>Ga0247764_1000026_pt1 | contig 72036 bp, 52 predicted proteins | sample UWRJL051202B4_FD_179932 | JGI IMG/M metagenome (GOLD analysis project Ga0247764, IMG submission 179932) | Plant litter microbial communities from Arlington Agricultural Research Station in Wisconsin, United States - UWRJ-L051-202B-4 | ecosystem: Environmental > Terrestrial > Plant litter >... | reverse complement strand
TGGTTATACCACCGGACCAGTCGGGCACGTTTGAGCCAAGGATCATATAGTCTTCGGCATTGAGCTTGTAGTTATTGTCTTTATCGACAATTTTTATGGTGCCGGGCACTATGGTGGTCCCGTTCTCTTTGTATCGCTGAATTGCTTCGGTTTCATTGCTCTGCCAGATGCCGGCGAATTTATAATCGTAGTATGTGTTTATCGGGTTGCCGATAAACCAACGGTTTCCGACGTCATCGTTCTTTGCTCCGTAGAGCTCGATGATCTCCTCCTTGTTTTTTGTGAATGTGAGATCGGTAGACCAGCTGATGCCGGAAGGCGCGTTGATATTTACTGTGGAGATCGTTATCTCTATACCTTTATTTCGTGTTTTCCCCACGTTGGCAGATACGGAGCTGAAGCCCGATATTGTGGGTATTGCACGATCCATCAACAGATCGTTTGTGTTGGCGATATAGGCATCGACTGTACCGGTTATACGATCGTTAAAGAAACCGAAGTCTATGCCTGCGTTTATCTGTGCGGTTTTTTCCCAACCAAGTGCGGGCGTGGGGATAGAGCTTGGCGCATAGCCTTTGGCGGGCGTTTCGTTGAATACATAGTTGGTGTTGGTCAGCGTGCCGTTTACTGTATAGGGTGAAACTGCGGCGTTACCTGTTATACCATATCCCACACGCAGCTTGAGCTCGTTGATAAAGGTTGCGTTGCTGAGGAATTGCTCCTGCTGCAGCTTCCACGCGAGCGCTGCGGAGGGAAAGAAAGCCCATTTATTTCCGGGAGCCAATACCGAGGAGCCATCGTAGCGGCCGGTAAGCGTTAACAAGTATTTATCGCGGTAGCCATAGTTTACACGTCCCATCCAGGACATAAGCTGGAAGCGTGTGTAGTCTGTATTGAAGGCGTCTACCTTGCCGTTGTATGTTGTTTCCAGGGCATACCATTTCTGACTATCATACGGCAGGTTTTGGGCGGTTATATCGGAGCCTTCCTGGCGCTGGGCGGAGCTGCTTTGCAGGAGCGTAACGCCGATGGAATGGTCGCCGAATGAACGGTCGTAGAACAACAGGTTTTCGAGCACCCATGAGAAGCGTTGGTTTTCGAGGTAGCGGCCGTAGCTGGTGCCGGCGCGTTCGGATGATGTCGACGCCTGAAACTCGCCGTTGCGGTAGTATGTATAATCGGGGCCAAAATTCATCCTGTAGCGCAATCCTTTCGCGAGGTTGAGCTCGGCGAAGAAGCTGCCGAGAAAGCGTGTGCTTCGGCGTTCGTTAAAGATCAGCTGATCGTCGCGCAGCGGGTTGATGATCTTGTCATCGCCACCGGGCAGGCGTATATAATTGCCCTGCGGATCGAACGGCACGGCAAAGGGTACCTGGCCAACGGCCTTTGCGTACATATCCGCACCGTAGTTCTGCACGGAGAAGCTGGCGTTTGTGGATGCGCCTATGGTAAGGATGTCGTTTACTTTATAATCGAAGTTGACGCGTACTGTATAGCGCTCGAAGTCCTGCGTACGTTGTATTCCTTCCTGATTTAGATAGCCTACGGAAAAGAGTGTATGTATCTTATCTGTGCCTCCGCTTACGCTTACCTGGTGATTCTGATTTAGCGCTGTTCTCAGCACCATATCCTGCCAGTCTGTGGTTGGAATCTTTGAAGGATCGTATACGGGGACGCCGTCTACTTCGCGGGCTATACGATTTGGTTTGTCTACCCAGTCGTATGCGGCGGCTATGTTCTCCCAGGCAAAGGGATCTGTTCCGAAAAGGGTGAAGTCGTCTTTCGGGTTAGGATATGCTGTGCTGTAGTTACCGGTTGTTCTGTATGCATTGCGGCGGAGCTCGGCGAATTCGGCGCCGTTGAACATCTCCATTTTACGGAGTGGTTTTTCAAAGCCAAAGGATGCGTCGTACGAGATGCGGGCTCTTCCTTCCTTTCCTTTCTTTGATGTGATGAGTACGACACCGTTTGCTCCACGCGAGCCATAGATCGCTGTGGCTGATGCGTCTTTCAGTATCTCCATCGATTCGATATCCTGGGGATTGATCTCGGTTATACTGGAGCCTTGCGCGAGCGGGATGCCATCGAGTACATAAAGGGGATCGTTGCCGGCTTTGAGCGATCTGTTGCCGCGTACGCGGATTGTCGGTGCTTCGCCGGGGCGGAAGTTGCCGATGTTGACATCGACGCCTGCAGCGCGGCCCTGTAAAGCCTGCGTTACATTCTGTACGGGGAATGCCTGGATCTGCTCTGCGCCGACGGATGCAACAGAGCCTGTGATATCGCTTTTCTTCGCGGTACCATAGCCGATGACGACTACTTCTGAAAGCGACTTCACATCGGGCTCGAGCGCCAGATCGATCGTCGAGCGTTTACCGGCGACGAGTTCCTGTGTTGCATACCCGATGGATGAGAAGACGAGGATCGCATCGTCGGAGGGAATTTCGACTGAGTAACGGCCGTCGACATCTGTTACGGTTCCGTTGGTTGTTCCTTTGACGACGACGTTTACGCCAGGGAATCCCTGGTTATCTTCGGCGGAGACAATGCGGCCCTGAATGGTTCGTTGCTGGGGGACGCGGGCGTAGCTGCCAAGGGCAGCCGTTAACAGGAGCATGATGGCTGCCGGCAGGAGCCGGACGGGATTTGGGAGTAGTATTCTTTTCATAACAGGAGGAGGTTAGGATATTGCGCAATCGATTGCGCGTTATACTAAATGTACCTCCCGTTTCTGCTGGAACCGTCCTGCACTATCCCGTTCTTCAAACGTTTGCCCAGGTTAAAAATCGATATTTGCCACTTATCCGAAAGCTACCTGCTACCGTCTTTTCAGTGCGGTAATGGTAACGGGGCCGAGCAACCCCGACGGCCTGGGCTGCCAGCCTGAAGCATCAAAAATGCCGTCCTTACGGTTCTCCGGTTTTCGGGCGGCCACGTTTACGTTATAGAATTTCTTCCAGAATATTCCACGGCGATCCAGGTCTGCGATTCGATTAGCCATGAGGTTGGCTATCGTTATCTCGAGGCTGTTCTGCCTTTCAAGAATGTTCTTCTCTATGATCAGCCTATACGTTGGTCCAGTGACCGTACCAACAGCCTTGCCGTTGATGCGTATGCTTGCGGACTCACAGACCTTTCCCAGATCGAGTAGCCAAGCGTCTGCTTCTGTTTGCGGTCGTGGGAAGGTGATACGATAGGTTGCTATACCGGAAAAGGCCTGGTAGGGTGCACCAAACGTTGTCCACGAAGCGAGGCTATCGGTGACGATATCCGACGGCAATACGGGACCGCCGCTGTCGAAGCTTATATACCATTGACCTTCGAGCGGCGCGGGACTTTGCTGCCGTGTATAGAATGGATACCACTCTGTATTGACCTCGTCCGGATAGAGCTCGAGGATCATCGACTGGCCGGGGTCGAGTTGTATATACACGTCTGTGCAGTTCGGTTTGGTTTGGCGAACGGCTGTCTGCCCATATGTTCCTGTCCATGTATTATATACTACTGCTGCGGGCGCGGTGGATGCGAGCGGGAGCCATCCTTCGAAGGGTTCGCTGCGCCGGTTAGCGAGCAGATACAATGTGCGGCCGTCTGTGCGGTTTTTACGAATGCAGTGAATGCCCTTATCTATCATGGTTTCCCGACGTGCACCGGCGAGCGCCAGCATAGCTTCGAGATCATCTCCTTCGAGCCAGCGGCCTCTGCCGATTCGGACCTCGCGGCCGGCGGCGTTGGGTGTTCCCCCGGAAAGTTTGGCTCTCAACGAGTCGAGCGCCTGTTGATTGGCTCTGTGGTTTGCAAAGCCTGCTGTGTTTTCAGGCATACCGCCATACGCTATAACTGTAGCTCCCTGATCAGCAAGCTGCACTGCCTTGCGAAGTGTGGCAATGGGCATATAACGGGCCCGTGGTAATACGAGCACCTGGTAAATACTACTACCGGAAGTGCGCAGCTCGTGGTCGGCCGCAACCAGCCTCGCTATCTGTTTATCGGAGATATAATCGAATGCAAATCCGTTTTCGAGCATACGGCCGGCGGCATCACGAAAGGCTGTGCTGTCGAACTGGTGTCTATAATCCACGCCGTCGAAGTGTTCGATCATTTCCTTACCCGGAGTCGAGAACCTATCGTATATGGGGAAGTACAACAGCACGTCCTGATCGGGTGTGGACTGCTGCAGGAAGGCCTGCGTGCGCGCTATGTATGTATTGAGCGCTGTTATATGCTGCCATTCGGAGTTACGCGGGTTTACGTGCACGGCGGCATAGAACAGCCGGCCGGGCCATGGTTCGCCAGGAGGAGAATAACAGGTGCCGTGATAGAATATATGATTGACCCCATTCAGGAAAAACTGATCGACCGCTTCTTTGATGTGTCCCAGATTCGATTCGAAGTGCTCATCGAGCCAGGTTGCCGATTCGGAGGAGATGAGACGTTTACCCGTTACGTTACCTGCTGCCGAGGCCATCCTGATGCGGAGCGGGTCCTCGCCTTCTATTTCAGGAATATCCACTTCGCCATACAGGTCGAGTATATTTGCCGGCGCTCCGTGTGCCTGGTTACGCACCATTGCTGATTTTCCATACGCCCAGAGGCGCCACGGTTTTGTAAAGTTTGCCAGGACGAGATCTGATATTGTTTCGCGGTAATCGCAGAGCACACGGGCATTGTTTTCTTCGGTATCCTTGCCGAACAGCGCGGGCAGATGTTGCCTGAGGTCGTATCCGCGGCGTTTCAGGAATTGATCGAACAGTTCTGGCGTCCAGTCTGCTGCGCCGCGGGCATCGTCCACTTCGTATGAGTCGTTGAAGAACGCGCGAAGGTTGGTGATGTTCTGGTTGGCGAAGGCGCTGTCGAAGCGGGCGAGATAATGGTTTAATGCATCCGCGGAGAAGTGATCTATGACGTTTCCTTCGCCTCCGGGGCCGGCACGTTCGACCATTTTACCATGCCAACCTTCGAATACGGCATATAGTGTCCACGTGCCTGGAGGCGCTGTCCAGTCCAGGGTACCGAGACTGTCCACTTGTTTTGTCAAATCAACCGTGCTATCGGCTTCGCTGTACGCCATCAGGGTTTTCAACGCCAGACGTTTTCTGAATTTGACCTGGTCTATGGCCAATGCCTGCAAGCCTTTATTGGCGGCTACCGGTTGAGCGAGCGAATCTACAATAATCTGCTTAGGATCGGCGCCCAGACGAAGGCCTGGTGGATATTTCACCGGTCCGATGGAATCCTGCTTATAGTGAAGCGCGGCATATAACGAATTGCCTACCGCGCGTACGAACGGTTCCTGTATATATTCGATCTTTTCCTTCAGTCGTTGGCCTCCCTGCAACCTGTACTGTACATAGTTCATGTTCTTACAGGCATCGGCCTCTCCTATCCATGGCCCGCCAAACGGCCAGCCCGTGCCGGTAGCCATATCGATACCGAGGCCCAGGCGGTCTGCCTCGCGCAGCGTGTGCCTAAAAAGCTCCATCCATCGCGGGGACAGATATTCGACAAACTGATCTTCCGATCCATATACGCCATAGATGGGTGTTATTTCCAGGCCGCCGATGCCCGCGCGTTTATATGCTTCGAGCTCTGCTGTAATACCAGCTTCTGTTACGGCGCTACCATGCCACCACCACCGTGACCAGGGTCGTGTTTCGAGGTTCTCTTCGGGCCATCCGGGCCTTTCGCTATGATGCCTGGTACAGGCTGTGAGCAGCGCGCCAATGACGAAAATGGTTACGACACAGCGGCGAGGTGATACGGGTAACGAACGCATGATGATGTATATGAACTAATCCAGGTGAAATACTTCCTGCAGCGGTACCGACACCGGAGAGTTATCGGCATTGGTTTCCATAATATCGGCCATATAAGCCCACCAACGCTGTACAACTTCGTGGAGGCCGAGGTTTTGAGAAGTGATGTTACTGATGGTTTTCTGAAAGGCAAAGAGCGTATCGGTTTCAGGATCGAGAAAGATTGTGTAATCGCGTATACCCGCCTGGTGAAGCAGCGTTTGCAACTCTGGCCATATCTGGCTGTGACGGCGCTCATATTCGTCGCGGAATCCAGGTTTGAGTTTCATTTTAAAAGCTTTACGATGCATGATGGGAGAGTTTAAGGGAACAACAGCTGACCTTAGAAATTTAACAAGATTAATGGATTGAGAGGATAGACAGGATGAATTAATATAGATGAAAGGTTTGAAAATGATGGGGCCTGTGAAGCGGGACAGGAATTGAACGAGGTAATAGTTTCAATTTTGGGGCAGGATGGTACGTGATGCGGGATAGTTAGAAAGGAGTATCTACGGCTGTTGCGGGATTGCGGTGATTGTGTGAGATTGACCGGTATACTATGGGGTATATTTTCAGCAAGTTCTATAATGCGCCGAAGGGAATTGTTGAGTTGGAGGGAAGGACAGCATGTTGTGAACGAGACCGGAAAGCCTGGTGATGTATTGAAGTACAGTATGGGCAGCGGATTAAAGTATGGGCGAATACTACATCGTGGGCTGGAGGAGGCACAAAGATGGGTATGGAGGTATGGATTTATATACTTTAGTAAGCTTATACCCCGCTTCTATGCGCATTGTTTATGGCCTTATGGGCATTGTTATTCTGGCCGTTGTGGGCTGGATGTTTTTGAGTGATTATTTATTGATGCAGGAAATCAAGAATGCGCGTGCGTTTACCGTAGAAGAGGTGAAGCAACTGGGCGTTCGTGGTTTACCGCGGCATTTTGTGCTAAAGGATGCTGTCCGAAAAAACCTGGCGTCGATCGGGGCCACGCAAATACTCTATCCTGTATATGGAAAGGAAGAAGCTATGGACACTTCGTTTGACGCTGTGATCCGAAATCCGGCCGTGGTGTTCATATCGGAGACCCTGAAGATGGATACTACCGTCCAGGTATTCGAATTGTTTCAACCGGTATCTTACCGGGTAAGAAATACGGGAGCGACGCTAACGGAAGACGAGCGGCGGCTTTTTGACGACCAGGATATTCTGATTTCTGAGAAGGCCTTCAAGCTTGGGCAGGATTACGGTGTTGTGAGCGAAACGTCGCTGATCTATGCGTTAATTTGTTTTGCGGGAATCGGCATCCTGGTTTTTGTAATGGTCCGGTGGATCAAACAATAATGTATTAATGATTGTTTCTAAAAAAAGAAGCGCACCCACGTCCTGGGTGCGGCTTCTATATGCATACTTAATGAGTGCTTTTACTGGAAGTCGATCGACTCGACTTCGGACCAGGGTATGTATTTTGATTCCGAGGCGGTTGTAGATATAAGAAGGCCCTGGTTGAGGTTGCTTACGTCCTGCTCTTCCCACAGGGTGAGGCGCTTGCCGCTGGTGAGCTCGATATCGCAATGCGACGTGGTTTTCACTGTCAGGTTACGGATATTGCGGAAGGGTACTGCGAATTTGATATCGTTGAGCTTGCCTTGCAGCAGATCGTAGGTGCTGGATTCATCGAGATCGTATATGATCTTTCCTGAAAAGGTTTTACCATCGTGCAGGGTAACTTTTGCCTGGAGCGGCTTTTGCGTTTTGAAATCTTCATAGCGCATGAGGGCTTGCGATGCGTTATCGGAGAATGTTACTTTTTTGAATTCGTCCCACGGCACGTCTACAGAAGGTATGTCTTTGTTCATGATTATCACGCCACGATTGCCGTGTGAGACGTCGTTACTGCCGCGCATCTCGACCTCACGACCAGACTGCAACACTACAAAGCTATGGCCGGCGCGCCGCTCGATCGAGCGAATTTTTGCAAAGGGGATGGACATTTTTCCGTCTTCGGCATCGCCATCGAGCTTATCGGTGGAGATGCGTTCGTCGTGATCCCACTGAATGTAGCCGGAATACGTACCGTCATATGTTTCTACCGTGCCATACAGCGGCTCGCCAAATTTATCTGTAAGCTTATGCGGCGTGGGCATGAACCCGATACGCTCGATGCGGTTCCATTCGATGGCAACCTCTCCGATTGTTTTATCGATAACATATACTGTGGCGCCGATATCGTTATAACCTTCACCATCCAACGTAAAGCGGTCGCCATTCTGCAGCTCGACGGATATGTAACGTTTACCCTCGGGATGTATTGTGCGGATCTCGCCGAACTGACAGCCGAACTGATGTACATAGCTACTCTCTGAATGGAAGACGTAACGCTCGGTGCTCAACCCTACGCTGCGGATAAAGGTGCTGAAGCTGTATCTATCGCCGCCGCCAGCCCACGCCTGCTGCTCATCCAGCTTGTCGCGTTCAGCATTGGAAAGGTGGCGAAGGTTTTCGTTTTCTTCTTTCGATGCGTTGAAGAGGTCTGTCCAATACACTTCTTCTTTACCCCAACGGATGGGGCCTTCGTAGGTAGTACCGTCTTTGGTAGAGATCTTTCCGTAGATGAACGCTTCGTCCTGCGCGGCGAGGCCGATGGGAATAAGAAGGATGATGAGGATAAGTGATTTCATAAGGTTAGTATTCTGACGTTTCAAGGCTTTCAGACATTTACTACCGTGAGATGCGGTAGTAGTGGTCCGTTTTATAATACTAAGGTGCGATGAAACGGGCAGTTACAGAATACTGTGTGGGATGGAGCGGGGTTTGGTGTGACTGAACCGGGAGAAAAGGGTTCTCAATTTTCTACTGGTCTATCCATCGTTTGAACTCGGGCGTGCGCTCGGCGCTAATGATAACGTCTTCGGTAGCCTGAGGCTGAAGCAGCAGCTTTACCCGGCCTTTGAAATAGGGATGAATCTCTGCTATGGATGTGAATGTTATGATGTATTGCCGGTTTATGCGGAAGAATATGCGGGGATCGAGCACTTCGATGATCTCGTCGAGCGGCTGATCCATAGGGAACTTCTTGTTATCCGTCGTTACGATATATGTCAGTTTCTGCTCGCTGAAGAAGTACGCGATCTTGTCGACTGTAAGGGCCATTATTTTCTGGCCCAGGCGGACCATGAATCGGGATTTGTATTCGCGCTGCGCGGTTTTCAGATACTTCAATACTTCGCTATAGTCCGCGGAGGAAGCTGTGGTGAGACTCTCCCACTTCTGGAGGCTTGCCCTGAGGTTATCGGGTTTTACGGGTTTCAGCAGGTAACCGATGCTATTGACCTCGAAGGCCTGTATGGCGTATTGATCGTAAGCCGTTGTAAAGATGATCGGCTTATCGACCTTTACCTGTTTGAATATTTCAAAACAAAGCCCGTCGAGCAGCTGTATGTCGGACAATATCAGGTCGGGGTGTGTATGGCTTTGCAGCCAGTCGACAGCCTCGGCTACCGATGCAATCTGCGCCACAACTTCGGCGCGCGGCTCGGCATCGTGGAGCATGCGGGCAAGCTTGTCCGAGGCCAGTCTTTCGTCTTCCAGAATAAGTACAGTCATATCGATACGATTATGTCAGGGCAGTGATAATCCGGTTCGGTTTGATTCTATTGATTCGATGTGCAGCAGCGGGATGCTTACTTCGAAGTGCGATGCTGTGCGTACGATTTTAACGGGCTTATCGGTAAAGTGGGCGTACCGGTTTTGGATATTCTGCAATCCGCTACCGGAGTTTTCCGTTGTCGTCTTTTCGGACAGGGTATTACGGACGGTGAGGTAATCGCCGTCCGGTGTTGTGTATAATTCTATGATAAGGGGTTTACCCACCTGGATACGATTATGTTTGATCGCATTTTCGAGCAGCATTTGTATGGTCAGCGGCGGCACCATGCAGGGATAGCATGCGCGATCGGCATCGATATTGAACTGCACGTTATTTTCAAACCGGGCCCTTAGTAAATATAAGTACGAATCCACAAACGCGAGCTCTTCGGCTACGGGGATAAGATCGTCAGCCTTCCGGCGAAGGATAGCTCTATATACATCTGCCAGTTTGTCGACATACTCACGCGAGCGAGCGGTATCGGTATCGATAAGGGCCGATAGAATATTGAGGTTATTAAAAAGGAAGTGCGGATCGAGGTGGTTTTTCAGTGCATCGAGCTGTGCGCGTATGTTCTCGCGCTGATACCGCGCCACCGCGAGCTCGGATCTGCGCCAGTGTTTGAGAAAGTGCAGGCTGAAGTATATGGAGAATACCGGTACAAATATAAAGACTCCGTATACGTTCATTACGATAAGCTGCTCTGTGGTGGGTGGATCTGAGGTGAGTACTACCTTAAGCACCACGTAGGTAATGTTTATAAGCAGCAGCAGGTATGACAGTCCGAGGAGCAGGTGAATGAAGAACCGAAGATTGCCCCACGTACTCCACGACAACATACGATCGAGGGTAAACGACAGCTTACGATTGCCCCACCATAGCAATACCGCTATACTAAGCAACCAACCGGCGCTGAAATAAAAGGTGGCGCCCGGATCTGTTTGTATTATATAGATCGCGAGGCCTGTCGCCGCCAGCAGTGTAATTACGAGATATGGTATAAAACGTTTCTTTAGCGTCATGCCGCATTGTCATTGAAACGTTATAACATTTATTTTCTTCCAGGGCACGTATTGTGACGTATTTTTATCCTTACCCAGGATGAGGAGTCCTGCATTCTTTGACGACACGTCACGGCCTCCGCCCAGCAGCAGGCTCCGGCCGGACCGCAGCTCGATGGTGGAATAATCGAAGTTCTTTGGGGTGATCCTTTTTATATTGCGGAACGGGATCTGGTATTCGATGTCGTTCTCTTTGCCTTCGAGAAACTCGAAGTCGAATACCTCGTCGATGTCGTATACGATCTGGCCGGTCGCGTCTTTATCATCCAGGAGGGACACTGTGCCTCTCAGGGCATGCGGTACCGGAAAGTCTTCATAAGCGGCAAGGTCGTTAGGCGGTGTGGCCAACGTTACCTGGCGAAAGGCATCCCACGACAGCGTCACTATACCGACATCCTGTGTATATACCTGCACACCGCGATTCTCGCTGTTTACGTCGTTGGAATTGGTGAGGTGAAACGAGCGTCCCGACTTGAGCGCAACATCGCAACCGCGGCCGCTTTTTTCTATCGATACAATGTCTCCGAAGGCTATTGCCACGTCGCTGTCGTTGGAGTCGCCGTCGAGCTTATCGGTGGAGATCCGCTCGTCTTTGTCCCATATTATAAAACCTGTGAATTTTTCGTGGCGTACGCTTTCTACTGTACCATAAATGGGTGTTCCGAGCGCGGCTTTTTCCGATGCTGGAAAGGGCATAAACTCGATGCGCCTGACGTTGTCCCAGCTTATGTTCAACTCGCCAAGCTCACTGTCCCATACGTGTATGGTTGCGCCAATGTCGTTATAGCCTTCTCCGTTGACGACAAGGCCCCGGCCGTTTTTAAACTTCAGCATCACGTTGCTTCGCTCCTGTGGAATTACTTCGCTCAGGTTTCCGAACTGGCATGTGAACTGGTGGGTGGTGGATTTGTCTTCCCAGATGCTGCTAAGCTTCCAGTCGAAATTGAGCCAGGAGTCGGATTCTTCTTTCTGTTCGGGGACCATTTTTTCGTAGCGGGAAGAAGTTTTCGCGGCGTTGAACTCGTCGGTCCACAGCACTTCCTCTTTTCCCCAACGAATAGGTCCAGTGTAGGTGTTCTTATCGGTATGTACTTTTCCGTATATAAACCCTTGTTTGCCTTGCGCATTGGCGCCGACGACGCCTGCGATGGTGGCTACGCAAACGCCCAGTAATAAGACTATCCACCGGAATAGGATGTGCATGGTATTTCTTTCGGGATCCATAATACGAAAAATTGACGGTATAAATTTGGCGGGTTTGTGGCGAACGGGGAAGCCGCCGGGGATGAAACGGGAGATAAGCGGGATGGGGAAGGATTTTTAGACTAATGAGGGAGAACGCCGGGATGGGCCGGGATCATTTCCGTGTACCGGCAAAGACACCTGCTTTTTCAGCGACCGGAGTGCTTTGAATGTAGCGTTGTAAACGGACTGCATGGTGATGCCCAACTCGTCGGCGATCTCTTTGTTCGACAGGTTCTTGTAGAATTTTAGCTGGAGAAGGCGCTGCTGATGAGATGATAGTTTGGCGAGCGCGTTTTGAAGCTGCTCCCTGCGGGCGATGTAAATGTCGTCGTCGCTGTCGGTCGCTGGGATAAGGTTAGCCAGGTCGTTGTGAATCGGATGATGATCGGCGCTTTGTTTGACATAGGCGCTTTTGAGCGTATCGAGGAGCTTGCGCTTGAGCGAGGTGAAGAGGTAATATTTGACGGATGTGGTATCGGAGAGGTTCTGGCGGTTGTTCCAGATCTTGATGAAGAGCTCCTGTATACAGTCTTTTATGAGTTCCTGATCGAGGGAAAGTTTCTTACCGTAGTTGAAGAGGAGGTTAAAGTAACGACGGTAGATGAGGGCGTAGGCTGCGGGATCTCCATTCCGGAAGGCAAGCCAGAGGTTTTGTTCCATGACCAGGGACAGGTGGAAAGTCGGGACGACGGAAGGCTGCAAGGGTTTGATGGCATTCATGGAGATACGCCCGCCGGTTCTGGGAAGGCCTAAAAGTGCGGAAATATATGAATGTGTGCGCAAACATTAGCGGAAAGAATTTGATTTTACATCAGCGGAGGATAGAAATGCAGGTTGCTGGGAATACTTTGTGATTGGAGATTTGGGGATCGATCTGAAAAGTTGAGGTGAGAGTACCTTGCTACAGCCAAAGCTCCAACTTTCCGATTGATCCAATTAAGCTGTTTAGCATCAGGATTTCTGAGCGGCACTAAAAACGAAAAGGGAAACGCGTTGGCGTTTCCCTTTGAATATTAGGTGGCATGGGCTTACGCCGGGCGTGGTTTGCTGATTGGAGCAAAGATTTCCGTTAATGAAAGAGTGGCTATCCGTTAACAAACGGGGCAAGGAAGATCAGTCTTTGTGAGACGTGATCTTTCCTGGTGCCGTGTGTTTGGTAGAGCATACTTCTGACGATGCAGAAGCATGTACCTCTTCATACGTTTAGGTTAATTAAGGTATTGTAAATATACAATGTCTACAGTCAAAATAAAATACCACACACGCTGCGACACACAGAATATTAAAGCAACAACAAACACAAATGCAACTCAATATACTGTAAAGTATACCTGACATTTTTTTATCAACCGATTGAAAAGAATTGACCAACGATTGCGGCCTGGCGGGCACAAAAAGGCAGCCTCTGGGATGGTTCTTTTATGCGGGGTGCAAAGATTTTTATTTTTTTTGCTTGTGGGCCAGGCCTTTGGGCCGTTGCGGAGCCGGAATTATTTCAATTGATTACAATCTGCCGGGAACAGCATTTACCGCCAGAGCCGATGGACAGCTATAAACGAAAAAGAATTAAATTTCTACTCCGGTTCCTCTGCGGCAGGTGCGATTTCATAGCTTGCCATGCCGGAAAGACACCGGTAAATTTCCTTATTAACATGTTCTTCGATAACCGCATACAATCTTTTGCCGCGTTGTTAGCCCTTGGAGTGCTGGCATCCTGCGGAAAACAATCACCATCCGAAGCGCCACAGGCGGCTCCGGCTCATGTTACGGCATACGTCGATCCGTACATCGGCAGCGGATTTCACGGGCACGTGTTCGTGGGCGCCAATGTTCCGTTTGGAGGCGTTCAACTCGGCCCTACTGAGCTTTCTGAAGGCTGGGACTGGTGCTCAGGCTATCACTATTCGGATTCCGTGATCGTAGGATTCTCTCACACGCACCTTAGCGGTACGGGCATCGGCGACCTTGGTGATATACTGGTGATGCCGGTTACAGGCTCTGTAAGACTAACCAAGGGTAAGGCGGAACATCCTGAAGAAGGCTATGGCTCGACCTTTTCGCATAAAGATGAGACTGTGAAACCCGGTTATTACGCCGTACAGCTGAAGCGTTATGGCATCAAAGCCGAGCTTACTGCGACGGAACGTGTCGGTTTTCATCGCTATACATTCTCCTCTGATACGAGCAGCCGGATCATTATCGATCTGCAGCCCGGTATCGGCTGGGATAAATCTACCGAGACCTTTATCAAGCAGTTAAACGACAGTACGCTCGTAGGTTACCGATACTCAACCGGTTGGGCCGCTGCGCAACAGATATACTTTGCGGCTGTGTTTTCCGCCCCGGTACGCTCCTTTTCACTGTACGAAGACGAAACTCCATCTGCCCTACCCGCCAAACCCGGAAGCAAAACGAAGGCTGTAGTACGGCTCGTTGGAAATCCTGGCAGTGTTATGCTCAAAGTAGGGATATCGCCTGTAAGCATGGACAACGCGGTGGCTAACATTCGCGCTGAATTACCCGGCTGGAATTTCGACGCCGTAGCTGCCCATGCCGATGCTGCCTGGGAGCGTGAACTGAGCAAGGTGGCATTTGAAACCACTGACACCGCACGACGCCGTGTGTTCTATACGGCACTGTATCATACCATGGTGGCTCCGTCTATTTTCAATGACCACAACGGCGATTATCGCGGGGCCGACAAAAAGGTCTATCACGACACGACATTTACCAACCTGACCACGTTCTCCCTATGGGATACGTATCGTGGTGCCCATCCGCTGTTTACCCTGCTTCAACGGCAGCGCGTAAACGACATGGTGAATACGATGCTGAAGATCTATGAGCAGCAAGGCAAGCTTCCTGTATGGCACCTGGTGGGTAATGAAACGAACACCATGCCCGGCAACAGCGCATTTCCGGTAATTGCCGATGCCGCGCTGAAAGGCTTTAACGGTTTTGATGCTACGGCGGCTCTTAAAGCCATGAAAGCGTCGGCGCTTCGCGATGATCGTGGCCTTGGTTATGTACAGAAGCTCGGATATATACCGGCCGATGCCGAAGTAGAGAATGTCGCTAAAGGATTGGAATATGCGCTTGACGATGGGGCTGCTGCCCAACTGGCACAACGCCTGGGACAACAGGATGATTATGCATTCTTTTCCGCACGCGCAAAGAACTACCGCCATTACTTTGATCCACAAACGCGCTTCGTTCGCGGCCGTGTATCAGAAACCGCGTGGAGAACTCCGTTCAGCCCGTTTGTTTCGCGACACATGAAAGATGATTTTGCCGAAGGAAACGCGTGGCAGTACACATGGCTTGTGCCTCACGATGTTGCCGGGCTTATGGAGCTGCTGGGAGGGCCAAAAGGTTTTACTGAAAAGCTGGACTCGTTGTTTATCGTAAAAGGAGATATGGGCGATGAAGCTTCCAACGATATTACGGGTCTCATCGGTCAGTATGCACACGGCAACGAGCCAAGCCATCACATAACTTATTTATATGCCTATGCGGGTCAGCCCTGGAAGACGGCCGAAAAAGTGCGCTTCATCCTGGATAGCCTGTACAACGCTACACCTGCCGGCCTGAGCGGCAACGAAGATGTGGGGCAAATGTCGGCCTGGTATGTGCTCTCCTCTATGGGCTTCTACCAAGTTAACCCGGCGAATGGAGCTTATGTGCTCGGCAGCCCTGCCGCCGATCGTGTAGCGCTATCGGTTGGTGATGGTAAGACGTTTACATTGACGGCACACAACAACAGCGCTAAGAATATATACATTCAAAAGGCCACATTGAACGGAAAGCCTTATACAAAAACGTATATACGTTATGCTGATATTATTGCTGGTGGAGAGCTTGTGCTGGAGATGGGTAATAAACCCGGTACCTGGGGAACCCAGCCTGAGGATTGGGCAAAAGATATCGTACAATAATGATAATAACAGCTGCCTGTTACGAAACATATCGGAGCAGGCAGCTGCTTATCTTATTTAAGCCGTTTTCATTTTTGTTCGTTTGCCCTTGCTCAAGAGCTCGATACGGAAGTTCACTCTGGCGCTCATCGCGCTAAATACGCGTAGAATGGTATCTACGGTGACATTGTTTGCATTTTTCTCGAGCTTTGATATCTGGGCTTTCTGAACGCCAACCAATTGCCCAAGCTGTTCCTGTGTTAGTTTTCGTTTGAGCCGTGTTTCGCGGATCATTTCCCCCAGAAGCTCGAGACTTAGCTCGAACTCGTAATCATCGCGAACGGTTGTGCCGCGCTCGCCGATCATCTCATCCTTTATCTGATCAAGGGTGTATACTGCTGTCATTGTTTTGTTTCTTTTGGCCATGTGTCAAATAATACTGCGTTCTCAAATTCACTGCCCGCTGTATCTCGCGGTCAGCCACCTTATCTGTTTTCTTAACAAACCCATGCGTAGCCACTACGAGGGTTTCTGACTCTCCCGACTTATCCTTATCCCAGAATGCCAAAAGCCTGTATTGTATTCCGGAATACTCAGTTCTGAATTCCCAAATATCATCTCTCAACTTTTTAAACAACGTTGAATCATTTACAAATCTGGCCTTGTCTATACCGTAGATAATCTTGATTCTGACCTTTTCATTCAAGCCACCCAAAAAGGCACGTGCCTGTTCCATGAACAGCACCTCATATCGAGGATGATGCATAGCTGCTAACGTTTAGTAAGTATTATTTCTAAATCCAATAACGAAACAAAGGTACTCAGGGTTTCCTTTAAAGGAAACTTTTAAAACATATTTTTTTACATAAAAAAAGCCAGCCTGTTTGTAGCAGGCCGGCTTTTCGAATTATCTACTTATACTTTCTTATTCGAAAGACATTTCGTCATGAGTTTTGTGTCCTTCTTCAGGTTTAGCGGTACCGAGCTTCTTACCGTAGGCAATTTTGGTGATGAGTACGTAGAGTACGGGCACCACAAAGATTGCAAGGGACGAAGCCGCGACCATACCACCTGCCACTGTCCAACCGATGGTCTTACGTGCTTCAGCACCGGCACCACTCGAGAACGCCAGCGGCAACACGCCGAGGATGAATGCGAGTGAGGTCATGATGATAGGACGTAAGCGGAGGCGTACCGCGGTAATCGTGGCGTGGATAAGCTCTGTACCGGCATCCACACGCTCTTTGGCAAATTCCACTATAAGGATGGCGTTCTTCGCTGCCAAACCGATCAGTGTAATGAGACCGATCTGCGCATAGATATTGTTTGTAAGGCTTGGCAAAAACCAAAGCGTAAGGATCGATCCGAAGGCACCGATCGGTACGGCGAAGAGTACTGAGAACGGTACGGACCAGCTCTCATAAAGCGCTGCCAGGAACAGGAACACGAATACGATAGAGATGGCGAAGATCTGTACGGTACTGTCGCCAGCCTTGATCTCTTCACGGCTCATACCCGAGAACTCGTAAGCATAGCCTGCGGGGAGCTCTTTTGCAGCCACTTCTTTCAATGCTTCAATGGCCTGACCGCTACTAAAGCCTGGTTTAGCAGAGCCCATAATTTCCACTGAACGATAGAGGTTATAGTGGGTGATAAGCGCCGGTGTCTCGATCACTCTTCGGCTAACCAATGACTTCAGCGGAACCATGTTACCCTGGCTGTTTCGCACGTAATAAGATTCGATGTCGTCTATACCTCTCCTGTACAGGGAGTCTGCCTGTGTCATTACACGGAAGTTACGGCCGTATACGTTAAAGTCGTTTACATAGCTGCTACCCAGCAAGGTGGACAACGTAGAGTAAACATCGGATATCGAAACTCCCAGTTTTTTTGCTTTCTCACGATCAACATCTACCTGGTAGCTGGGGGTACGCGTTGTAAAGAACGAGTATGCCATACCTATTTCAGGACGTTGGTTTACAGCACCGAGGAACTTGCGCATCACGCCTTCAAAGGCTTTGATATCGTCTGTGCTGGTTGTTTGCTGCAGCTCGAAGGTAAAACCTGATGACTGACCAAGACCAGGGATAGCGGGAGGCGATATTGCGAGGATACGCGCTTCCTTGATGTCTCCGGTCCGCTTGTATATCTCACCAATGATAGCCGGGACGCTTTCTGTTTTCAGATCACGGTCGTTCCAATGCTTCAGCGTTACGAATATAGTACCTGCGTTAGACTTGTTGGAGAACGTAAGGATGTTAAGGCCGGCAAGACCACCGACAGTCTGGACTGCGGGAATTGCCATTATACGTGCCTGAAGATTTTTCATCAGCTCGATGCTCCGCGTGGTAGAAGCACCTTCGGGCATTTCATATGTAACATAGAGGCGTTTTTCATCTTCTGTAGGAATGAAGCCCGTAGGCTTTATTCTGAAAAGGAAGAAGAGGGCTGCAAAAAGACACACCATCATGATAAGAACCAGCGGTGTTCTACGAATCCAGCCAGCCACACCCCGGGTATACGCATTAGTCACTTTGCCGAAGCCATTGTTAAAGCCGTCGAAGAACTTGTCGAGCACATTCTTCTTCTTATTATGGCCTTCCGAAGGCTTGAGCATCAGGATACACAAAGCAGGCGTAAGTGACAAGGCGACGAATGCCGAGATCATAACGGATACGGCGATTGTAATGGCGAACTGCTGATACAGTTTACCCACGATACCGGGCACAAAACCTACCGGCACGAATACGGCGGCCAGAATAAGGGCGATGGCGATAACGGGACCAGAGATCTCTTTCATCGCGCGTACCGTCGCGTCTTTAGGCGACAGGTGCATGTGATCTATATTGTGCTGAATAGCTTCCACCACAACGATCGCATCATCCACCACGATACCGATCGCGAGTACGAACGCGAACAGCGTAAGCGTATTGATCGTAAAGCCGAACGGTATGAAGAAGATGAATGTACCGATAAGCGATACCGGAATAGCCAGTACGGGAATAAGAGTAGCGCGCCAGTTCTGAAGGAAGAGGAACACTACTATAATCACGAGTACAAGCGCCTCTACCAGTGTGTGGATTACTTCTTCGATAGATACCTCTACCACCGATGTTGTTTCCACAGGTGTGAGATAATCTACGTCTTTGGGGAACGACTTTTTGAGTTCATCCAGGGCATGGGTTACACCTTCGGCTGTTTCAAGGGCGTTAGCTCCTGGCGCCAGGTAGAGCAGCATGAACGCCGCGCGTTTACCATTTACAAAAGGATTGTTTCCGTAGGTGAATTTAGCCAGCTCAACGCGGGCCACATCGCGCAGGTATACAATATTGCCTTGTGCAGGATTGTTGCGAACGATGATATCTTCAAACTCGGTTACTTTATTCAGACGGCTATTCGTGAGTACGTTGTATTCGAATGCCTGTGCCCTGGGCTGAGGGTTACCACCCACTGTACCGGCAGCCACCTGCAAGTTTTGTTCAGCCAGTGCCACGTTCACATCGGCGGGGGTCATTTGCAGTGATGCCAGCTTCTCCGGGTTCAACCAGACACGCATGCCGAAGTCGTCGCCGAGCGAGGTAAGGTCACCCACACCTTTCACACGGAGCAAAGCGTCTTTCAGGTAGATGTTGGCGTAGTTACCGAGGAATGTTCCGTCGTGTGTTTCGTTTGGCGAATAGATGGCGAGTGCCATGAATATCGCGGGGTTACGCTTACGCACTGTGATACCAAGGCGTTTCACCAATTCCGGTAGCGTAGGCTCGGCTACGCTGGCGCGGTTCTGTACATCCAGTGTGGCAATGTTGATATCGGTTCCGATATCGAACGTCACAGTAATACTGCTTTGTCCGCTGGCGGTACTGTTACTTTGCATATATGACATACCGGGCGTTCCGTTTACCTGCGTTTCAATGGCGGTGGTTACGGTCTGCTCTACGGTTTGTGCATCCGCGCCCGTGTAGGTACCGGTAATCGATACTGTCGGTGGCGTAATGTCAGGATACTGGGAGATCGGCAGTGTACTCATCGCAATGAGTCCCACCAGTACGATCACGACCGAAACCACAATTGCTGTGACCGGCCTTTTTATAAAAACATCTGCTATCATCTTCTCTTGTTATAGTAAGATTGTGCCTTCATTATTTGCCTGCGGGCTTTGCTCCAGCCGCATTAGTGGCTCCCGGAGCTGCGCCTGGCTTGGCTACAGTAACTGCCACACCTTCGCGCAAGTTCTGTACGCCTTCCACGGCTATGTTCTCTCCTTCTTTCAATCCGTCACGAATGATCACGTTTTTGCCGATCTGCTGACCAAGGACAACCTTGCGCTGCGACGCAGTATCCTTTTCGATCACGTACACGAAGAACTCTCCGAGTTGTTCGGTAACGGCTTTGAAGGGAACGAGAACGGCTTTTTGTGAAGCATTGTTCAACACACGCAAGCGGGCGCTCATTCCGGAACGTAATGCATTCTCGGGATTAGGGAATGTAAGGCGCATCTTCATGGTACCAGTCTGCGCATCTACTGCGCGATCTATTACTGTAATCTTACCTGGGTGCGCATAAATATCATTACCGAATGCCAGGGTGAATGTTGTATCGTTCTTTGCTTTTTGTCCGGCGGCCTGCAATTGTGTAAAGCGGAAAATCTCCTTCTGATCTACTGTGATATCGGCTGCGATGGGATTATCCGACGAGATTGTATTGAGAACGGTCTGTCCGGCAGATACGGCTGCCCCGAGACGGACAAGCGATATACCGATGGTTCCGTCGAAAGGTGCAGAAATCGTTGTATAGCGCACGTTTGTCTGCACGCTGCGCACGGTTGCTTTTGCTGCCTCCACCTGTTTTAAAGCCGCTTCGTATGCAGCTTCGGCATTGTCTACCTGCTGCTTGGCTATAGCGTCTGCTTTGCTAAGCTCGCGGTAGCGATCGACATCTTTCTGAGCTTTCACCAGGTTAGCTTCCTGCACGGCCAGGTTTGCCTGGGCTTGCTGATACGTGGCTTCGTAAGTCTGCTGATCTATGGAGTAGAGCTTCTGGCCCTTGCGTACTTTGTCGCCTTCCGTAAAGTAGACGCCGGTAACGTATCCGTTAACCTGGGGGCGTAGCTCTACTTCGTTCAGCGCCCGTACGATGGCGGGATATTCGTCATAGAACACCGCGTTGTCGGTTGTGATCTGCTGAACGGTTATCGCCGGAGCGGGCGGCTGCATGGGTTGCTGTTGTTTGTTCCCGCATGCCATAGCGAGAAACAGGAGGCTTAAACCGGTATAGTTTCGTATTGAGGAGAATACCATATTGCTTGGTGATTTGAATTAGTAGTTGATTTGTCCGAGTGCGCGTTGTACATCGATCTTGCTGGCCAATACGAAATACAGAGCGTTGAAATAATTTATACGTGCGGTGCGAAGGTCAGCTTCCGCGGTGATTACCTCCAGGTATGTTTTCACACCGGTGCGATATTGCAGATTGATAACATCATATACTTCCTTGGCCAGCGCCACGTTTTCTTTTAGCGCCAGGTAAGTGGCCAGGTTGCCTTTATACGATGCGACAGCCTGCTGGTACTGAGTATTGAGCGTGCTTTTCAGGTTTGTAATATCCCAATCGATACGTTTGAGCGACCACTGTTGCTGCCTTATATTGGCCGTGCGTTTACCGCCCTGAAATAGAGGGAATGTGAATGTGGCGCCTACAAAGGAGTAAGGATATTTGACATTATACAGCTCGGGGAAGTTGTTATTGTTGTAGTTATAAATGTAGGAGCCGTTAGCCGTCAGCGTTGGTATAAAGCTCCAGTAGCTGTATTTAACATTGGCCTTCTGCAACTGGCGTTGTGTGTTGAGCACTTTGTAGTCGATGTGCTGTGAATATTCGAGCGACTGCAGCGTATCCAGCACGATTTCGTTCTCCATCTGCATGGTGTCGTACAGGATGTCGAGCGCTCCGCTTACCGGATACCCCATCAACGTCTTGAGGTATTCTGTTTTATATTTGAGGAGCTCCTGGTTAGTCTTCAGGGTAGCCTGTGTATTGCTCAGTGCGATAGTAGCGCGCTTATAGTCGGTTTTGTCGGCAACACCGGCCGTGTATTGGCTATATGCATCTTTGAGGCTTCGCTGCAGGCGTACCACATCCTCCTGGCCTACCTTGATCTGCTGTGAGGTTGCCAGTACGTCATAAAAAGCTTTCGTAACGTTGACCGCTACGTCGATCTTTGTGCTTTGTGTATTCTGACGAGCCTGCTGACGCACACGTGATGACGTGCTGGCTGCCAAAAGAACATCGCGGTTAAAGAGGTTAAGGGTACCGTTCAGTTGCAGCGCGGATGTATTAAATACACCAAACTTAACGGGCGTACCGCCGATGATGCTTGTTTGGCGATCAAAGGTGCGCTGGTAATTGTAAACAAAATTGATCTGCGGATACCAATCAGCCAGTTTACCCTGGATAGTCTTTTCGGTGATCTGCTCGTCGATGAGGGCTTGCTGCACAAGAGGTTGATGTTTCAACGCATACTGCACTACATTTTCGAGTGTAGCATCCTGTAGTAAGCTGTCGGGTTGTGGGTTTGTTTCCTGGGCCTGTGCCAGCATGGGCAGCAGCAGCACCAGAATAGTCAGTCTATAAAGCATTCGGTTTCTGCGTAGCATACATATTTACGGTTCTACTATATATATTAAGTGGTCTAAAGACGCATATATGGAAATTTTCAGGGGCTATTCTGTTGCCGGGGGATCTTCGTTAAAGATGGTTCGGAACACTACCCTCTTACGCTCCTGCATAAATCGTTTATATTCCGGCTCACTCATTCCGTGAATCGTCTGGAGGATAGGTTTGGCCAATAGTGGATAATGGCACATCGAAATGAGGTTGATCATGAAATGCTCCTTTGTAATAGGGGCCAGCGTTCCACGATCGATCTCTTCCTGTAACTGGGCGCGAAAGATACCATCATTTTTATCTTTCTCTTTATGGCTGAACAGTTTTACTTTTTCCGGATGCCTTGCTACTTCCGATACAATGAAGTTCTCAAGGTAAGGGTAGTCTGAAGCACGGGCCATTATAACGTCAAGGCACTTGCTTATTTTTTGCTTGAACGAATCGCTGGAGTCGGTAAAGATCTCCCGCATACGCTTGCGGGTATCGAGAATAGCCTCCTGCAATAAGGTATCGAGCAACTGTTCGCGAGAACGGAAGTAATAATGAATAAGCGCCCGGTTAACGCCGGCTTCATCGGCAATCTGCTGGGTGGTAGCCTTCAGAACGCCCTTCTGAAAGATAAGGTGCTTAGCCGTATCTTTTATGATCTGTTCTGTCTGGGCGTTCTCCGAAATCACTTGCCTTCTTTGTTTAACAATTTTGTTAACGCAAAGTAAAGGCAGTTAGATCATTTTCCGGGCGCTTTTTTCCCAATTTATTTCCTCAATCGTTTGAATTTCCAGTTGCAAGATTATTCCCTCTTTGATCTTCTTGTAGGTTGACGATTTATACTTTGTTTAAAACGGGCACAATCCCATAATTATCATTGTTTAAACCTAATTTTCGCAATATTCGGTTCACCGTAGAAATATATCCTCATATCATCCAACGGCCGGGATAGTGCACTTTCAGTCACTCTGTTGTAAATTCATATATAACGTTATTGTTTATGAAGAGAACTATTCAAGTGCTGCTGAGTTCCATTATGATTATTATGTTCGACCGTTGTGGGGAGCATGTAGAGAGTCTTTCGCTATCTCATGAAGAGGTTGCCGAGATGACCGCTACCGCCATAGCTGAGAGTACATCCGGACTTACAATGATCATAGACACCTCGCTTCATGTTACAACGGCGATTCTTCATGATGGTGACTATTGTGATTACCTGGAGAACAAGTCATTCACATCGACAAATGCTGATGGTGCCGAACATTATTTCAAGTATGATTATGATTATGCATACGAGGTATCCTGTACCGGCACCGCCCCGCAGAGCCTTTCCACTAACGTAACCTTTAAAGGAGAGTTCGATTCCAAGCGACTTACCTCACAACACCGGGGCATGGTAGATCTTGTCACGACAGGCCTTGATAATGCCTCGGCGAACTATACCGTGAATGGGGATTACGAAAGCGACGGCACCTATGAATCACGGATAAGTGATCAAAGTGAGGGAAACAACTCCCTTGACATTGCGCTAGCCAATGCCGTTGTACGAAAATCCGACGGTCATTTTCTCAGCGGCACGGCCAATGTTGTCATCAGCGGTTTCCTGGCTGACAAGCGTCCTTACAATGCCGGTGCTACTGTTACTTTCAACGGAGACAAAACATTTACTGTAAATGTGCGTGGGGTTTTGTTTTCGGTCGACATCTATACCGGCGCTGTTAAACAAATCACCAAGTAATCCGTTCAGGTCACTGCTCCGTGGTCTTTACCCGCCGCGCTATCCAGAAGGCTATACGCTGACGCTTCCACGTGTAGGTACCTGCGAGCGTGTCGCCGAAGCTTATAATAGCGGGATAAGAGAACTCATCACCCTGACGGCCGGTTTCCAGGTTCATTTTAAAAGGCCATGTGCCGGCGTTATCACCAGACATTGCGAGTGTAATGGGATTACGCGCACCCCAGTTCCTGTTTACCGGATTATATGCCAGTACCAATGTGCCATCGGGCAATTGTGCGAGATCAATACCGCTGTTCGGATTCGGCAGCGTGGTTTTATAAGCAGCACTCCATGTTTTTCCATTGTCCTCCGAATCGCTGCGGCATATTACGCCTTCGGAACTGCGCAACAGCATGTGTACCCGACCTGGTGACGACTCCCATAGGGTGGGTTGTATAATACCTTCACCACGTATCGAGTCGCGATTGACAGAGATGATTGATGAGGCTGTCCATGTATGGCCCTGATCTTCACTACGATCGACAAACGCATTCCACACGCCTTTCTTTTCAACGGATGCCGGCGCGAGCCATGTACCATCGGCAAGTCGTATAAGCTTGTTGCGCACAGGGCCGCGGCCTCCATGATCGCCCGGTACAAGCATTTGTGCTTCAGACCATGTATCGCCATTATCACGCGATACTTTATACCAGGTCTCCCAGGTGTCTATGTTCTTTCCGACTTTAAAATACAGTATAATCTCTCCTGATGGTGCCCGGAACAGTACGGGATTCCAATGTGGCTCTTCACGCAGTTTGGCTACTTCTACCGGCGCAGACCAGGCGCCGGGCTTGCCTTTTGAAAGCCATATGCCGACATCGTCATGTTTTTCATGTGTACCGCCGAACCAGGCCACCATAAAATTACCGTTTCCTGTATATACCAGGGTTGATGCATGACATTGAGCAAAGGGACGTTCATCTCCGAAAACAAAATCGCGCTTCACCACCAGCAGACTGTCTTTCGGTAAAGCAGCAGTTTGCAACCTACCTGTTCTCGGTGTGCAGCCTAAAAAGACAGCGCTAAACATACCAATCCATATCAAGCAGTTGGTGATGCCGGGCTTGAGGCGTATTACAAACATGCGTTCGGCTTTTTTTGTACGATCAGCCGCAGCGGTAAGTAACACATTTCCATTTAAAAGGCCTATAGTACAGGCTTAAATAGCGGTGTTGTTCACTTCACGATTAGCGTGTGTTTGTACACGCTCAACGAGCTGTGACCCGCCATACTATATTGGTAACATCGTCTGTAACCAGCAGACTTCCATCGCTCTGCATCAACACGCCAACCGGCCGCCCATGTACCTTTTCCTTATCGAGATCCACAATGAAGCCGCTTAAAAAATCTTCCGGCGGACCATCCGGTTTTCCATCCTTAAAGGGAATGAAGATCACGCGATACCCCGACAGGATGGATCTGTTCCAGGATCCATGCTGCGCGATAAAGGCGCCACCACGATACCGTTCCGGAAAAACCTTTGCTGTATAGAATGTAAGGCCCAGTGATGCTGAATGCGCGGCAAGATCTACATCCGGCACAATGGCGTGTTCTGCTTCGGCAGGTGCCGGATCTTTTACACGCTCGTCTATATATGATCCGTGATAGCGATATGGCCATCCATAAAAGCCGTTCCGCTGTACATGGGTGAAGTAATCGGGTACAAGATCATCACCCAACAGATCGCGCTCGTTTACCACGGTCCAAAGCGTTTGATGATCGTCCGGGTTCCAGGCCATCCCTACAGGGTTACGAAGGCCTCCGGCGTATACACGCAAACCTGTACCATCGGGATTGACTTCCAGGATCGCCGCGCGCATAAGTTCATTGGCGATGCCCTTCTCGGCTACGTTGGTTCCGGAGCCAACCGCTATGTAGATTTTGCTGCCATCCGCATTGCTGATAATGTTTCGAGTCCAATGCCGGTTGTGTTTCCCGGCCGGAAGATCGACCAGCTTATGACCTTTGCCAGTAATGGTGGTTTGTCCACGGCTGTAAGGATATCTCCAGAGGCCATCGGTATTGGCCACATAGAACCAATCGCCCAATACCAGCATACCGAAGGGCAGATCGAGCTTATCGAGAAAAGTTGTACGAAGCTCGGGTATGCCATTATGATCCGCATCGCGCAGTAATGTAATACGATCAGCGCTGTGTTTGAGGTTATTGGATTTGTTTGCGCCAATGATCCATCCGCCTATCTGTTCATACCAGGGATGATATGTATTGGATTCGGCAACCAGTATATCACCGCCGGGCAGCTCATATAGCCATCTCGGGTTTTCAAAACCATCCGCATAACGCGTAACAACAAAGCCAGCGGGAGCCACAGGTTTTGCGTCTTTCTCCCATCCTATCACATTGCTGAAGTTGCGCGACGATTTCGTGGCATGCGGCGCCGGAAGATTATTCTTCGCGAGGCTCTTGCGCGTTGCGTTATCGGCCTGGGCACAAGCTATCTGAACTATAACAAAGCTTAGAATGCCGGTCAATATATACTTAAACCGCACTACTTTCTGAAAATTGATGCGCCGAACGCGATGACCAGCACACAGGCTACAAGGAAGATAAAAAATATGATCTTAGCGATTTCTGCAGCTCCTTCGGCAATGCCTCCAAAGCCAAAGATCGCAGCTATAATTGCAATGATAAAAAATGTTGCTGCCCACCGTAACATAGTTGTATGATTTTAAGGTTTTAATTTATGTATTTCTGTTACTGTAGGCGATCAAAATTATTGTGCCAGCAGAGTCGGAGCCTGGCTGCACTGCGGTGACGGGAGGCAGTGAGAACGGACCTTTTCCTTCAATTTATTACGGGCAATTACCCACGGACGTTTCTCTATTTTGGCACTGCTCTGGGTTCTGTTTCCCAAAATAAGAAAGTTACCCTGCGAAAACAGGCCAAAAACAGCGATAATCGATGTTGGCACAATATTGCATCTGCCCTAACCGCCCACTGCGTATTCAGGGCTGATATATGAGAGCACAGCTAATTGTGATGGAGGAGATTAAAGCCAATCTTCTTAGAAATGTAGGAACAGGATTTCCGCTGCAGATTAAAAGTAGGGACACTGACGTACAGACTGTTTTTGTCCGTGGCTTTGCCGACGAAAAGCATAACATTGTGTTGATTTCCCAAACACCGGATAGCCTCGGCGTCAACATCATCGAAATCAAAAACATCCTGGAGATAAAAAATATAGAGACGATGAGCTCGGCTGCATAACGCCGCAACATTCTTTCTGCATAAACGGAACAGGTGCTTATGATGGCACCATTATTTTAGTGCCCTGCTACAGCGGCGTATTTCGCCGTGTTTAGAGTTTCCGTTTTATGACTAACGTAGCAGACCCCACTCCTTTTTATAAAAAACTTGCCTTCAATTTGTTCAACCTGGCCTTGCTGGGCGCGTTGCTTTATATTGGGCAAGGTATAATAGTACCTTTGTTTTTTGCGATCCTCCTGGCCACGCTGCTTCTACCGGCAACTAATTTTCTACAGCGCCTTGGGCTTCACAGGATTCCCTCCATCATCTTATCGATAACCGTAACGCTTATACTTATTCTGGGGATCTTATACATTCTGTCACACCAGGTACAGGTGTTTTTGCGCGACATCGATGCTATACGCGACCGGCTGGCCGCACTGATCGAATCACTGCAAAACTGGGTTGACCAGAAATTTAACGTGAGCACAGAGAAACAAAATCAGTATCTTAAAGACTCCATTTCCAACATCCGCAGCTCCGGTCCCAGCCTTGTAGGTCAAACCGTAGGGACTATCACCGAGATGCTATCTTACGTGGTATTCCTGCCGGTATACACATTCCTGATCCTCTATTATAAAGGTCTTATCCGAAAATTCATTATAGCTACTTTCAAGAACGGAAGCGAAGAACGCATATCTGAAATTTTATACGAGTCGCGTACCATCGGTCGTCACTATATTCTGGGGCTGATGATCGATATGTCGATTGTTTTTGCGCTCAACTCTATCGGCTTTCTTATACTGGGCATCAAGTATGCGATATTCCTTGCACTGGTGGCAGCGCTGCTCAATCTGATACCGTATATCGGCATGCTTATCGCCAACATTTTTTGTATGCTCATCACGTTGGTGTCGTCGGATACCACTTCTAACGTTGTTTGGGTTGCCGTTGTACTGGCTGCTGTTCAGTTTGTCGACAACAACTTCCTGATGCCGCTTATAGTTGGTAACAAGGTCCGCATCAACGCCCTGGTTACTATAGTGGGCGTCGTTATCGGCGGCGCGCTTTGCGGTGTATCCGGAATGTTTCTTGCGATACCTGGCCTGGCTGTGATGAAAGTAATATTCGATCGGGTAGAAGGCCTCAAACCGTGGGGCATGCTGCTTGGTGACGATACCACCGGTAAAACCAAAAAGGAAAAACCCATTGTATAGCCCAGTTATCGTGTACAGCCTGTAGACTGTGCGGTGTAGAATAATGTCGAACCGAAACTAAGGTCCCGCATGCGTGTCTTTATAGCATTCATAATCACTTCTGTGTCTGTAATCCGTACGTCCGCCCAATCTGTGGAATCGCCTAAGGACTCGCTTGCTCATGAAAAGTTTCTGACGCTGGTAAATGCCAACCGCGAGCAAAGCTACATTACCTTCGGCGATGGTATTGGTAACGTGGAGCCGTTGCTGTTTGAAGCCAAGCTTTCGCCGAGCTATTTCTTTTCGCGATCACAACGCAAGTGGGCGCTGATGATAAACCCACAGGTGCAGATCCGGATGTTGAATAAGAAGTCGCTGCCCATCCGCAACCCGAGCTATCGCGTTTATATCACCTACTTCCAGGAACTCGGCTTCTGGAAAGAATCCTTTTTACGAAAACTGTTTTACGATAATGCAGTCCTGTTCGGCTCCGTGGCCCATCACTCGAATGGCCAGGACGGCGATTTTTATAAGGATAAGGCCACAAAGGAGATCAATGAAGACGCCAACTTCGCAACAAACTTTCTGGAAGGTGGTCTGTCGTCCTATCGTATCATTGCGCTACGCGAAAATCACTTCTCCATCCGGGAAATAAAGGTCTCCGCCGAATATCATCCTAAAAAATGGATGGCCGACGAACTGGAAGAGCTTTACGGCCCGTACCGGCTCTATGCTACATTCGGGCTCATGGGGCCACGAAAGATAATTGAGAACCGCACCAACCTCGTACAATGGCTGCAACAATCCAGTATTGAGATAAAGGGCGGATGGATATTCGGGACAATGCAAAATGCGGCCTTTGCGGAAGCTTCGCGGCGGCTGGTGGTTGATGTTACCTACAAGTATTATCCTAAGTGGTTTGATGAAGTGGCCTTTTTCGTGCGTTTTTACCGGGGGCAGGATTATTACAACATCCATTTTATTAATAGGGAGCTCACCAACCTTAGCTTCGGTATCACCTCCAACATCATGAATTACCAGCAGGTGGCCAAACTCTTTAACGAGAAGAAATAGCCTGTTCGCCCTGTTCGCAAAAACCGGTATATTTTCGGTACAAAAGAAGGTTATAAACGACTTCTGTTGTCGTTCTCCCTATACCTATTGAGTACCGTACCAAGAGACACATATGTACCTGAAAACCATTTTACGAACTGCCCTGCTCTACATCGCGGGCTTTATTTCGGTGCAGCATGCTGCTGCACAGGCCGTTTCGGCTTTCCGGAACGAAACATTGACTGCAGACGCACGTGTAAAAGATCTGCTTACCCAGCTTACCGTCGATGAAAAGATCGGACTGCTGGGCTACAATAGCCCGGGTGTTCCACGTCTGGGAATACCCGTTTATAACTGGTGGAACGAGGCCCTCCACGGCGTGGCCCGCGCGGGCAGCGCCACGGTATTCCCGCAGGCTATCGGCATGGCTGCTACGTTCAATGACAGCCTGGTGCGCGTTATTGCTGACGTCGTATCTACAGAAGCACGCGCCAAGTACAACCTGGCCGTACGCCTCAACCGCCGGCAGCAATATCAAGGTCTTACGTTCTGGTCTCCTAACATCAACCTGTTCCGCGATCCGCGTTGGGGCCGTGGCCAGGAAACCTATGGTGAAGATCCGTATCTCACCTCACGTATGGGGGTGGCCTATATCAGCGGTTTGCAGGGCAACCATCCGCGTTATCTGAAGACCTCTGCCTGCGCCAAACACTTTGCGGTACACAGCGGCCCTGAAGCCAATCGCCATACCTTCAACGCCATTGTAGACGAGAAGGACCTGCGCGAAACATATCTCTATGCATTTCATGCATTGGTCAATGCTCATGTTGAGTCGGTAATGTGCGCCTATAACCGCGTGAACGGCGAGCCTTGCTGTACCGGCAACACACTGCTACGAAGAATCCTCCGCGATGAGTGGAAGTTCCAGGGCCATGTGGTAACGGATTGCTGGGCGCTGGAAGACGTATGGAAACGTCACCAGGCTTTACCCAACGCAGTAACTACTGCTGCTGAAGCTATAAAGGCCGGCGTAAACCTGGATTGCTCGAATCTTCTTCAGGACGATGTAAAGAAGGCTTTGCAAGAAAACCTGATCACGGAAAAAGATGTCGACAATGCCCTTGCTCCTGCCCTTCGTACACAGGTAAAGCTCGGTTTCTTCGATGCTCCCGAATCGGTGCCCTTCAATACATTGGGAGAAGAAAGTATTCATGCACCGGCGCACGTGGCGCTGGCCCGCAAGGCTGCTCAGCAAAGCATGGTGTTGCTGAAGAATACTAACGGCTTATTGCCGTTGAAGCGCGACCAGATAAAAAGCATTGTGGTTGCCGGCTCTAATGCCGCTTCGGCTGACGCCCTGCTTGCCAACTATCACGGTGTGTCGCCCGACATGATCACCTTTGCCGAAGGTATAACACGTGAAGCCGGGCCAGCCACAGGCGTGCAGTATGACCTGGGTTGTACGGAGACTGATACTGTTCATTTCGGTGGCGTGTGGGCTGCCGGCATGAGTGACCTTACGGTGGCTGTTATCGGCCTAACACCCGTGCTGGAGGGGGAAGAAGGCGACGCATTTATGGCTGCCCATGGCGGCGACAAAACAGACCTGAGCCTGCCTCCCGGACACATTGCTTTTCTCAAGGAGCTGCGCAAAAAAAATAAGACACCCATCGTAGCCGTAGTTACCGCCGGCAGTGCTGTAGATATCACTGCCATAGAACCGTATGCCGACGCTATTATACTGGCGTGGTATCCCGGTGAGCAGGGCGGTGCAGCCTTAGCGGATATTCTTTATGGCAAGGTGTCTCCTTCGGGAAAGCTTCCTGTAACGTTTTATCGTTCATTCAGCGACCTGCCTCCATACGACCAGTATGCCACCCGTGGCCGCACATATCGTTACTTCGGTGGACCGGTACAATATCCGTTCGGCTTTGGCCTGAGCTATACAACATTCACCTATGCATGGCAAACTCCTCCGGCCAAACGCTATACGGCCATCGACACGATCTCATTCCGCGTGACGGTAAAGAATACCGGCGCATACAACGGCGACGAGGTTGTGCAGGCTTATATTCAGTATCCCAACGGTGATCGTATGCCGCTGCGCGAACTACGCCAGTTTAAACGCGTTAGTGTAGCCGCCGGAAAAGAACAGCAGACAACGCTAAGCATACCTGTTATGGACCTGCAAAAATGGGATCTTGCGAAGAGCCGGTGGACGGTAAATAAAGGTACTTACCAACTCATACTCGGCAGCGATGCCAGCGACAAGAAGCTGGTACACACGTTCCAGGTCAAATAAGATATAACTGTTATACGCAAAAAGCCTCTCCTGATATATCAGGAGAGGCTTTTGTTTATATACCCTATGCTTGATTATTCCGATACTATACTTCTACCCTATCAAGACGCGGGGCCAGTGAGTGGATGACCAGCAGGGCTACGGGATACGCACAAGCAGCGATAATAAATAACGGCTTGTAACCGAACGCCACCAGGAGATTACCAGTAGTGGCAGCAAACAACGCTCCGCCCAAACCACCGAGCATACCACCAATGCCCACTACCGAGCCAACGGCGCGCTTCGGGAACATGTCAGACGTAAGTGTAAAGATATTGGCAGACCAGCCCTGGTGAGCCGCTGTAGCCAATGCTATCAACGCGATCGCCACATACAGATTATGTGTGCTTGGCGCAAAGACAATCGGCAATACACAAAGCGCGCATATCATCATGGTCACTTTCCGGGCTTTATTAACAGACCAGCCTATTTGAATGAAGCGTGATGCCACCCAGCCGAATAAGATACTTCCAAAATCGGATACCAGGTAGATCAGTATAAATGGCAACCCGACAGTCTTCAGATCAAGCTTCTGATCAAGCGACTCGTTGCTGTTGAAGAAATCCGGAAGCCATGAAAGGTAAAACCACCAGATCGGATCGGTAAGGAATTTGCCGATAGCGAACGCCCACGTTTCTTTATAGGAAAGTACTTTACGCCATGACACACGTTCAGTGCTTGAAGGCTCGTCGCGATCGGATTGTATGTAATTCAGCTCTTCGGCGCTCAGCTTGGGGTGGTTTTCCGGTTGGCTATATACGCGCCACCACACAAACAATAATACTACACCCAGTAAACCCGTTATAACAAAGGAAGCACGCCAGCCGAACTCCAGCGTTAACCACGGTACCGCTGCTGCTGTGGCGATAATCCCCACATTAGCCCCTGCGTTAAATATACCGGTGGCAAACGATCGCTCTTTCCGCGGAAACCATTCGGCCACCGTTTTTATAGACGAAGGGAAGTTTCCCGACTCGCCAAGCCCCAGTAAAAAACGCGTAACGCCTAACCCCATGAACGATCCTATAAAAGCGTTACATACGCCGGCGAGGCTCCACACGAAAATGGAGATGGAAAAACCCTTCTTGGTACCTATCCGGTCTATAACATAACCGATTATAAGGAAGCCCAACGCATATGCCAGTTTGAATGCAGAGTCTACATAACCAAACATTGTCTTGAAACGATCCTGGTCGGCCTGGGTCAGTACAGCATCGTGGTCAAGGCCGAGCATCTCTTTGCGGAAGAACTCGTCGATCATTGTAAACGAGAGTACGTTCCGGTCTATGTAGTTGATGGTTGTGGCAAAGAAAAGCAGGGCACAGATCCGCCAGCGGTACTTTCCAATCTTTTGCGTTAGTGATTCCATAAGTAGTGCATTGATACGAAACAATTATTCTTTGGCCAGAGGAAAAATCGTATCAACGTTCGTGCTACGCCTCTCTCCTATCATTGCTTTTGCTTTGTATCCACTTTGTAAGACGTTTCTCTGCGCGTATCACCCCTAAAGCAGCGGAAGTACAAATTGTGCAATCGATTGCGCAATATACAGGTTTTATTGTCACTTCAAACAGTTTTCAAAAAAAACGAAACCCTGCTAAGGAAGCCACCATCCGCTCATAAAAAAAGCAGGCTATCCGCCTGCTTTCCTGGATATAAGATCAATATACAGATTATTTCAAGAAGTCTTCGCGTATGGGATTAAAGCTGTCGATCAGTCGTACATGTTGCGTAAGTACCTGAATAGTATGGTTCTTGCCGGAAGGCACGTAGAACATATCACCGGCCTTCAACCTCTGCTCAGGCTCACCCTCGCACATGAATAGTATTTCGCCCTCTGCCACATACGTGGTCTGCTCATGAACGTGATTATGCATGGGATCAGGCTTGTCCCAGGGACCGTTAATAAAGTCGATCACTACTGTCATCAGGCCGTTGCCGTGGATGAGATATCGTTCCACTCCCGGTTTGACAATAGTCTTCTGTGCTTCTTTTTCGCTTAGTACAGGCATTTTTATTTTGTTATTCTAAACCAATCCACGTCCGCGAAGCCCGCATCGTTGGTGGTAGTCTCGCGCAGGCAGAACAATCCAACCTTGGCGCCTATCCACATACCTTCCCTCGCAGTAAACGTCTGGCCCAGCGGCAGAAACTGTTTACCGTCCTCACTATAGAAGAACGTACACTTCGCCCCGGCCGATACCGTAACGCGCAGGTATAGTGTATTACCCTGAACAGTCTTTTCGACTTGCATGGTCTCGCCGGCACCCTTATCGGCACCGTTGCATACCACCTGTCCGACCATCAGCCTGTCTCCAGCTTTGCGGAACGCAATATAGCTATAATCCCTACCCAGTATTACAAGCCCTGCCTTCTCGCCCTCAAACCTGGGGCTAAACTTAAGCCTGGCGGTGGCTGTGAACCCCGGTGCCGGAAACTTCTGCAGTAGTAAATTCGGCACATCCCACAGGTTTCTGAATGATGCAGGGATCGGGAAAGAAAACAATCGCAAATATCCGGCTGGCCCTGTAGGATATGCCCAATACGGTTGCGGATTGGCATGCCATTGCCAGGCGAGGCTCATTGCGGTATCGTTGAATTCATCCGTATCCGGTGGAGTAGCTATAGCGTTGCTTTTACCGGTAGCGGGTTTCTTATAGGTAAGGACAGGCTCGCCCTTTCCGTCGTTGTCTTTGTCTTCGCCGATAATGGGCCAGTCGTTCTTCCAGGTCATCGGTTGCAGGTGCACCACGCGTCCGTAAGGGCCCTGATCCTGAAAGTGCAAAAACCAGTTCTCACCATTTTCAAGTTCCACCCAGCCGCCCTGGTGTGGTCCGTTTACCGGGCTCTTGCCCTGATCCATAATGATACGCTCCTCATAGGGGCCGTAAACATTTTTGGAACGCAGCACAAGCTGCCATCCTGTGGCTACGCCACCTGCAGGTGCGAATATATAGTAGTACCCATTTCGCTTATAGAATTTCGGCCCCTCCAGTGTAGGATGCTTATCGTGACCATCGAACACCATAACGCCATTATCCAGCAACTTCGTACCCTCAGCATTCAAACGGCAAACGACCAGGATACTTTTTATCCCGGCACGGCTACCTGCAAAAGCGTGGACCAGGTAAGCTTTTCCATCCTCGTCCCACAATGGCGACGGATCGATGAGGCCTCTTCCTCCTTTTACCAGCACCGGATCCGACCATTCGCCCGCCGGATCTTTAGCTTTAACCATAAAAATACCATAGTCGGGGTCCGGATAATATATGTAATACTCGTCGTTATGATACCGTATGCACGGTGCCCAGACCCCCTTACCATGTTGTGGTATATTGAACACTTCCCTCGGCTCAAGACCATGAGGCAATGCATAGTTGATTAGTTTCCAATTCACCAGATCGCGCGAGTGCAAAATCGGCAACCCCGGAACACAATTGAATGAGGATGCTGTGAGATAAAAATCATCGCCTACCCGGCAAACATCGGGATCAGAATAGTCTGCATAGAGCACAGGGTTACGAAATGTTCCATCACCACGGTCGGACACCCAAACCTGTGAAACCGCGTTATCGTTTTGTGCCAGGCCGAGGATCGGCGCTACTATAAAGCCTATCAGCACTGCCACGTGTAAAGATCGTATCATCATTCGTCTATATACTATTGAATTTTCCAATCCCCCAATACGGCGTCCCGGGAATATTGTGCAGCTTCGCTGTCGGAGAGCTGATGTGACCAGGAAACACGTGCTCCGGTATCTGCTCCCGGGCCGTGCGATTTATACTCGGCATAATAGGCAGTACGTTCGGCATCCGGTTTATTCCAGTTGTTCCAACCTGCCTTATGGATCTGTTTATCAAGATAACAATCTATAAATGCGGTCCTGGCAAATGGCCTCCAGGGCCTGCCCAGATAAAATGATCCTGCCGGCGCATTACCGGTTATCTTACAACGGATAAACACGAAGCCGTTGGGCGTCTCTTCCAGGGTTGATGCGGCGGTAATATAGCCACCACCCTGCTTACAGAAAATAGTACATTCCTCGAACACAGCGGTAGACCATCCAAAAATAAAGTCTACTGTACCTTCTATATAACATTTATAATAATACTGCCTGCTTTTTTCGCCATGCGGATACAGGGTATCCTGATTGCCCAGGAAGCGACAATTTGTAAAGCGGACCCGATCTCCATCAACGCGTACGGCTACAGCCTGCCCTACTGCTCCTGCTGAGTTTTCGAATGTGATATTTTCTGCTGAAAAATCCTCCCCGAAAATAAAGAAACCCGACGATGCCGTTGTTCCCATCTCTTCGCCGAACCTGTTCTTACGCGAAGCATAGTCGTCCCATGTAAGAATGGTTGTATTGACTTCTTCACCGATAAACTTTACGTTCGTTTTCGAGGCAGGCAGTGTAAGCTTCTCCTTGTAGATTCCTTTCTTTATAAAGATCGTCGTTACAGCCTTCCTAAAGTCGGGTATGGCATTGATCGCTTCCTGTACGGAGCGGAAGTCGCCGGTACCATCCGCAGCTACCACAAAGTTGTACGATGTATTGACCTGCCAAAAACAAGCTTTCGTAAGGCACAGGGCCGTGGCTACAGTGATAAAAACAGATAGATATATTTTGGCTTTCATTATTGTCACTCTTATTAAATAAGCAAAGTTGTTCAACCGGTTTATACAGCCGACTGAACAACTTTGTAAGGATCACGTCCACGTTCTATCCGTGGGTACAGACTATCGGATCAATCCGTTCAAATATATTTCTACGTTTGTATACGTCTTATCCAGTGTATACGACGCACCGTCGCTGCCATTTGCCGGATTCAGTTTATGCTTCACCTCCCACGCATCGTCCATTCCATCACGGTCTGCATCTTTCGGCGAGGGCTGAGTTTGAAGCGACGGCCAACCGCCAACATCATTTTGTGAATCTATAATGCCGGTATGCGCCTTGCCGCTTGTGGCCTTACCTTGCTTAACATCACTGACAACACGTGTATCCACCGCGTCGCGTTTCAGGCTTGCTCCGGCAGACTTGAGTACGGCCTCATAAGCATCTGCTGCCGATTGAAGCTTGATTGACATAACTGGAAACGGGCTGTATGCGTATGTCGAGTCCGCATGCTCACACTGTATCCCTGAGCGATTGTTTTGTGAGACCTGGGCATTTCCCTCGATAACATTGCCACTCACAAAGAACTTCCCATACGGACGAAACGGATTTACGATCCGGTCTTTCACGACCTCTTTTGTGGCAGGTCCCGCTTTATAATAATTATTAACCAGGTTGTGATTTCCCTGCTCGCCGCCATAAACACTGTTCATTCCCCAATTGTAAATAACGTTGTTGCTGTAATCTACAATTTCGCGTTCCGGTTGCTTATGATACCGCGCCCCGCAAAACCTCGGGTTACGGCTGGAGTGGCTGGCTATAAGGTTATGATGAAAGCTCGCCCCACGGCCACCCCATATACCACCGTAACCGTGGTTGCCCTTTTCATGAACTGAAGCGTTGAGGCTTTCCGATATTATACACCATTGCAGCGTAAAGTATTCGTTATCATAGAACGAGGCGCACTCATCGGTAGCCCAACTCATTGAGCAATGATCGACAATAACATAACGATGTCGCAGTCCCGTAATAGCATCATCCTGCTGCGCTTTACTGTCGCCCAGTCGAAAACGCAGGTAACGGATAATAACATTATCGGCATTGATACGAACGGCGTAGTTGCGTATACAGATACCATCGCCGGGGGCAGACTGTCCCGCGACAGTTACATCACCCGACGATATATTCAATATCGATTCCAGCCCGATCGTGCCCGACACAGCGAACACAACGATACGCGGGCCGCTTTGCTCTAACGCCTCGCGCAGGCTGCCCTGACCATGATCGTTAAGATTTGCTACGATAATAACCTTACCGCCACGGCCGCCGGTCGTATATTTCCCAAAGCCTTCCGCTCCAGGAAATGCTATAACACTATCCCGATTTGTATCGATCCCGGCGCACAGGGATTCACTCCCGATAAGGAGCAGTATCAGAAGTATGAATAAATAACGCACAGCCCTTACTATTTAAGTTCCAGGCTGGCGTACAACAACCCGCCCAACCCCTTATAATCGTTGATCCGTCGCTCGGTAGAGATATAATAGTCGAAATCACCCTTTGACGTTTTCATGTTCAATGTCCCTACTTTTACCGTTTGCTCCAGGTAAAGCCGGCCACTGTCATCAAAATAGATATACTGCTGTTTCAGGGCATCGAACGCCTGCTGAGCCTTGTTACGATAGGTTTTATCCAGGTAGCCTTTACGCGCACCTTTGGCAAATCCATAAGCAAACATACCCGAGCTCGACGTCTCTATCCAGTTGCCCTGTTGTTGTTTGTTCAATACTTGGTACCAAAGGTGTGTCTTCGGGTCCTGATAGGTAGCAAGACTCTTCGCGAGATCCTGTAGGATCTTTATTATTTCTTTACGCTCCGGGTGATTTTCAGGAATATAATCCAGGCAGTCTACCAGGGCCATGATATACCAGCCTATGGCTCTGGCCCAGAACTCCGGCGACGTGCCTTTTTGGGGATCAGCCCATACTTTGTTCTTCGACTCATCCCAACCGTGATACATCAACCCTGTAACGGGGTCTTTCGTGTGCTGGCTAATGAGCTTGATCTGGTGTACGGCCTCTTCTATGAATTCAGGTTTTTTGAAAAGCGCTGCGTACTGTGTTGAAAAAACGTCACCCATATAGATTCCGTCCAACCACATCTGGTAGGGATAGATCTGCTTGTGCCAATAGCCACCGTCGCTGGTCTTGGGTTGGTGACGCAGGTGGTCGGCAAGTATATCAGCTGCTTTCTGATATTTCTCTTCGTGGGTCACCTCGTAAAGGGAAAGAAACAACCTGCCCGGAAGGATATCGTCAAGCTTATATTCTTCCACGCGGTATTGATCCTTGCTCAGGTTTCCGTCATTGTCGATAAAGCGATCGGTCCACCGTTTGATATAGTTATAGTACTTATCATTTTTTGTCTGCTGCCAGCGAACAAATGCGGCGTTCAGGTAAAATCCGTATTCGTAGTTCCACTGTCCGGGAGCGTTGATACTTATGCCGGATGGATCGGGATAAAACTGCATTGTGCTCTCGATGATCTTGTCTGACCAGTTAGTGACTTTATTCCCCTTCTTTACAAAATCCGGATATGCGGTAAGAAAGGTCACACTATACTTCTCACTTTGCACAGCAGGCATAGGCGCTGCGCTGAGTTTCACAGATGCGGAAGCCAATGTAAATGTATAGATCGGTTCGCTGGAAGTAAACTCGACATCCAGCACAAGCTTGTCCGGTTTGCCGTCGTTATTAGCGTCGGTTACAAATGCATTGACCTTCTTGCCGAAGTTCATCTCGGTCACATCAAAGCCAAGGTTTTGCGCCGAGGGAAAGCGCTTCAATACCTCCTGCCAGTCAATGGCTACCGAAGCTTTTTCCTGTTGCGGCAGCGGTCTGTAGTTGCGCTGTACGGTTAACACTACTTTGTCTCCGCCATTACCATAACATATCGCGGCCGAGAACACCACTAATGCCAGAACGCCATAGCGAGCAACGGAGGATAGAGAGAATATACGTAAGCCCATATCGCTTATTTTTTTGTTTTGACAATTTCAACACGTACAGGGGCCGCAAGCTCGCGGGCAGTTTTTTCAAGATAGGCCATGAACTGCTGTTCATCCTGTATGCCGTTGGGCTCCTTATCCCACGCTGCCAGATAATAATATTCCAGTTTTCCCTTGGGTGCGGCCAGCGTCACCAGGTGGCTATACTCGTCAGCTGTAAATGAACCTACCGCCGAAGGTTTGAAAAATATCGCTACACCCAGGTTGTCGTTGTTCAGGCTTTGTTTGCCGTAAGTAGCCAGGTAAGCGTAATGTTCGGCATCACCCTTGTTGGTATGTACGTCGGCAAGCTTGTCCTTCACAATACCTGTACAAAGATTATCGGGATTTCCGGTAACGGTGAGCTGCTCGCGGGTTAAGCGTGTTCCGGCATGAATCGATATTTCAGACTGTACCGTATATGTTTTCTCGCCAACCTTCCATCCATAATAGTTGGTGAATATCGAAGAATACACATCGCCGTTTTCTGTGATACGGCAGTTCACGCTATCCGTCTTCTCTACACGCACGGCCGACCCGTTGTTCAAGGCAGCTATGGAACCAATACCAAGAGACTTTCCTGCCTTCAGAACATCCATACCCCAGGGCTGAAGCTTATGATAGGAATCAAAGCCATCGAGACCCACACCCTGCAGCACCATGTCTGTAGTGGTCTTACCGAACACGTCGGCTGCATTGCGCTGATCCAGGTAAAACCGGTAGCCCACACGGTCCGACTCCCATCCCGGTCCTTCGTAACGAATAAACCACGAGTGATCCTTATGCTCCGGCGGCACACGCAGGTAGTTTACATTTTTAAATTCACCGCCTATGTATTCACGATTCACAAACTTACCACCGGTTTTGGGAGATAATTCAGCCTGTGTACGCTTGGTATATTTTCTTTTCACCTCTCCTGATTTGTTATACCGAATCGTAAGTTCGCGAACCTCGCCGGCGCCCAGCCTGTCGATCACTGCCAAAATACCCGGCTGCTCGCGGTCCTGAAAATTATATTGCGAGGCAATTTCCTTACCCTGTTTGTCTGTTATAACAAAAGCTTTTGGATTAAACCCTTTCACCTGCCTGTTCAACTGATCCGATGCGATGTAAATACACACATCTTCACGATCCGCCTTGATAGGGTTTGTGATCTTCACTGTAAACGACTCGGGAAATACCTTCTGCAGATCCTGAGCAAAAGATTGTGTGCTGAACAGTACAATCAGCAAGCCGTACCACACGCTACGTTTCTTCATTACTTTTTATTTTTTACTGAATACATTTTTAGAAACCTTATCTCCGAACTCCGCCTCATGCGCCGCATTTTTTGCGTCGGTGTTCAGCAGCCGGATATTTTTCGATTTGGCACCGGTAATCTTTACCAGTACGTCGCTCGATTTAAATGTCAACTTATCAAACGTTACGTTCCTGCTCTCGTGAACATTCGCCACCGTGGCGTCGCTACAGATAAGCGTGGCGTTTCGTATCGTAATGTTCTCACCTTCCTGGCATACCACGCCTTTTTTACTTTGTATGGAAATGTTCTCCAGGGTTATATCGCGGATATTCATCTCCGGCAAACCGCGTACGAATACACCGGTCTCGGCACCACGGCAGGTTACGTTGTACACATGAAAGTCGCGAAACTGTGGTGTCCCCTCTGTAACCGGCTCCGGAGCCACCGAAGGAGCATCGGCACCGCCGAATACCGCCAACGGATCCTTTGCCATATAATACATATCGAACAGGATGGCTGCACCTCCGATACCGCTCATATTAATATTGCTGATATAGATCTTTTCTACCACACCTCCACGGCCCCGCGCGGTCTTAAACCGAAGGCCTATGTCCGTACCGATAAAATTACAGTCGGATACGTACAGGTTACGTGCACCGCCGCTCATTTCACTGCCGATAACGAACCCGCCATGACCATGAAATACTGTGCAGTTGCGCACGATAACATCTTCCGTCGGCACGCCACGCTTACGTCCTTCCTCATCGCGACCGGACTTGATACAGATGCCATCGTCACCCACATCGAACGTGCTGTTCTCTACCAGCACGTTACGGCACGACTCCAGGTCAACACCATCGCCATTCTGTGCATTCCAGGGGTTGCGTACTGTAATGCCACGAAGCACCAGGTGTGTGCTCAGCAATGGGTGAATACACCACGCCGGTGAGTTCTGAAATGTAATGCCTTCCAGTAGTATCCGTTTACAGCCCGTCAGTATTACCATATTCGGGCGCAAAAATTCTTTAATCGCTTCAGCGCTTTTAACATCGTATCCCTCAGCCACAACTCCCGGACGCTTAGCCAGAGAACCTTTCAAAGCACGTTCGTTGGGATACCACGTGTCCTTCTTATCGTTCACCACTCCACCGGAAGCTACCAGTTGCTCCCATTCCGGCGGGGCAAGCTTGCTCTTCTTTACCGGCCTCCACGCGCCGCCGGCACCATCCAGTATTCCGCCACCGGTAATGGCGATGTTCTCTGCATCAACTGCCGAAACAGGCGACTGGCAACGTATCGCTTCAACGCCTTCCCAGTTTGTCTTTACTAACGGATAGTCTGCTGTATTGTCGCTGAATTGAAGTACAGCGCCTTTTACAATATGCAGGTTGACATTGCTCTTGAGCACAACCGGCCCCGAGAGCCACAGTCCCTTCGGAACAAGTACCGTGCCTCCACCGGCCCGGGTACACGCGTCGATAGCGCTGGCAATGGCGATAGTGTTGAGTGTTATCCCATCCGCACGGCCGCCATAAGCCGTAATATTGAACGTATCCTTTCGGAACATCACATCCATGATTTTGGGTAGCTCGTAAGCATATTTCTCAGGGAAAGCGGATGCCTTTAAGGTCTGTGAAAGATCGATCTTCAGATCACGAATAGCTTGCGCTACCAGCGATGCCATAACGTCGGCTCCATACGCTGAAAAGTGAGTGTTGTCGTCTTTACCGTCAGGATAATTGGGCGACATTCCCTTCTCAAGGATCAAAAACAATTTCTTTGAGTCTTCCACGCCAAGCTGCACGATAGCATCGCGGCTACGGGCATGAAGATCTACAAGCGGCACGTTCATCTGCGCTGCTACTTCTTTTACCACGCCTGGGTAATCCCCATGCTGGTCTACGAACTGCCCCTTCTCGTCGAACTTGCGCCGCATCACGGGTGTGATCAGTAAAGGCTTCGCTCCCTTAGCGCGGGTTTCGGTAATATACCGGATAAGATTTTTGCGATAGTCGGTTTTTGCATCCGCATATCGTGTGGTGTCTGACACTTTGGAGTCGTTATGCCCGAACTGGATGAATACCCAGTCGCCGGGCTTGAGCTGCTCATATACTTTGGCCCAGAGTCCCTGGTTACGGAAGCTCCTGGTACTGCGGCCATTTACCGCATGATTCTGTACATCGAGGTCGATATATTGCTGGAACATCATGCCCCAGCCTGTTTCTGGTGCAACAGACGGCACTTTCTGCGCAATGGTAGAGTCACCGATCAGGAAGATCCGCGGCTTATCCGGGATACTCACAAAGGCGCCACATAGAATGGTAACGGCCGTCAAAATTATATATCTCATAGTCTTCATGTTGCAACAAAAATGAGAAACCCCGCACAACCCGAAGGCTGCGCGGGAGTTTCAATTAACCCAAACTGTTAAGTAGCTTTTTCAAAATAAACTCAGTAGCCAGGATTTTGTGTAAAGGTATCATCCGTATTAGAGTCCAGCGTCTTTTGTGGTATCGGCCTGAGTACCTTCGATTCACCATTCACCCCTGCAAATGGGTCAATATTGTTCTTGAAGTACTTATTCCGAATGTCGCGATTATACCAGTGCGTACGGCCTATCAATCTGCCGGTGCGTTTAAGATCCATCCAACGATCGTACTCGCCGAGCAGCTCGCGGGCGCGTTCATCCAGTATAAAATCGATTGTCACATTACCGGCTGTAATGGCCATATCCGCCGTCTTGCCTGCCTTTGCCGCACGGCGACGAACTTCGTTGATACGGTCTGCCGCTGTTCCAGGCTGACTTAACTTTAAGTAAGCCTCCGCCGCAATCAGATAAGTTTCTGCGAGACGAGCCAGATACACATCGCGCTGGCTGCTGCCATTCTGAGAGAAAGAAGACGTCGGATCGTCAAACTTACGCACCGCAGGCTTGCCATTATCAACACCACCACCCGGATTACCAACCCACAATGTGCTATCATACGGAATGATCTTCGTCTTGCCACGGTGTGCAACATCTGCCGCCCGCCACGTAGCGGTATCGGGTAACTCCCATTTTTGAGGATAATAATAGGCAACGTTCAACGTAGGCCGGTCTGCTTTTGCCTTATCGTAGAAGTCGTAGTACCGTGCGTAATACACATTCATAAATGTTCCCTCCCACCGCGAGTCAGCCGGTGTAAAGAGATTGTATAAAAACCATGTAGGTATCAGGGTATATGTTCGATAAGGATAACCGTTCTTCGTTCCCTCGCCACCCATATACGGGCCGAACCAGGCGTTCTGATTGGTGCCATCGCTCAGGAGATCTTTCATTGAAGCCTTACTGTATTGTATGGAAAACAGAACCTCTGCGTTCTTTTCCTTACCTGGCCAGAAGAGGTCTTCGAAAGTAAGCGAGAGGGCTTGCCCTCCAATGGCTTCATCAGCCAACGCGGCTGCTTTTGCAAAATCATCCGATGCGGCAAATGCTTCATAGCCCCGTGTCAGGTATACCTTAGCTAAAAAGTGTTTGATAGCGCGCTTATCTACACGACCAAACTGAGCTGCACTATTCGGAACGAGCTCAAGTGCGGCATTCATCTCGTCGATTATGAACTGATATACTTCCTCTGCGGTATTCCGATGAAACGATGTGGTAGGCTCGTCGATCAGGTCCTCCACTATACTTACACCACCGAAATGTTGTACAAGCAGAAAGTAATAATATGCGCGAAGAAATCTCGCCTCACCATAACGGTTATCCAGTGTAGAAGACTTCTCGGTTTTGTCATAATAATAAACAGCCGCGTTAGCACGCTGAATACCACGATACGCTACTGTATAGAAATCAATCACATTCTGATCGCTGGACGACAGGTTCCGATACTCGCTAAGGCCTTCCGGCTGCGTGTTGCGGCCTTCCACAAACAGGTCGGTTCCCGCCAGAAAAATCCAGGGTGCGTCATACACCTCGCGTAGCGAAGAATAGGTGCTGCTCACCAGAGATTCGTATCCTGCCGCTGTGCGATAGTATTCGTTAGACAAGATGTTCGATTTGTTCTCCTCCTCCAGGTAATCCTTGCAGCCACCCAGCACAAAAAGTGCTGCCACTACAAACAATATATTTTTCATACGTGTGTTCATTTATCAGAATTTAACATTCACACCAAATTGATACGTAATAGAGCTCACGTTACCCTGTGTATTGGAAAATGCGTTACCCGTATTGGTAAACGTGGCAGCCGCCCATTCAGGATCGAAGCCTTTGTATTTCGTAAACACAAAAGGATTCAATACGTTAGCGTAAACGCGCAAGCTGTTCAACTTAAGACGCTCGGTAACGTTGTTACGGAAGGTATAGCCCAGGGTAATGTTTTTCACCTTTACAAAGCTGGCGTCTTTATAGAAACCTACGTGCTCGGTATTCCAGAATCTACCACCGTTCTTAGGTTGCGGATATTCGTTTGATACTCGCGCAGGCGTTACATTGTTCTCGGGCATATACCAGTCCACGTTCAGCTTGGCACGGCCACGATCCTCAAAGTTGAGGAACTCTTCGTGGAAGTAGCTATAAACCTGAACTCCCTGACGGGTAAAGAGCGAGGCTGACAGATCAAAGCCTTTGTATGTAAAAGTCGTAGAGAAACCACCGGTCCACTTAGGCATGGGCGAACCCAGGATACGGCGATCGTTCGGGGTAATGGTGGCGTCATCACCATAATCTTTTACCTTAGCCTGTCCTACAGCCTGGCCATATTTCTTGGCCTGCTCGGCTTCGTTAGCCTGCCATACACCATCGAATACATAGTTGTAGTTGACCGCGATAGGGTGACCTATGAATAGCGAGTTTGTAGGATCATCAACTTTACCATTCAACTCAACAATCTCGTTTTTGTTTTTGGAGAAGTTAAAAGTAGTAGTCCATTGGAAATTATCGGTACTGATGTTCACCGTATTCAACGCTACCTCTATACCGCTGTTGCGAACCTCACCGATGTTGTCGCGCACATAAGGCCCGGTCTTGGGCGAAGTAAAGTAGCCACCAGTCTCCAGGGGTATATAGCGATCGTAGATAACACTGTTCGTAAGCTTGTTGTAGTAGTCGATCGAACCTGTAATACGCGCATCCAGCAAAGAGAAATCAACCCCGAGATCTACTTCCTTCACCTTTTCCCACGACAGCACTTTACTTACTATAGGGCCAGGCGCATAGCCGGAAGAAGCTACTCCATCGAAATCATAAAGCGTGGTGGTCGAGGCAGTCAATTGAGTATCATAGGGTCTTACGTTCTGGTTGTTGCCCGTCATGCCGTAGCTGGCGCGGAGCTTCAGTGAATTGACCAGGCTCACATCCTTCAGGAACTCTTCTTCCGATATCTTCCAGCCTACAGCGGCAGAAGGGAAAGAGGCCCATTTATGTCCGGGTGCCAATACAGAAGAACCATCCCAACGATTGGACACGGTAAGCAGATACTTATCTTTCCAGGTATAGTTCAAACGAAGGGCATACGACATTATCGTGCTTTTCGAAAAGGAGCTTGCCGAACGCTGATTTGTAGGCGCGGCTGTGCCCAGGTTGAAATAACCCGAATTGTATGGAAGGTTCAACCCCTGGCCAAATAAGGTTTCATCGCGGAACATGTTCATGGAGTAGAGGGCCATGGCATTGAAGCTATGCTCGTTGATTGTTTTGTTGAACGAGATCTGGTTATCCCAGATATAGGAGAACGACTCGCTCACCGTACTTTCTGCGTCCGGTTGTGCACCGATCTTTCCTTCTGTGTTCGATCCGAAGAACTTGCCGTTCTTGTCATATTTGAATCGCGGTTGGAAGGTGGTCTTCAGGCTCAGCCAATTGATCGGGAGATATTCGAGAAATACACTACCTATGGCGTTGAATGTACGCGTATCGTTAGCGGTATTAGCCGCCTCGAACAGCGGACTCACCGAGCTTGTCATATCGATATACGGAAGATCTTTTCCGGGCTGAATAGCCAGCTGATTGGGGTTTGCCGTCAGGTAGGGTTTCAGCAGCGGAGACATACGGAAAGCGTCTACCAATGCATTATCGCTACCCAATGATTTATCAATAATCGCCAGGTTTATGTTTGCGCCGGCGTTCCAGTGGTCGTTGATGGACTGGCTTACACTGGTTTTAAAGTTATAGCGCTTATACTCTTCGGTAATCAGGTTACCCTTCTCTTCCTGATAACCAGCGCCGATAGTATAGCCGAGCTTATTTTCGCCCATGCCGGATATCGTCACGTAGTGATTCATCATTCGCCCGGTTCTCAGCAGCAGCCCTGGCCAGTCTGTAAAATCCTTTTCGGCAACACGTCTTCTCAATTCTGTTTTATCGGCAGCATTGTTACCGATATCGCCGTCGTATGGAGCGCCTGCTGCCAACGAGGTTATGTAGGAGTCCTGGCGGAAGTTCCACCATTTATCGCCTGGCATAAAATCAGGAAGGCGGGCTACGTCGCGCACGCCATAATATCCATCGTAAGAAATACTTGCCTTTGAACGCACGGATGCACCACGTTTGGTTGTAACGATAACCACCCCGAAGGCACCACGCGATCCGTAGATAGCGGTAGACGATGCATCTTTCAGAATGTCCATCCGCTCGATGTCCTGTGGATTGAGGAAATCAATATTGTCTGTAATTACACCGTCTACTACATATAAAGGCTGCCCACCGCTGAGCGACTGCTGGCCGCGGATCTGCATTTTGAATGTTGAACCTGAACGGCCTGTATTGTTGGAAATATCAACACCGGCAACCTGGCCTTGCACACCTTCCAGTGTACCGAGCGAGCCTCTGCGGGTAATTTGCTCGGGATCTACAGCAACTACCGATCCGGTAAGGTCTGTCTTCTTTACAGTGCCATAGCCTACAACAACGACTTCATTCAGTTCAGTAACGTCGGCGCTTAGTGAAACGTCCACAACGGTACGTGATGTAATGGCTACTTCCTGGGTAGCATAGCCAATAAAGGAAAATACCAATATGCCGTTGGGGTCGGAAATATTGATTTTGTAGTTCCCCTCCGAATCGGTGGAGGTACCGGTAGAAGAACCTTTCAATAATACCGTTACACCGGGAAGCCCGGTACCATCGTCTGCCGACGTGATCTTGCCGCTTACGGTTAACCCCTGGGCTAATGATTGAGACGGTGCCCATGCTCCGAATGCCAGGAGCAGGCACAGCAACTTCCAGCACCACCGCTGAGCATGATCGCTCCGCCGGTGGACGAAGAAGTAGGGTAAATAATGATTCATAGAATTTGGGTTTGATTGTGTTTGGTTAATACACTGTCGATCACGGTTATAGCACACAAAGCAACAGATTGCAATCGTGTGTTATGCGCAATCGATTGCATTTTAGTGAGATTTTTTAACGTCGCAAAATTCTATTTCACTTTTTTAGGAAAAAGCCGAATTTAAGCCTAAAAATGGCCATATTACATTCTCAAAAATCAGGATTATGCGATTTACCAGGATACCTTACATCGAAACTATTCCAAAGCAATCGTTCCCGAAATCAATTTGAATTGTATATTGCGCAACCGATTACACATTTTTCAATATGCCTTATTCCATTCGACACGCCATCCATCCGGATCATTACAAAACACTGCCCACGCAGGCTCTCCGGGAGAACTTCCTCATTGAGGATTTCTTCATAGCCGATCAGACGAAGTTCGTGTACACGCTTTATGATCGCCTCATCGTAGGCGGCGCCGCGCCCGTAAAAGGCCCCGTGAAGCTGGAGCCCTTCGACACGCTTAAAGCAAAATTCTTCCTGGAACGACGCGAGATGGGCATCATCAACGTGGGCGGAACAGGTGAGGTTACCGTGGACGGTACTACCTACAGCCTCGAAACAAAAGAAGCATTATACATCGGCCGTGGCGTTAAGGACGTCGTGTTCCATCCGGGTAAGAACACGCCCGCGCTGTACTACATAAACTCCGCTCCTGCTCATCACGCCTATCCTACCCGTAAGGTATCGCTGCAGGAAGCTGAGACAGTTGAGATCGGATCGCCCGAAACATCCAACCACCGCACCATACGCAAGCTGCTTGTAAACAGCGTGCTGGAAACATGCCAGCTCCAGATGGGCCTTACAGACCTCAAGACCGGCAGCGTATGGAACACCATGCCGCCCCACACGCACGACCGCCGCATGGAAGCATACTTCTATTTCAACATACCCGACAACCAGGTGGTGTGTCACTTCATGGGCCCTGCTGATGAAACACGCCACCTCTGGGTGAAGAACAACCAGGCCGTGATATCACCACCATGGTCGATACACAGCGGCGCAGGCACCAGCAATTACACCTTCATCTGGGGTATGGCCGGCGAGAACATGGACTATAGCGATATGGACGGCATTAAACCCACTGAACTTCAATGAGCAACCTCTTTGACCTTACAGGGAAACGCGCCCTTATAACCGGAGCGACACACGGCCTGGGCATGGCAATGGCCAAAGGCCTGGGTGCCGCCGGTGCCGAGCTCATCATCAACGGGCATACACCTGACAAGATGGAGAAAGCCCTTGCAGAATATCGCAAGGATGGATACAAAGCAGAAGGAATACTCTTCGATGTAACCAGCGATGACGCAGTAAAAAAAGCTATCGATAGCCTCGAAGCAAAAGGGCCCATCGATATCCTGATCAACAACGCGGGTATCATCAAACGCATACCCATGGTAGAGATGAGCACGGAAGATTTCCAGGAAGTGATCACTGTAGATCTTGTAGCTCCCTTCATCGTGTCGAAACATGTGGGTCGTTATATGATCGACCGCCGTCGCGGCAAGATCATCAATATCTGTTCGATGATGAGCGAGCTGGGTCGCAATACGGTGTCGGCTTATGCCGCTGCGAAAGGCGGACTGAAAATGCTGACCAAGAACATGGCCACGGAATGGGCTAAATACAATATACAGGTAAACGGCATCGGCCCGGGCTACTTTGCTACGGACCAGACTGCGCCTATCCGGGTGAATGGCCATCCGTTCAACGACTTCATTGTCAACCGTACCCCTGCTGGCCGGTGGGGTGATCCGGAAGACCTGGCAGGCACAACGGTGTTTCTTTCGTCTGCTGCCAGCAACTTCGTGAACGGCCAGATAATCTATGTGGATGGAGGGATCCTGGCTACCATAGGTAAGCCGGCGAACGAGGCCTAGAAAGGCATACATGAAAAAAGAAAAAGCGACCATACACGATATTGCCCGGAAGCTGAACATAACGGCGTCCACCGTTTCGCGCGCGCTTAACGACAACCCGAGAATAAGCGCCGAAACAAAAAAGGCTGTACTCAAGGCTGCGCAAAAGCTAAATTACCAGCCTAACCATATCGCGGCCGCGCTGCGCAACGGTAAGACCAATATCATCGGTATTATCGTACCCACAGCCGACCGCAGCTTTTTCTCATCCGTCATCCGCGGCATTGAAGAGATCGCAAACGCCTCGCGCTACCACGTACTGATCTGCCAGACATACGATCAGTACGAAAAGGAAGTAGCGACCGTGGAGGCGCTGCTCAATGCGCGCGTAGATGGCATCATTGCATCGTTCGCAAAAGAGACCACCAACTTCGACCATTTTCGCAAGATCAAAGATAAAGGGATACCGCTCATTCTGTTCGACCGCTCGAACGACGAGCTGGAAGTAAGCCATGTGGTGATCGACGACTTTCTCGGCGCTTACAAGGCCACAGAACATCTTATACGCCAGGGCTGCCGCAACATTGCGCATTTCACCAGCATAGGCAAACTCTCGATCTACAAGGAGCGTCTGCGGGGCTATCGCGAAGCACTGGCCAACAACGACATCGCTTACAACGAAGACCTCGTAATAGAAAGCAATCTCCAGGTAGACGATGGGCGCACCAGCATGCTCAAGCTGCTCAATAGTAAAGTACGGCCTGACGGAGTATTCTCCGCCAGTGCCTTCGGAGCGATGGGCGCCCTGCTCACGCTGAAAGAAAAAAACATCCGCATACCGGATGAGGTGGCGATCGTAGGATTCAGTAACGAGACCTTTACATTATATACCGAGCCCACATTGAGTACGGTCGAGCAGCACAGCATGCGTATAGGAAACGCGGCTGCCGAAATATTCCTCGAAGAAATATCTGCCGAAGACAAGAAGTTCATCCCACAAAAGATAGTGCTCAAACCCGAGCTCATCATACGTGAGTCTTCGCAGGTAAAAAGCTAGTCCGAAACAAGCATTTCAAAACGTAAATAAACCATTCAGGATATGTTACAAAAGTTAAACCGCACAACTGCCAAGGTGGCCGCCGATCGTCCGGTAAAAGTGTTGCAATTCGGTGAAGGAAACTTTCTCCGTGCCTTTGCCGATTGGGTAATCGACATTCTCAACGAAAAAACCGACTTCAACGGAAACATACAGATCGTTCAGCCGCTGAAGAACGGCCTGGGCAACATGATCAACGCGCAGGAAGGCCTCTATCACGTAGTACTGAACGGCATACAGAATGGCAAACCCATGCAGGAAACACGCCTGATCACCAGTGTAAACGGCGTTATCAATCCATACGAGAGCTTTCAGCAATATCTGCAAACCGCGGAGAACCCCGACCTCAAATTTGTGATCTCAAACACTACAGAGGCCGGTATCACTTTCGCGGCAGCAGATGCAGATCCTAACACATTGCCCGACAGCTTCCCCGGCAAATTAACCGTGCTGCTCTATCACCGTTACAAGTTCTTCAACGGCGCTGCCGACAAAGCGCTCACGCTTGTACCCTGCGAGCTTATCGAAAAGAACGGCGACGCCCTGCGCTCAACCATACTGCAATATATCAACCACTGGAATCTTCCTAACGGTTTCAAAGAATGGATCGAGAAACACACCGCGTTCTGCAATACCCTCGTAGACCGCATTGTGCCCGGCTTCCCCAAAGACACCATACAGGACATACACAACGCCATAGGCTATGAAGACAATCTGGTAGTAACAGCAGAGCCGTTCCACCTCTGGGTGATCGAAGCACCTGAGTCGATGCAGCGCGAGTTCCCGGCAGAGAAAGCCGGATTACAGGTTAAGTTCGTAAAAGATCTTACCCCCTATCGCACGCGCAAAGTACGGATCCTCAACGGTGCCCATACTGCACTCGTTCCTGTAGCCTACCTGCGCGGCCTGCGCACCGTGCGCGAAGCCGTGGAAGACAGCTACGCGGGCGACTTTATCCGCAAAGCGATCTTTGAAGAGATCATCCCTACACTCGACCTGCCCGCTGCCGAGCTGCAACAGTTTGCCAACGATGTTATCGAGCGTTTCCAGAATCCCTTCATCCGCCACGAGCTCATCAGCATCTCGCTGAACTCCGTATCGAAATACCAGGTGCGCGTGCTGCCTTCGGTAATTGAATACCACAAACGCACAGGTAAGCTTCCCGTTCGCCTGCTCCAGTCACTGGCTGCACTGATCCAGTTCTACAAAGGTGAACACGATGGGACCGCTATTCCGCTCAACGATACTCCGGAGGTACTGGCCTTCTTCAAAGAAATCTGGAAGAGCAACGACCCCGCGCAAGCCGTACAAAAAACACTGGCACATAAAGAGTTCTGGAATGTGGACCTTACTGCCATTCCCGGTGTAGAAACCACCGTATTGAAAAGCATATCTGGCGTAACGGCCTAAGCCGCACTCCAGCCAGGCGTATAAAACTAAAGCGTCCCGACCCCGGATATCCGGGACGGGACGCTTTGCCGTTTAAAAGAATCAACTACTATTTACTATCGCCAGCCACCGCCGAGCGATTGATATAGTTCTACTCGAGCGCTGAGCTGCTGACGTGTTATCGCAACCTTGTCAAGCTCTGCCTGCAGCGCACGGCTCTGGGCCGTAATAACTTCAAGATAGTTAGCCAAACCGCTCCGGAACAACAGCTGCGCATTCGCTACCGCCTGATCCGAAACTTCAACACGCGCATTGGCCACCTCCTGCTGTTTCTTCAATTTATCGAGCTTCACGAGCGCATTCGTCACTTCGTGTACCGCTGTTGTTACAGACTGCCGGAACTCGACAACGCGCTGCTCACGCGTATTACGGGCCACTTCAAGCTGTGTTCTCAACGCACGGCGCTGGAAGATGGGTTGTGTAAGCCCTGCTGCTGCCTGCTCGAACAGGCCCGCCGGCATCTTTAACCAGTTACTCGATTGATAGGAGTTCAAACCGGCTGACGCTGTCAGTAACAGCGATGGATACATACTAGCCTGCGCCACACCCACGCGGGCATTAGCTGCGATCAGCGCCGCTTCACGCGAACGCACATCGGGTCTGAAATGTAACAGCTCCGCCGGAACACCCGTAGTTAACGTAGTATCGCTGGGCAGCACATCATCAAGCTTGGCGGTCCTTGAAACTTCACCAGGCCACGCACCGGTCAGGAGACGAATAGCATTCTGCTGTAACAAAATGGCTTGCTCAAGCTGGGGCACCAATATAGCCGCGGTCTGCTGCTGCGAAACGGCTTGCTGAATAGCAAGCTCGGTAACCTCGCCGGCCGTCTTCTGCAAGCGTAACATCTGTACGATGCTGTCGCTCAGGAGTACGTTGCGTTGGGCTACTTCCAGCTGGGCATCGAGCATCAGCAGGCTATAGTAACCGTCTGCCACCTGAGCCACGAGGCGTGTACGGACTGCGCGCTGCGCCTCATAGCTCTGTAAATAGTCAGCTAACGCCGCTTGTTTTGACCGGCGTATCTTGCCCCATATATCGATCTCCCACGAGAGCGACACCGCTGCCGTATAATCCTCGATGTGATCCGTATGCAGGAAGTTCTTGGCACTAAGAATGTTCAAGCTATTATCAGACGGATAGTTGGTAGAAGCCGCCGCATTGGCATTCAATGCGGGAAGCCATGCCATTCGCGATTGCTTGGCATACGACTCCGAAACTTCCATACGGCGGATAGCCAGCTGAAGATCGAAGTTGCGAACCAGCGCCTGGTCTATAAGACGCTGCAGCGTGGTGTCATGAAAGAAAGTCTTCCACGACTGCACGGCAACCGAGCTATCCGAAACCACACCGCCGCTATAACCGGCAGGAGTCTCGAGCTCCGGCCGTTTGTAATTACGGCCGGCCGAGCAGGCCAGCATAAAAGCGGCCACGACAAAAAACACTATATACTTATATAAAACCTTTCTATACATGATGCATAAATTAAAAGTCATTGCTTAGATAGCCTCGTTCGTGCTTGTGTACGGAGTATCTGTAGCAGGCGCGAGCTTCGGTGCACCCGTAACCTTTTCCTGCAGATACTGGAATATGATAAACAGCACTGGTATAACGAATACCCCCAGAACCACACCGGTAAGCATACCACCCGCGGCGCCGGTACTGATCGACTTGTTACCCAATGCAGACGAACCCGTAGCACGCATCAGCGGCAGCAGACCCACGATAAACGCGAACGACGTCATCAGGATGGGGCGCAAGCGAAGTTTCGAGGCCTCAATGGCGGCATCCAGCAACGTCATGCCTGCACGACGGCGCTGCACCGCGTATTCCACAATAAGGATGGCGTTTTTCGCCAGCAAACCGATAAGCATGATAAGGCCTACCTGCACATAAATGTTATTGTCTATACCGAACAGGTTGATAAAGAGGAACACTCCGAAAATACCCAGCGGTATGGACAGAATAACAGCGAAGGGAATAATATAGCTTTCATACTGTGCGGCCAGCAGGAAGTATACAAACACGAGACAGAGCGCGAATATAAAGCCGGCCTGACCACCTGACGCGATCTCTTCTTTTGTCATACCCGCCCATTCGTAGCTGAAACCACGCGGCAGAAACTGTGCTGTTACTTCTTCAACCGCCTTGATAGCATCACCGGAACTATATCCGGGCTTAGGAACACCGTTTATCACTACGGAGTTGAACAGGTTGTTATGCGTTACGGTTTCAGGACCGTACACACGCTTCAGCGCCACCAAAGTGCTTAGCGGAACCATTTCGCCGTAACTGTTCTTGACGAACATTCCTTTCAGCGATTCCGGATTATCGCGCGCCGGCGCATCTGCCTGCATTACCACACGATAGAATTTACCAAAGCGGTTAAAGTCCGATGCAAACGTGCTGCCGTAATACACCTGGAGCGTCTGCAGCACCTCGCTTACGGAAACACCGAGCTGCTTGGCTTTCTTCTCGTTCACGTCCAGCATGAACTGAGGGTTGGCTGTGTTGAACGTGGTGAATGCGAAGGCGATCTCCGGACGTTTCATCAACTCGCCGATAAGGCCTTGTGCTGTCTGGTTCAGATTATCAAGCGAACCTGCTGTACGATCCTGGAGGATAAGCTCAAAACCGGAGAGGTTACTGAAGCCGGGCACGGTAGGCATCATGAAGGTAAAGATGTTCGCTTCATTGACCGTAGCCAGCTTCTGCTGAACCATGCCCATAATAGCGTTTATATCTTTGACCTGACCCCGCTCGGCATAAGGCTTCATCTTTACAAAACCCACAGCATAGTTCGAGCTGATGGATGATGTAACGATGTTCATACCCGCCACGCTGAGGTAGTTGTTGGTAGACTCCATTTCTTTCATCATACCTTCTACTTTATGCACTACTTCGCGTGTGCGCTGCAGCGATGATCCGGGAGGCATGGTGATCGAGAATACAAAGAAACCCTGGTCTTCGTTGGGAATAAAGCCGGTAGGCGTGGTACGCAGCATCCATACGGTAGCAGCGGTAATTACGGCTAGTCCACCCATGGTCAGCCAGCGGTGCTTGAACAGGAAGTTAATGCTGCGCATGTACTTCTCCGTCATCGCGTTAAAGCCGGTATTGAAAGCACGGTAAAAACGCTTGTCCCAGCGAAGCTTCTCAGCATGGTCGCCATGCGCACCATCGCCGTGATGAACCGGTTTCAGGATCAGCGCACACAACGCGGGGCTAAGCGTCAGGGCGTTTACCGCCGAGATCACGATAGCGATAGCCAGCGTAAAGGCAAACTGCCGGTAGAATACACCCGCAGGGCCTTGCATAAACCCAACCGGGATAAACACCGCCGACATCACCAACGTAATCGAGATAATGGCACCCGATATTTCACGCATAGATTCCAATGTCGCATCACGCGGGTGCATGTTGGTTCGCTCCATCTTACTGTGTACCGCTTCCACCACCACAATCGCATCGTCCACCACAATACCGATGGCCAGCACGAGCGCAAAGAGAGTCAACAGGTTTATCGTAAAACCGAACACCTGCATAAAGAAGAACGTACCGATAATCGCCACGGGTACGGCAATAGCCGGGATAAGCGTGGAACGGAAATCCTGGAGGAAGATGAACACTACGATAAATACGAGGATAAATGCCTCTACCAGCGTGTGTTCCACCTGGTCGATAGATTCATCCAGGTATTCTTTTGTGCTATAGATATTGAATTGCCGGATGCCTTTGGGAAAGCTTAACTCGGCCTTTTGCATGAGCTTGTTAACGGCTACCTGTATATCGTTGGCATTCGAGCCCGCCGTCTGGTAAATAGCCAGACCGATACCGTGCGTGCCATTTACCTGTACGTTCTGGTTGTATGTAAACGAGCCCAACTCTACACGCGCTACGTCTTTCAGTTTCAGTAAAGAACCGTTAGCGTCTGCCCTCAGGATAATATCCTCATATTGCTTGCTCTGGTTGAGCTTGCCTTTGTATTTGATGACATATTCGAATGCCTCGTCGCTGGCCTCGCCGAAACGTCCGGGGGCAGCTTCTACGTTCTGCTCGCGTACGGCCGCCAATACTTCCTGTACCGAAAGACCATACTCCATAAGCTTGTCCGGCTTCAGCCAGATACGCATGGAATAATCTTTTGTACCGAATACCTGCGCCTGGCCTACACCTTGTACACGCTGTATTTCAGGAATGATGTTGATCTTGGCATAGTTCTGCAAAAACGTTTCGTCATAGCTCGGCTCATTACTGATCAGGTTCACCACCATGATCATACTGTTTTGCTGTTTCTGTGTGGACACGCCGGCCTGTACTACTTCGGCGGGCAAAAGGCTCATGGCCTTCGATACCCGGTTCTGTACGTTAACGGCTGCCAGGTCAGGATCAGTACCCAGCTTGAAATAAATGGTTAGCGCCATAGATCCGTCGTTGTTTGACGTAGAGTTCATGTAGGTCATGTTCTCCACACCATTTACGGCTTCTTCAATGGGCGTAGCCACTGACCGCGCCACAACTTCGGCATTTGCACCGGGATACGATGCCGTTACCTGAACGCTTGGCGGCGCGATGTTAGGAAACTGTGTCACAGGCAAAGTGAACAGCGACAGCAGCCCTAACAGCACCAGTATGATCGAAACAACCGTCGATAATACTGGTCTTTCTATAAATATTTTCAACATAAAGACAGAGTTTTAGTGCGGGGCCCCGATAAAGGCCCCGTGTAATAAACAGATTGAGTATACCGGAGTAATTAGATCGGGTTGGCCTTCAGCAAACTATCCAGCGATACCGGCTGCGGGGCGATCACCGCGCCATCGCGGAGACGGCTCAGGCCGGTATATACGATCTTCTCTCCCGCGCGAAGCCCGTCCTTTATAAAGTAGTAGTGGCTGCTTTTATCGGCTATTGTCACCGGGCGGCTCACAACTTTATTGCTATCGGATACCACGAATACAAGTATCTTATCCTGTAATTCAAAGGTTGCATCTTGCGGTATTATAAGAGCGTTCTTATGATTCTGAGGAACCAGAACGCGGCCGGTGTTACCGGAACGCAGCAGTCCCGCATGGTTAGGATAAGTAGCCCGGAAGCTTATGGCGCCCGTTGTACGATCGAACTGACCTTCGACAGTTTCTATTCTACCTTTCTGCTCGTAGCGACTGTCGTCTGCGAGAACCAGATCCACTGGTGGCACACTCCGTATTTTATCTTCCAGCGTATTGCCGGCAAATTGCGCTTTGAACTCCAGGAAGTCGGTTTCGCTCATCGAGAAGTAAGCATAGATATCCTGTATTTCGGACAGCATGGTAAGCGGCAGATCTTCTCCACGGCCCACAAGGCTTCCGAGTCTGTGATTCAGGTGGCCGATATAACCACTTACCGGGGCCTTTACGACAGTATACCCCACGTTGATGCGTGCATTACCCGCCGCTGCCTTAGCTTGTGCTACATTGGCTTTGGCTGCCTGCAAACCGGACTCGGCTGTTTTAAGCTGAATTTCCGAAACCACGTTGGCCTTCACCAATGGCGTGAGACGATCTACTTCGAGCTGTGCCTTTGCCAGGTTTGCCTCTGCTGCTTCAAGAGCCGCGTTAGCGTTAGCCTGCTGCTCGCGATATGTCTGGTCGTTGATACGGAACAACGCCTGTCCTACCTTTACATAAGCACCTTCGTCGACATATACAGCATCCAGGTAACCCGCTACCTGCGGTCGTATCTCAACGTTAACTTTTCCTTCCAGTAATGCCGGAAACTCACGATAGGTAGTCGCATCGACATTACCCACGGTAAGCACTGGCAAAGCCGGCGCTGCGCCTCCTGCCATTCCCGGATTACCGGACGATGGCGTACAGCTATACAACACCGCGATAAGACCTGCACCTCCCAGCACGGTCAGCACACGGAATACATTCACTTTTTGTAAGAACCTGTTCATAACTAACTATTTATTTAAAAAAACACACTCAATAATCCGCCTTTCGACGGAAGACAATTCAAGCCCGCACTGCGGCGGACAATACACAGCAATCACTCGCCAATCAGCGAACGCGCCTGCACTAAGATCATTGTATAAGCCTACTGTATATGGTCGTAGTGGTACAGTACCCGTATCGGTACTGCCTGTTATTTGTATAGCACGGGAGCTCTCTGGTGTGTGCTCATTGGTGGGGTAAAGATCACCCCAAACGTGTCAATATATTTTCACGACACTCTTGCTGCCCGGCGCATTCCATTATCAGATCATGGAACAAAAGTAATTGAGAAGATGATAGATCGGGTTTACCTAATACAGGGATTAATTGTACTTTTCACGGATACTACGTTGAAAAAATGATGGCGTCAATCCAGTATGCTTTTTGAAGAACCGGTTGAAGTACGCATCGTCTTCGAACTTAAGATGCCACGCGATCTCTTTCATATTATGACTCCCCCAGAATAACAAACGTTTGGCTTCCATCACACGCTTCTCATCGATCACCTGTTTGGCCGTTTTCCCCACAGTCGATTTGATAACGTCGTTCAGATGCCCCGGCGTCACGTATAGCATATCCGCATACTGCGACACCTGTGTCTTCTCACGGAAGTTAGCATCCACCTGTGACTTGAACTGATATACAAGCTTATTCTGGTTCGAATCCATCTGCATCACCACATCGCTCTTGTCGCGCAGGCGGCCACAGCTCATAATGAACGCACTCAACAGGTTACGGAGAATACCGTCTTGCTGAGGCCGTTCTATAGCATACTCATTCATCATCAGGCGCGCATACGTGTGCAGTTGCTCTTTGCTGCTGTCGTCGATAGCCACCACTACATGGCCAAACATACATTCCCAGCATGCCATCCAACCCTGCATCTCATGAAACAGATAGTCCTGCCCGAATGACAACAGGATCATATCACAATCTTCAACATCCTCATACTGGTGTACTTGCTCGGGTGCCATGGAAATAATAGCCGGACCTTCTACGACATGCTTCTCGAAATCGATGTATACGGTTATGCTGCCGCTCAGCAGCAGATTGATGCTGTAGCTGTCATGACGATGCGGCGTGGCAATCAACGGGATATCTTCCCGCTCCATTCTCCATATAACAAAGTTCTTTCCGTTGCTACAGGTTGATAAATTATAGACAGGAATGAGCGTATCGGTTAACGTCATAGGGTTTGTAAGAATTAGGGTTAAAGGAGTATTCGGGGTAATTGCTTAAACAGCGTATAGCCGAAAAAAGATTCCCCTATAACCTATTTAGTTACGGTTTATTCTGAAAATATTTCCGTAAACGTTTTCACCCGGGCAATCACTCCCAACGCTATTAACAATTCATTAAGATATCATCGCTACCATACCAACGTTAGTACAAATCTGATCAGTAAATCTCATAGTAAACCTCCTGTACCAATAATCTGCACTACTCAATCATCGTCAGAACGATCTTCCCGATATGCTTACTACTCTCCATCAACTCATGAGCTTTTCGCGCATCCTCCAGCGGAAACGTTTTGTAGATCACCGCCCTGAATGCCTTGCGTTCGATAACCGGCCAGACGTTCTCCCCGATAGCCCGTGCAAGCTCAGCTTTAAAGGCTGCGTTACGCGAGCGCAACGTACTGCCCGTAATGGTAAGCCGCTTCTGCATAATATCCCTGATGCTGACCGAAGAAGTTGAGCCCTTCATGGAATTGATATACACCAGCCTTCCCTCCGGCCGCAATAACCGGATGTTACGCGGAGAATAATCACCCCCAATCATATCCAGGATCACGTCGACACCCTGCTCCTTCAACCTGGGTTCAAAGTCATCCTGCGTATGATCCACGCAGATCTCCGCTCCCAGCTCAACACAGGCCGCACACTTTTCAGCGCTGCCCGCCGTGGCAAACACCTTCGCTCCAAAAGCATGTGCAAGCTGGATAGCCGTAATACCGATTCCACTGCTTCCGCCATGAACAAGAAAATGCTCACCCCGTTGCAGTTGCCCGCGTTGAAATACATTATGCCACACCGTAAAAACAGTTTCCGGCAACGAAGCGGCCTCCACAAAGCTCCACCCGTGCGGTACAGGCAGACAGTGCAGCGCATTGGCGGCCACATACTCCGCATAGCCGCCACCAGAGATCAACGCACAGACAGCGTCACCCTTCTTCCATCGACTCACATTACTGCCGCAAGCCTCCACAACGCCGGCGACCTCAAGCCCCGGAATATCCTGAACTGTACCGGCAGGCGCTGCATACTTACCCTGGCGCTGTATAACATCGGGCCGGTTCACACCAGCCGCCCTAACGCGGATAAGCACGTCGTCGTTACCAACTACCGGAAGCTCCCGGTCCTGGATGCGCAAAACCTCCGGACCTCCAAAAGAAGCTATAACAATGGCTTTCATCATGGCACAGTTTACATAAATATCCCGAAACGCAAAAGAGCCTGTCCGTCGCGGCCCGTACTTGCCGCGCGGATCAGGCTCTATACCCTATGGATGTTATCTGTAAACCGGATTATAGATCATAAAGACCCGAGTCCTAAACATGATGCGCAAACCTTCCTAATTTTTAACCTAAACTTATGAAGAGAATTCTACGTCTTAGAATCCTTTGGATAGCTGCATCATGCCAACCCGTATTTACATAAACACCTTTTCACTTACATAGGATATCTGTGTACGCCCTACGGCATACATATAATTATTAACTACATGTTAATCACTATGATAAATGACGGGAGGTAATGTTACTGTTGCATAAACAATAACAACTCAAAGAGTCGTGCCGGCAAGGCGAAGGAGAAGATGGTATCTAAAATTAAAACCGTTATAAAACAACCGTGCCTGTCGTCCCGAATTATCGGAGCGACAGGCACTATATAATAATTTAACAAACCCTGTGAGAATCAGAAGCTCGACAGCGATATACCGACAGTATATGTACTGAAGTTATTCGCGTTGTTGCTGTTGTTATCGCGTAATCCCTTACCCGACTGGAACAGCGGCGATATATTGTAATACGTAAAGATGCTGAAGTTACCGATACCGATCTTACCCAGAAGACCGTAGCGGATCTTGTTCAGATTGTATTCCTGCTTGTCTTTAACTTTCTTATTACCACCGTTCTCGGTATAACGCAGCTTGGTGAACGAGTCGAACAGGTAACCGATACGGCCACCGACCGATACCCGGAAACTACGCGTAGGATCTTCCGGACGGGTCTGGAAACGAAGCTCTACCGGAACTTCGATATAGTTGGTAATAAGCTGCGACTTCTTCAGTCCGGCAATGCTCAGGCTGCTGGCCGAAACCATCTCGATCTCGTTATTTGAAGACGCGTATTGAAGTATGGGGGTCGTTCCCTTGAACTTGTAACGCTCCAGGCTGAAACCGATCCCCGGAACTACGCTGAACTTCGACTTCATGATCCGGATGTCGTACTGATAGTAAATATTCAATGCGCGCGATCCCCACAGCGTCTGGTTAAAGGCGCTGGGAGCAGATCCTGCGCGGTTCAAACCCAGCTCAAGCGTGAAGGTACCCGGTATATCAGGGTATCCTTTACGTCTTACCGCAGGTGCGGTTGTATTCTCCTGGCTCATCGCCGAAAGTGAAATCCCCGTTAAGAGTAGAAAAATCAGTGATTTTTTAATCATGCCGTTACTTTTTTCAATCAAGACGCCTCAAAAATAGCTTTTTTGTTTGCAGAGCCAAACCTTTTATTTGCACGAGTGAATTTATTATTTACATTTGCACTCCCAAAACACACACACCACTCACAAATAACCCGGGCTCGTAGCTCAATTGAATAGAGCATCTGACTACGGATCAGAAGGTTTGGGGTTTGAATCCCTACGGGCCCACTTAAATTAACCCCCTGGTTGTTCCAATCAGGGGGTTTTATTTTGCGCCTACCCGTAGGATGTTCTTCATTCATCAAAAGTTGTCTCCTCATAAATAATATTAATAAAAGTGGCATGCGCCTCCTTGTCCTGCCTCATTCAAAAACGCCTACCCGATTATTAAATTGCCTCTACTTTTTAAATAACGGAAATGGTACGCGTCTATGTGGACTCCCATAAAAAAACTAATATCTTGGCCCCACAATATCACGGTGTAAAAAAATCACTGGCTACTTCTCACCCCGAAAGCCAGACCACCAAAATCCACTGACTATTGACCAACCTGGCCATAGCAAACAGGCTATACGGTATGGTTATCTATCCGGACATCATATTTACCTCAGCTACTTTCGTACTTCTGGCTGCATTACTGTGTCATAGCTATGTTGCCCCGGGTATCAATTCACTGCGTCACACATCTAACTATTTATAATAAACCAAAATGAAAAAACACGTTTTACTGTTTCTACTGTCCGCTTTGGCCCTTTTTGCCTGTACAACTCCCAAAACAAACGACTCTTCCGAAACGAAACCCTCCAATGCCGTATCTGAAATCAAGACCGGTGGCAACAAACTGATAAGCATAGACGGTAAGTATAACGTTTGGACAAAGAAGGTAGGCGAAGGTAAAATAAAGGTTCTCCTGCTCCACGGCGGCCCTGGCTTTGCACACGACTATATGGAGTGCTTCGAAGACTTCCTGCCTAAAGAAGGTATGGAGATCTATTATTATGACCAGCTCGGCTGTGGCAATTCCGACATCCCCACGGACACGTCGCTTTGGAATCTGCCACGCTTCGTCGAAGAAGTAGAGCAGGTACGCCAGGGCCTTGGCCTGGATAACTTCTATATCGTAGGTCACTCGTGGGGTGGAATGCTGGCCATGGAGTACCTCCACAAATACCAGTCGCATGTAAAAGGCGCCGTATTCTCGAACATGACCGCCGGCATGAAAGACTTTACCGGCTATACTGAGACCCTGAAAACAAAATTCTTTTCAAAACAGGATATCGCCGTATATGATTCGCTGGACAAACTGCAACAATACAGCGCGCCAGCGTATATGGACCTGTTGATGAACAAGCTTTATACTCAGGTAATCTGCCAGATACCCATGGAAAAATGGCCTGAGCCCCTCATGCGTTCCTTCCACAAGGCAAACATGAATATATACATCCAGATGCAGGGCGTAGACGAATTTCACGTAACCGGAAACTTCAAAAACTGGGAATTCTGGGACCGCCTGCCAGCCATTAAAGTACCCACGCTTGCCCTCGGTGGACAAAACGACGAGATGAACCCCGAAAGCATTAAAAAAGAAGGTCAGATGCTCCCCAACAGCCGCACCTACCTATGCCCCAACGGTAGCCATATGGCCATGTACGACGATCAGCAAAATTACTTCACCAACCTGATTGCCTTCATTAAGGATGTAGAGGCGAACAAATTCGTTGCCGACAAAAAATAGTAGTCGAGCCGCATACATTTAATCCGGGAGCGATACGTATACCATTGCTCCCGGCTTAAAAAACATACTACCTGGCGTTGTTCACTGAACTGAACGTTATCTTGCATAGCCCCTACAGCTGCTTACTCTCACCACTGCCGGCAGACGTTATACAGACCTTACAGAGACCTTATACAGGCCTTATAGAGACCTTATACAGACTTATCTCCTCATTACATTCATTATCTGCATATTATACCTTCATCCGCCTTTCTGAGAATATTCTATCCGAAGTCTCAAAAACACCTCGAAAATTACGATTTCAGGCATCCCCGATACTAGCGATTTTACTTAGTTATACATACCCTACGCAGGGTAGTTTTAATCGTAAAACGCTGACAATCAATATACAATAGCATTCTCACTATTTTTACTTATTCTAAATAAACTTTGTGCAACGGGTCGATGGCGCTAATTTGCGGTCCTCATTCAAAACCTGATGTTTCAAACCAAAAACCTGATACACAAATGGCGTGGCCTAAGCCTGCCTGTGCTAACCGTATTACTGCTCAACAGTATAGCAGCATACGGCCAGACTACCGCAATTCTCAAAGGCAAAGTTTACGACAATACCGGCACGCTCCTTCCCGCAGCTTCCGTAACCATCGAGTCTTCTACTATCGGAGCAATCTGTGACGAAGACGGCGCCTATCGCCTTAGTACAACACCGGGCACGTATCGCGTATCTGCAGTAATGGTCGGCTTTACAAAACAAACCAAAGAAGTTACCCTCACGGCCGGCAAAACTGCGACGCTGGACTTCTCCCTGGAAGAGAACACGCATGCGCTACAAACCGTAGAGGTCACGGGAGAAAAATCGCAGGTTCAAAAGATCCGCGAGCAGTCATTCACAGTGTCATCGATCGATGTCACACCCATGCAAAATCTCAACCTCGACGTGAACACAATCCTGAACAGAACCACCGGCGTCCGTATCCGCCAGGGAGGTGGTTTGGGTTCTGACTTCAGCTTTTCATTGAACGGGTTTTCCGGCAGCCAGGTACGCTTTTTTATAGATGGTATCAATGCCGACTTCCTGGGATCTTCCATGAAGTTCAATAACATTCCCGTTAACATCATCGAATGTATCGAGGTGTACAAAGGTGTTGTTCCGGTTAACCTCGGTGCCGATGCACTTGGGGGAGCTGTAAACATCGTTACCAGCGATAACGCAAAGGATTTTTTGGATGTTAGCTATAACTATGGCTCGTTCAATACACATCAGGCTGCAGTGGCAAGCCGAAAGACATTTAAAAACAATTTTGTCCTGAATGTCAACGGTATCTATAACTACAGCGACAATAACTATACGATTCATGCACCCTATGTAGGCGAAGGCAATTCGATCGGCCCCGATCGATCGTATAAATTATTCAACGAGGGCTACCGCTCCGGATCGGTTCTGGTTGAGGGTGGTGTTATAAAGAAAAAATGGGCCGACCGTTTTCTCATAGGACTCATCGCCTCTCAAAATAAAAAGGACCGTGAGCGCGGACGCTCGATGGTGCTGCATCCAGCGGGCGAAGTGCATACAACCGATAAGGGCTTCACCCCAACTCTAAAATATCAAAAGAAAGATCTGGGTATTAAAAACCTGTCGCTCAATGTCGCAGCGATATATTCCTATACACAGGCCATGCGCGTTGATACAAGCTCGCGAATCTATAACTGGGATGGATCATATTCTACCCGCGCAATAGGCGTCACGTCGGGAGAATTGAGCTGGTACAAAACGAAGTTCCGTTTCAACGACAACGCGGTATTCAACACCGCTACGCTGGAATACCAGCTGGGCGAGCGCCACACCTTTACGATCAACAATACATACTCGTATTTCCGACGCAAGGGCAGCGATCCTGTGGCCTCTCAATACGACGCAAACATCGCTTTCTCCGATCCCAATACGCTTCGTAAGAACATAACCGGCGTTGCCTATAAGCTTGCCTTACTGGATGGTCACTGGAATACAACAGTCTTTGCAAAACTCTTCAACATGAGCGCTTCTGTTAAGGCAGAGGACGAAAATTCAGAGGGCGACTATATTCACAAGGACATCAAAAATACAGAGCACGGCGTTGGCATAGCCACATCATACTTTTTAACAAAAGAGGTGCTCCTGAAAACCTCGTACGAGCATACAGCCCGCTTACCCGATAGTGAAGAAATGTTTGGCGACGGTCTGTTGCTTCAGCCCAATGTGGGCCTGCAACCGGAAAAAAGTCACAACATAAATCTTGAAGTGTTGTACACTGGTCGTATTACGGACAATCACTCCATAACCGCCGAAACAGGGTTCATCTACCGGCTTCCGAAAAACATGATACGTATCCAGGCTATAGGCGTTCAGTCACAATATCAAAATCAGGCCAATACGCGTGTGATGGGCGTAGAAGGTGCCGTACGTTACAGTTATAAACGCCGTCTGAATATAGAATTGAACGCTACCTACCAGAACCAACGCAACCACGATAAGAATATCTCCGATGCCACCCGCAACGATCGGATTCCATACGTTCCTTATTTGTGGAGCAATGCCATCGTGGGCTGGAAATCGAAAGAAATGGGCGACTCCAGGCTTCAGCTGGGATTCAGCTGGGTAACCATGTATGTACAGGAGTTCTACCTCAAATGGCCCTCACAGGGAACGGGCAATACTAAATACACAGTTCCGACCCAGTTCTCTCACGATGCCTCGGTAACACTCAGCTCCCTGGGTGGGAAGTATAACATCAGCCTTTCATGCTGGAATCTTGCCGATGCAAATCTGTACGACAACTTCAAAGTGCAAAAGCCCGGAAGAGCCTTCAACGTGAAGCTTCGCTTTTACATCTCCAAATTCAGAGACTAAGAACTTATTAACATAAACCATATACATCAATCACACAAAACCAATGAAAATACAAGCATTAAAAGCAGCAGCTCTGATCGCACTACTGGCAATGGCGGCCACCGCCTGCGACAGCGACGATTCTGAATCAAGCAAAGGCAGTTATGTTCTCGGCTTCCGTACGTCAGCAGACCCTACAGCAGATTATGTCCTTTACTCAGACGATCTTTCGTCAGGCACGGTCTCCGCTACAGGACAAGGGATCGAGCAGCTGGGCTGGAGCTATTACACAAAGGTTGGCAGCGACCGGTATATGGCGTTTGACTACGACAACAGTATTGCAACAAGCTACCAGTTTAAGGACGGCCAGTTATCAGAAACAGGACAGTTTGCCTTCGAGCGTGCTGACCTCTTCAGCGAGACCATCGCCGGCACAAATTCGATCATCTGTATCGGCGCTCCCTGGGGCGGCGGCTCTTATGACTGCCAGATCCAGGTAGTAGACGCTTCCACAGCCTCTATTACAAAGGCCGTAACTACACCGATCTACAAATCATTCTATGACGGCAAGCAACAGAACGCCTGGCCTACTGCCACCTGGATCCAGAACAGCAAGCTGTATGTTGCCTTCTATCCGCTGGTTGGCGATACCTGGTTTACACCGAATACCGATACCGCTTATGTGAGCGTATATTCTTACCCTGCGCTGGAGTATCAGTCTACATTTAAAGATGCACGTACCGGCCCTATCGGCTACTATGCTTCTCAGCCTTGCGTGCTGGAGGATGAATCAGGCAACCACTATACGCTGTCTCACTCATCTATAGCTTCCGGGTTCACTCAAGCCACAAAACCTTCAGGCATTCTGAAGATCAACGCTGGCGAGACAAAATTCGATGCTAACTACTTCTTTAACGTAGAAGCGCTCGGATATAAAGTAATGGCAGGCGCTTATGCCGGCAATGGCAAAGTAGTGGCACGCGTAGTTTCTGCCGACCTGGACAAAACTTTCCCTATCGATAGCTGGGCATCGTTCTCAGTTACCGATGCTCCTATCCACAACATCGCCGTACTGGACCTGAACGCCAAGACTCTTAAAATTATAGACAGCGTTCCTATGCACGGCGGCCAGTATCGCACGCCTCTCTTTGTAGAAAATGGCAAAGTATGGGCTTCTATCACTGTAGATAAGAACAATGTATATCTGTACGAGATCGACGCCGCTACTGCAACAGCAACCAAAGGCGCACGTATAGAAGGCTCTGAGATCCAGGGCATCAACAAGTTCTGATCGTAAAGTATTTATAAGTAAAAGGGCTACCCGTCAATGGGTAGCCCTTTTTTATGCAATATACATGGTACCGACCTGGTGTTCAGAACAGGAATCCCAGCGAAAAGAAGCTGACGGCAAACCCCACCAGCGCACCGCTCAGCACTTCCCGAAGGGTGTGCGCATTGAGCCTTAAACGTGCGGCCATCACCACACCGGTCAGCAGTATAACACCCAGGAGCGGGTAAAAGAGCACGCCGCTATCGGCCGCCTTATTCAACGGCAGCAGTATGCCGATAAGCCCGCCCATTGCCAGACTGTGCACGCTTATCTTATAAAAGAACGTGATCAGCGTAGCTACAACCACCAGCAGATCGACGATCAGTAAAAAGCGGAACATATTATCATTAGGACTTATTCTCAGCCGGGAATAGAAAAGGTACGTAACGACACAGTAGAGAACCGATATAAAAATAAACGGAAAGACACGCTCACCCCGGGTAGGCATGGAGAAATTCTTTACAGTCCCCAACAGCCGGAATAACCCGATATTCAGTACGGGCAGAACGAACGTTACGCAGAAGATAATAAAAATAAAACTAGGGGCGCGATCCTCCTTGATCGGATCCAACGCAAAGGGTACCGTAAACAGCAGCAACGTAAAAAGATACGTAGCCATCAAAAGCGGATGAAATAAAAAGGAGATAACCCGGGATAGAGCTCGCACAGTCGTGAATTTCCCGTAAAGTAAAAAAATTATACTCAATGAAAAAGTGGCGCTTAGCTCACATCTCCTTACGCAAGCGCGCAACGGGGATATTAAGTTGCTCGCGATACTTGGCCACCGTACGACGCGCGATGTTATACCCCTTGTCGTTCAGGATCTTCTCGAGCTTGTCGTCGGAGAAGGGCTTGCCCTTGTCCTCGCCATCGATAATATCCTTGATGATCTGCTTCACCTCCCGGCTGCTCACCTCTTCGCCCGAATCGGTAGAAATACCTTCCGAGAAGAAATACTTCAATGGATAAATCCCGAAGTCGGTCTGCACGGCCTTGCTGCTGGCCACGCGCGACACCGTCGAAATATCCATACTGATCATCGTTGCGATGTCTTTCAGGATCATCGGCTTCAGCTTTGTCTCGTCGCCTTCCAGGAAAAAGTCGTATTGAAAGTCTACAATAGCCTTCATCGTGCGAAGTAGCGTCTGTTGGCGCTGCTTGATCGCATCGATAAACCACTTGGCGGCATCCAGCTTCTGCTTCACAAAAGAAACGGCTTCCTTCAGCTTCTTATCCTTCTTGTCACTCTTGTCGTAAGCCTTGAACATCTCGGTATACGAGCGGCTTATACGAAGCTCCGGCGCGTTACGGCTGTTCAATGCAAGTTCCAGCTTACCGTTATTGTTTGTGAGAATAAAGTCGGGGATGATATACTGGTTCTTCACCATAGTGGAGTTTCCTCCTCCACCCGGCTTCGGATTCAGCTTTACGATAAGGTCTACCGCGTCGCGAATAAAGTCCTCATCTTCCGTATCGAGCTTCTTCTGGATCTTCTGATAATGCTTCTTGGTGAATTCATCGTAGCACTCGGCGATGATCTTCTTGGCTACGGCAACGTCAATATCGTGACCGTTGTCCATACGTTCCAGCTGTAGCAGCAGGCATTCCTGAAGATCGCGCGCGGCAATGCCCGGCGGGTCGAATGTCTGTATCTTGCGAAGCGTGGTTTCCACTTCTTCTATAGTGGTCTCTATTCCTTGCGAAAATGCCAGGTCGTTTACGATAGCTTCCAGCGGGCGACGAATATAACCGTCGCTTTCGATGCTGCCCACCAACTGTTTGCCTACCGCATACTGACGCTCATTGAGCCCCAGGAAGTCCAGCTGGCTCATCAACTGCTCGTGCAGGGATGATGCCATGGGGATCGGCATCTCGCGGTCCTCGTCGTCGTCGCCATCGCCCTGCATCTTGTAACCGCTGTAGTCGTCGTCGCGCAGGTAATCTTTAATATCTACTTCTGATTCGCTGCCGGAGCTTTCGCCTTCTGAATAATCGGCCTCGTCATAAGTCTCCTCCGCCTTTTCCGGCTCGTCGTGCTCCTGGTCCTCGCCTTCCTCAAGCGCCGGGTTTACCTCAAGCTCCTCCTCGATACGGGTATCAAGCTCGGCCGTAGGTACCTGCAGTAGCTTGATGAACTGAATCTGCTGCGGAGACAGCTTTTGTTGTAACGACTGGTTTAACCCAAGTTTCTGCATCGAGCGAATCCCTTTCTTTTATGTTTTTTTATACTTTCTCAAACTTAATCAAACATCATGCAAATTTATAAAAATAGTCCATAGTGCGGCATTTTACCGTTCCGAAGCGCCTTTCGGGACCGGGTTAAGGCCACATAACCAGGCATTTCGCCTTAAAAGCCACCGAAGTCGCTGTCTCCGGCGCACCAACAGCGCAAACCCTTTCAAAAATCATCGGATTTTTCGTTTTTTGCGGCTTATAAATCGTTAACCCGTCACCCGGTGTTTTGCCGCTGCGCTGTTAACACACCCGCTTTAAGAACAATGAAAAGAATCAAAATCAAAGAGCTGCTCAACACCCAGCCTACCGGACAACAGGTAACGGTAAAAGGATGGGTACGTACATTCCGTAACAACCAGTTCATTGCCATAAATGACGGCTCCACACTTCAGAATATACAGGCCGTTATCGACTTCGCCAATATCGACGAGGCAACCCTCAAACGTATCGCTACCGGCGCATGTCTGACCGTAACCGGTGAGCTCATACCCTCGCCTGCGAAAGGCCAGGCTGTCGAGGTCAAAGTCGATAGCTTCGAAATACTCGGCGACTGCGACCCTGAGCAATACCCGCTGCAGCTGAAAAACCGCCCCAGCCTGGAATATCTCCGCGAGATCGCCCACCTGCGCAGCCGCACCAACACGTTCAGCGCCATCATGCGCGTACGTCACGCCATGGCCTTTGCCGTACATAAATTCTTTAACGATAAAGGATTCAACTATATCCATACGCCCATCATCACCGGCTCCGATGCCGAAGGTGCCGGCGCGATGTTCCGTGTAAGCACGCTGGATCCAAACAACCCACCTCGCGACGAGCAGGGACACATAAACTATAAGGAGGACTTCTTCGGCCGCGAAACAAATCTTACTGTATCCGGTCAGCTGGAAGGTGAGACCTATGCGCTGGCATTAGGCGAGATCTATACTTTCGGCCCTACCTTCCGCGCCGAGAACTCCAACACTACGCGCCACCTGGCCGAGTTCTGGATGATCGAACCCGAAATGGCGTTCTACGACATATACGACAACATGGAGCTGGCACAAGAGTTCATGCAATACCTCGTGCGCTATGCGCTGGAAAACTGCGCCGAAGACCTCGAGTTCCTGAACAAACGTGCCTTCGACGAAGAGCAGACAAAACCCCAGGACCAGCGAAGCGAATTGGGACTGCTGGACCGTCTGAAGTTTGTTGCCGAAAACGACTTCCAGCGTCTCTCCTATACCGAAGCCATCGACATCCTGAAGAACTCTAACCCTAACAAGAAAAAGAAATTCCAGTATCTGATAGACGAGTGGGGTGTAGACCTCCAGTCCGAGCACGAACGCTACCTGGTAGAGAAGCACTTCAAAAAACCCGTGATATTGTACAACTACCCGGCTAATATCAAGGCTTTCTACATGCGCCAGAATGAAGACGGCAAAACCGTAGCCGCCATGGATGTGCTCTTCCCCGGCATCGGCGAAATTATCGGTGGCTCACAACGCGAGGAGCGTTACGACAACCTCCTCAAGCGCGTACACGAGCTCGGCCTGCCTGAAAAAGAGCTCTGGTGGTACCTCGACCTGCGCCGCTTTGGCTCTGCCCCTCACGCCGGCTTCGGCCTCGGGTTCGAGCGCCTTATCCTCTTCGTCACCGGCATGACCAACATCCGCGACGTGATAGCCTACCCTCGTTTCCCCGGTAACGCGGAGTTCTGATCAATACAAAAGCGCTTCTACTCACAGAAGCGCTTT
>Ga0247764_1000025_pt1 | contig 77158 bp, 37 predicted proteins | sample UWRJL051202B4_FD_179932 | JGI IMG/M metagenome (GOLD analysis project Ga0247764, IMG submission 179932) | Plant litter microbial communities from Arlington Agricultural Research Station in Wisconsin, United States - UWRJ-L051-202B-4 | ecosystem: Environmental > Terrestrial > Plant litter >... | reverse complement strand
ATGCTGGGCAATCCCAAGGTATATACAATAGCCGTTACGTTAGCGCTGGTGGCCAGTCTTGAAAGCCTGCTGAGCATCGAGGCCGCTGATAAACTGGACGAGTTCAAACGTGTTACTTCGCTTAACCGCGAGCTGCGTTCGCAGGGTGTCGGCAACATGCTTTCTGGTCTCATCGGCGGTCTGCCGATCACGGCGGTGATCGTGCGTACTTCGGCGAACATCAACGCGGGCGCGCGCACGAAGCTATCGACCGTTGTTCACGGCTTCTGTCTGTTGCTCACGGTGGCGCTGATACCCACTGTATTGAACCTGATACCGCTGTCTGCTTTGGCCGGTATCCTGATCATGACGGGATATAAGCTGACCAAGCCTTCGCTGTACCGCGAGATGTACCAGAAAGGCTGGAGCCAGTTCCTACCTTATATCGTGACGATAATCGCGATATTGCTCACCAATCTGCTGATCGGCATCTTTATCGGCATTGCGGTGGGTCTGTATTTTGTACTGAAGACGAATTTTCATGAGGCGATTGCCGTGGTGAAACACGATAACAATTACCTGGTTCGTCTTAATAAAGATGTATCTTTCTTAAACAAAGCCATATTGCGGCGAACCTTTGAGCGTATACCCAAAGGTGCAAACCTGATCATTGACGGTGGAAGCTCGCAGTTCATCGATGCCGATATCGTGGAGACGATCCAGGACTTTGTGCTCAACGCACCGAGCCGGAACATCCAGGTAGAGGTAAAGAAGAGCCACTCTTCCATCAATGAATTCTTTCGTAAATCAAACTAAGTAAGCACTGTGAAATCATCCGAAAAACTATTATTACAAAATAAGGCGTGGGCCCAGGAAAAGACACTTTACGATAAGGACTATTTTCTGCGTCATGCACATATACAAACCCCGGAGTTTCTATGGATCGGCTGCTCCGACAGCCGCGTACCTGCCAACGAAGTAACCGGCACCGAACCTGGTGACATCTTTGTACACCGTAATATCGCCAACCTGGTTGTTCATACCGACCTGAATCTGTTGAGCGTATTGCAATACGCGGTACAGGTATTGAAAGTAAAAACCATCATTGTTTGCGGTCACTACGGCTGCGGTGGTGTACGGGCAGCGATGGGCAACAACAGCTTTGGTCTGCTCAACAAATGGCTGCGCAACATCAAAGACACCTATCGTATTCACCGCGATGAGCTCGAGGCTATACCCAGCGAGGACAAACGCGCTGACCGGCTTGTGGAGCTCAACGTAATCGAGCAATGTAACAACCTCGCCAAGACGTCCATTCTCCAGCAGTCGTGGAAAACTTCCCAGCTGCCGGTTATTCTTGGTTGGGTTTATCATATCGATAACGGCCTGATCGATGAGGTCTGCAAAGTGGATCACACCACCCCGATCGACCCGATCTACCGTTACATCCTCGACTAGTCTTCGTTATCGAAACAAAACCTGAAAAGCCCCTTCCCGCCAGAAGGGGCTTTTTTTCTGACCGTTCTGAAATGCTCCCGGACGTTGGGGGCAACGACCGCAAAACCAACCACCACATCATCCCGGCGATCCTTAAATCCTAAAAATCCTTGTTATATTTGCCCCCTGTTTTTGAATACCATGAATAAGAATTTCGTAGAAGAATTGCGCTGGCGGGGTATGTTACAAGATATCATGCCCGGTACCGAAGAGCTTCTGAATAAGGAAGTTGTGTCGGGTTACATCGGTTTTGACCCGACTGCAGACTCGCTGCACATCGGTCACCTCGTACAGATCATGACCCTGGTGCATTTTCAGCGCTGCGGGCACAGACCTGTGGCCCTCGTAGGTGGCGCTACCGGTATGGTGGGTGATCCGTCCGGCAAGTCGGCTGAGCGCAATCTGTTATCCGAAGACATTCTGAATCATAACGTGGCGTGTGTAAAGGCGCAGCTGGAGAAGTTCCTCGATTTCAGCGCCGGCTCGTCGTCTGCCGAAATGGTTAACAACTACGACTGGTTTAAAGAATTCAGATTCCTCGATTTCATTCGCGACGTAGGTAAGCACATCACGGTAAATTATATGATGTCCAAGGACTCTGTGCAGAAGCGCCTGGAGACAGGACTGTCATTCACCGAGTTCACCTACCAGTTGGTACAGGGCTATGACTTCTATTGGTTGAATCAGAATAAGAACTGCAAGCTGCAGATGGGCGGTTCGGATCAGTGGGGTAATATCGTGACCGGCACCGAGCTTATCCGTCGGAAGGCCGATGGCGATGCCTTTGCCCTCACCACGAAACTTATTACAAAGGCTGACGGCACCAAGTTCGGTAAGACAGAAGGTGGTAACGTATGGCTTGATCCCAAGAAGACATCTCCCTATAAATTCTATCAATACTGGCTTAGCAAAGTGTCTGATGCCGATGCTCCTAACTTTATCCGTATTTTTTCACTGAAGGAAAAGGGCGAGATCGAGGCGATTGAGGCTGAGCACAATGAAGCCCCCCAACTGCGCAAGCTACAGCGGGCTCTGGCGGAAGACATCACGATCCGGGTACACGGTCAGGAACAGTTGGCAAAGGCGCAGGCCACAACCGACATCCTATTCGGCGCTTCGTTCGAAGACTTCAAGAAGCTTACCGGCCCGGAGATCGAAGATGCTTTTGACGAAAGCCTTACTTTCCGCGTAAGTCGCGAGCTCTTCGAGGGCGATGTTGACCCGGTGAGCCTGCTTGGCGAGAAGACTACTATTTACTCCTCGAAAGGCGAAGCGCGTAAAGCCATTCAGGGCAACGGTGTAAGCATCAACAAGGAAAAGATAAAGCTCGAGCGCAAGCTCATAGCAACAGACCTGTTATACGATAAATATATACTGGCTCAAAAAGGTAGAAGAGATTACTTTTTGATAATAGCAGAATAGTACCCGGAGTTGTTACAAAAATTCCCCAGTTTTTACGGGGTGTTATCTGTATAGCGGGGCAGTGTGAGGAACAGTGTGAGAGCGAGGTAAAAAAAAACAGGGTGAGTATTCGCATGAAGCTGAGTACTCACCCTGTTTTTTTAATTACCGCCGCCGAGCTTGATAAGTTTATAGCCTACAGAAACCTGCCACACCTGATTCTTTACTTTGTCAGCCGTAGAGGTATCGTCTATTTTGCTAAGACCGAGATTGTAACGGGCGTCCAGTGTAAGTCCGAACGGAAGATCCCATCCTGCTCCCAGGGCAAGGCTTACATCCGATTTCTTGAAGGAGTCCTTTACATCGTTGTCGTCGATCTCTGCGCGCGAGAGGAAGCCAAACTGCGGACCTGCCTGGAGGTTTATACCGGCTACCGTATACAGCTTGATCAGGACGGGAATGTTGATGTAGCTGAAGTTAGCGTCGAAGTCACCGGTGTTTGTTTTGATCTTCGAGCCTTGCTGCGAAAACAGGATCTCGGGTTGTATACCGATCTTGCTGAGCTTAATCAGACCAAAGGCGCCGAAGTGGTAGCCCGTACGGCTTTTGAACGTGCCGTCTACGCTTGTACCATCGAGCTTGGCAAAGTTAAGCCCGCCCTTTACACCTATTGCAACCTGGGCTTGTGCGAACGCACTTCCGGCACAAGCGAGTGCTATAACGAGTGTTAAAATAAGCGATCTTACGTTTTTCATAATGGATTAGTTTGTTGAACAAATATACGAGTTGCTGTGCAAAAAAAAGGCCTGAATCCGTTCCTTCCGGTATCCGAACATGGGCATACCGTTTGCATGTTAAAATCAGCTGCCGAAGTAATAGCGAACGGCCAGGTTGGGTGACAATGAGTTTATATTGAGTCCTCCTGTGGTTGATTTCCAGATGCCCAGGTCGTTGGTGCTTTTGATTTGGTTGAAATACAGTCCTGTTACAGCGATGTCAAGTCCCCAGTGTCTGTTGAAAAAGTACGCGAACCCTGGCGAAAGTTGAGCGTATGTGGATTTATCTTTTCCTATGGTCTCCACGGTACCTGATGGATCGCTTTGTTTAGAAGTGGCGCGACCAATGCCAGCTACCAGATGTGCAAAGAATGCGAACTTACCTTCCGAGGTGTATTTGTAATACCTTGCGAACAAGCCCGGACGCCATGATGTTGTTTTGGACTCCTCGCCAAGGTTGTTGGTCGAGGTGAAGTGACCAAAGTATACGTCGGGGCCAACAACAAGGTTACGGGCCACAAAGTAGCCGAACTCGGGGCCGAAACCTATAGACGTTGTTTTCTCATAACCTGAAAACGAAGGGCCGACCGTTTCCGGACTGAACCTGTTGTACTGGATATTCAGTCCGGCAAACATATTGCCCTTTTCGGTTTGGGCACTTACAGACATGACAGTAAAAATCAAGACAACGGTAGCAATTATAGTTTTTTTCATAGGGGTAATTTTGTTCTGTTAACGTAATACAACCTATTCGGGTTGGCGACATCTATTGATCAATATACAATAGCCGGTCTTATATATTTCTATTTGTCAATTTTAATGTGTCACCTTATTGGTGGCTATTATCGAGGACAATAGTACGATGATCGTAAAGATTCTTTTCATAGGGTGTTAGTCGTTTAACACAATGTACTTTTTTAATTGTGTTCACGCTTACTAATCAATAGTGTGCCAAATTATATTTTGCAGTTATGCATAAGAACATAATATATATACAGATTACCGGCCTGCTACTTTAGGAGTATGTTGCTATTGCTATCTGATCTACTCTGTGTAAAATAAAAAAGGAGGCTGGTATCACCAACCTCCTTTTCATTTTATATAACTATGACGTTATGTTGTCATCGGCAAACGCAAATCAATTAGAAATGGTAGCGAACACCGAATGTCGGATTCAGTGAGTTAACGTCGAAACCGATAGTGGTTACTTTGTCGTCTTTCGTGTTGTTGTCTTTGTCAGGATCCTGAGACTCGAAAGTCAGGCCCTGAAAGTACAGATCGAGCGCCCAGTGCTCATTGAAGAAGTAAGCAAAACCAGGTGATATCGCTACAATCATATCGCTTGTCTTAGGACCATCTGGAATGGCCGTATTGGTGCTCTTTGTTCCGCCAAATCCAATAGTTGCCTGGCCGAAGAAAGCGAAGTGATCGTTTGATGTAAACTTATAATAACGCGCAAAAGGCGCAACCTGCCAGCCGCTTACTTTGTTTTCGTTATTTCCTTGTTCAGTCTTGCGGCTTGTCAAAGACAGTCCCAAGCCAACGACAAAATTATCGGCTACAAAGTAACCGAACTGTGGCGTAAAGCCGAAGGAATTTTGTTTATCGTCAGACCCCTTTACTTTAGTCGATGAGAAGTTGATACCGCCACCAAGCATCATGTTGCCTGATTTGGTTTGAGCATTAACAAAGCTCACAGTTCCAACAAGAAGAAGCGACAAAGCTGTGATAATGATTTTTTTCATAGAAAGTGTTTGTTTGTTTTAGTGCGTCAAAATTGATTCAAAGATTTCTAACGTACAATTTGTTTAATTGTTTCCTTGGGTTATGTACAGCAAATCATCGTTCACCATATTCGGTATTGTGATTTTAAGGTCTGTCTGCTGCATGGCCCGTTGAATAGCATATAAAGCGTTTGAGTTGCGTGCCCATGCGCGTCTCGCTATCCCGTTATTTACGTCATAGAATAACATACTTTGTAGTTTGCGTTGTGCCGCGTCACTACCATCCAATAACATGCCAAATCCTCCATTAATGACTTCGCCCCAACCTACACCGCCACCGTTGTGTATCGATACCCATGTTGCGCCACGGAACGAATCGCCTATTACGTTATGAATCGCCATATCCGCAGTGAACCGCGAACCATCATATATATTAGAGGTCTCACGGAACGGGCTATCGGTACCCGACACGTCATGGTGATCGCGGCCCAGCACAACGGGACCTATAGTACCAGCCTGTACCGCGGCATTAAACGCTTTTGCTATCGCGATGCGCCCTTCGGCATCCGCATAAAGTATCCGTGCCTTCGAGCCTACGACCAGCTTGTTCTGCTTTGCCTGTTTTATCCATTGAATATTATCAAGGAGTTGCGATTGTATTTCTTGCGGTGCTTCCTTCAACAGCGCTTCCAATACCTGCGTGGCCAGCAGATCTGTATGATCAAGATCTTCCTGCTTACCCGATGTGCACACCCACCGGAACGGCCCGAAGCCAAAGTCAAAACACATCGGCCCCATAATATCCTGTACGTATGAAGGATAGCGGAAATCAATGTTGTTATCCGCCATCACTTCCGCACCCGCTCTCGATGCTTCGAGCAGGAAAGCATTGCCATAGTCAAAGAAATATGTGCCTCTTGCCGCGTGGCGGTTTATGGCGGCGGCCTGTCTTCGCAGCGATTGCCGTACCTGCTCTCTGAACGCTTCCGGATCGTTTACCATAAGCGCATTAGCCTCTTCGAACGTCAGGCCGACGGGATAATAGCCACCGGCCCATGGGTTATGTAACGATGTCTGGTCCGACCCCATATCCACGTATAGATCCTCCCGGTCAAAGCGCTCCCATACCTCCACGATGTTTCCCTGGTACGCGAGTGAGACCACTTCTTTAGCCGCCTTTGCCCGTAGCACACGTTTAACGAGCGCATCCAGGTTATCGATCACCTCGTCTACCCAACCTTGCTCATGGCGTTTATAGGTGGCCTTTGCATTCACTTCCGCAACGATGGAAATACAACCTGCTATTTTTGCCGCCTTGGGCTGTGCGCCGCTCATGCCGCCCAGTCCAGATGAGATAAACAGCTTTCCTTCGAGCCCCTCTCCTGCCCTGCTTATCTTACGGCCTGCATTGAGTATTGTTATCGTCGTTCCATGTACTATACCTTGCGGGCCAATATACATATATGAGCCTGCTGTCATCTGCCCGTACTGCGTAACACCAAGCGCGTTATAGCGCTCCCAGTCATCCGGCTTCGAGTAGTTGGGGATCATCATTCCGTTCGTCACCACTACGCGCGGTGCGTCTGTCGATGACGGGAACAGTCCGAGCGGGTGTCCTGAATACATGTGCAATGTCTGTTCGCCCGTCATCGTAGCCAGATACTGCATGGTAAGCAGATACTGTGCCCAATTTTGAAACACGGCTCCGTTACCTCCATATGTGATAAGCTCGTGTGGATGTTGCGCCACGGCCGGGTCCAGGTTGTTCTGGATCATCATCATTATGGCTGCAGCCTGCAGCGACTTATATGGATAAGCATCCAGCGCGCGGGCACACATTTCGTATTCCGGGCGAAACCGGTGCATATATATGCGACCATATTGTTTGAGTTCATTATAAAATTCCGGTGCAAGCTCAGCATGATGTTTTGGATCGAAATACCGCAGCGCATTTCTCAAGGCAAGCGCCTCTTCTTCTTTTGTCAGGATTGCCTTGCGCCTGGGCGCGTGACTTACGGTATTATCATAGGCTCGTAATGGAGGCAGTACGTCTGGTATGCCTTGCAGGAGGGTTTCTTTAAACGTATCAGCCATGGCTTACGCGTGCAAAATCGTCTTGTTTGAAATTATCGTGTACGAATTGGTATCCTGCATGAAACAGGTCTTTGGCTTTTTTGATCTCGAAGCCGCTATAGTTCCCCACATCGGGTGGTTCAATCAGTATATCGCACAGGCTTTTGCTGGCCACTGTATTGCCATTGATCGCTATCAGCAGGCTGCGCTCGATCACGCTGCGAAAGCTCTTTACATCAAACGCGCCGCTTATATAGTTACAATGCGATCCTATGAGGAGATCGCACTTGTCGCGGATCACTGCCGCCGGCAGGTTATCGACCAGGCCGCCGTCTACATATGTGCCTCCGTCGATGTGTATTGGGTTGAATACAGCCGGGACGCAGCTGGATGCCAGTATTGCGGGGATAAGCTCGCCCGTGGAAAAGTATGCTGCCTTACCTGCCGATATGTCGGTGGCGGCTATGGTCATCGGGATCTTTAGTGATTCAAATGTATTTTCGGGGATATGCTGCAGCAATGTATCCCGCAGTCCATCAGCGTTCAGCAGTCCTGTCCACGTCCACGCGGGGCGCATTGCCCTGAACAGGCTCGTAGAGATCACCAGTTCGAGTATATTATCCGGCTTCAGCCCGTAGGCGTAAAGCGAGCCCACTATAGACCCCGCGCTGGTTCCCGATATACAACTTACCGTTACTCCAAATTCTTCCAGTGCCTTGAGGACGCCGATATGCGAAATTCCACGTGCTCCTCCACCGGAAAGAGTCAATCCGATCTTCATATTAATAGTCTTTTTGTATAACACTTATAAACGTCCATACCCCTAAAAAAAACAGTGCGAGTGCGAAGTGTGAGAGCGATAATGCAGTGTGGGACAGTGTGAGGGTGAGTGCGAAGAAATTATAGTACTTCGCTGAGGGGGAATGTTCGGTCTACACGTATGCCCTTTTCAGTACGTTTTACGGTACAGCACTCGTGTAGAGGATCGTGCTCGAGGAAGAGAATATATTGATTATCAGCGGCTTCGTTTAAAAAGCGTTCCTTCTCCTCCAGCGTGAGCAACGGTCTGGTATCATATCCCATAACGTATGCCAGCGGAATGTGGCCAACTGAAGGCAGAAGGTCGGCCATAAAACATATCGTTTGGTTTTTATAGCGGATACGCGGTATCATCATCTTATCCGTATGTCCCGATACATATGTTATATCGAATTGGGGAAACGGCGATGGCGCAGCATTGTCGATCAGCTTTAGGTGCCCGCTCTCTTCTATGGGTAGTATATTCTCCCGCAGGAAGCTGGCCTTCTCGCGTGGGTTAGGCTTCGTAGCCCAAACCCAATGTTCGGGATTGGACCAGTAGGTTGCATTCGGAAATGTCAGGACAGGTTTACTATTCTCGTATCGCACTCCGCCACCACAGTGGTCAAAATGCAGGTGTGTCTGGAACATATCGGTTACATCAGCATAATCGAAGCCAGCCTGTCGCAACGAACTTTGCAGCCCGGTCTCGCCGTGAAGGTAATAGAAGCTGAAGAACCGCGCATCCTGCTTATCTCCTATGCCGTTGTCGATCAGTATAAGCTTGTTGCCATCCTCGATCAGCAGGCATCGCATAGCCCATGAGCACAGGTTATTGTCATCGGCCGGGTTTGTTTTCTGCCAGATAGACTTCGGGACCACGCCGAACATGGCGCCGCCGTCGAGCTTGAAGAATCCTGTATCGATTACATGTAGTTTCATAGTGTATTTACCTCCTATTATAAATGCGTAAGGGCTGCACCTCTGCAACCCCCACGCTATTCTTCTTCTAACAAATTCGAATTGATATCTTCCGGCTATTCTTTTACAACGCCCATCGAGGTGAATTTCTCGATGCGTTGTTCGATACGTTGTTCCGGTGTAAGCTTGAGCAATTCTTTCGTCTGCTCGAGTATCACTTTCTTCACTTCCGCGGCCATCCATTTCACATCTGTATGCGCGCCGCCCAGAGGCTCTCTTATTATGCCGTCTACCAGTTTCAGTGAATGCATATCTTTTGCTGTAAGCTTCAACAGCTCGGCCGCCTGCTCTTTATAGTCCCAGCTGCGCCAGAGTATGGTAGAGCAGTTTTCGGGAGAGATCACCGAGTACCATGAGTTTTCGAGCATAAGCACACGGTCGCCTATCGCAATACCGAGCGCGCCGCCGGAAGCTCCCTCTCCGATCACGATACAGATCACGGGTACTTTCAGCATGAACATTTCCTTGAGATTGCGGGCGATGGCTTCACCCTGTCCGCGCTCTTCCGCTTCGAGACCGGGAAACGCACCGGGCGTATCGATAAAGGTAATGATCGGCTTATTGAATTTCTCAGCGATCTTCATCAGGCGCAAAGCCTTGCGGTATCCTTCGGGGTTAGCCATACCGAAGTTACGCAGCTGGCGTTGCTTGGTATTGCGGCCCTTCTGCTGACCGATGAGCATATACGTCTGTCCGTCGATAGTACCCAATCCGCCAACCATAGCCTTGTCGTCGGACACTGTACGGTCGCCGTGCAGCTCGATAAAGTCGGTTGTGATCTCGTATAGATAATCCAGGGTATAGGGTCGGTCCGGGTGGCGGGATAATTGTACACGTTGCCAGCCGGTCAGGTTTTCAAAGGTCTCACGTTTCAGCTCAAGAATTTTCTTCTCCAGAGCCTTCACGGCATTCTGCACATCCTTGTCGCTGTCACTGGCCAGATGCTTCATATCATCCAGCTTAGCTTCCAGGGCAGCGATAGGTTTTTCAAAGTCCAATAACATAAAGGTCGGTTTTGTGTGCGCAAAGTTATAAGGATTGTCAAATATCGGTAATAATTGGGCAGAAATAGCCAAACACTTGATCGGCTGGGCGCCGGCTAAATGCAAAAAGGCCTTGTAAACCAGAAGTTTACAAGGCCTTTTTGTTGTTTGAAGGTAAGTCACAGACTTGTGCCATATTTTCGCCTGCGCTAATTCTGAAAGCAAAACAATTACCGGATCATGATGCGTTTTGCGCGGGATGTGGCTCCCTGGCGCATTTCGATGAGGTAAATGCCTGAGCTGAGGCCTGTTGGGATGCTGTCGAGTTTTGTTTCGGTTTCAAAACCACCTTCTACTGTGCGCTGCATCAGCTTGTGGCCTTTGAGGTCGAAGAGGCGGATCTCGACTGGCTCGTCGTTGCTCTTTTGGATCAGCAGGTTCACATTCTGGTTGTCTGTCGGGTTCGGGAAGATCGCGAAGTCGAACTGGAATGTGGCTTCACCGTCTACTGTCAGCACAACAAGTGTGCTGGGGTAATTGACCTTGCCGTCGATGTCGACCTGCTTCAGGCGATAATAGTTGCGGCCTGACAGCGGCTTACCATCTACATACGCATATTTTCCGCCGACCGAGCCGTTGCCAATCGCTACTACTTTTGCAATGGTTTCGAATTCCTCGCCGTTCGCCGATCGCTGCAGCTCGAAGTATGCATTGTTGTGCTCCGTCGCCGTCTCCCAGTTCAGATAGTTGGTGCGCTCCACCGTCATACCGGTAAATGCCACCAGTTGTACGGGCAGCGGGTTTGCCACATCTGTCGAGCCCAGTGTAAAGATATGCTCGCTGAAGGCCGATGTGCTTACGGACATGAAGTCGCCCTGTGCCTGCGTGTGGCCGCTGGCGAAGTTTGTACCGCCTTTATTATCCCAGAGTGATGTCGTGCTGTTCCAGTACATTACTTTCAGGGCTTCACGTTCGGATGAGTTGACCGATACGTCGCTATCGAACCCCCAGCTCAAACCGATTTTGGCGTTCGACCCGGTAGCCGTTGTAAAGCCATCGGAGATCTTCCAGTATTCGCCACGTGACACGCGTACCACTGATGGGTCGGACGATGTAAGGCTAGTTACTCCGGCCTCCTGTGTAGGGTTACCACCGAAGAACTCGGCACTCCATGTAAAGTTGCCGATGCTTACGTTGTTGATCGTGGTATATCTCCAGCGGCCTTGTTTACCCACGGGGAATATGAAGGTAGTGCCGACATCCATAACCTTGTGCAGGCGGCCTTCTACAAACGAGTTTGATTTTCCCTGTGCCGGCGTGATCGTAGCCGTGTTGCTGAGCTTGAATTTATTCGTGCCTGTAAAGACATTACCCGTGGTGAGTAACAGCTCGGCCACCACATCGGCATTTCCGCCCAGGGTCACTCCCGCTGCGTTGCTTATTTCCAGGCGATGCAGCTGCGCATTGCTGCCTGTAAACGTGCCGTTCATGTGTTGGTTGGCCGTGCCTTCCATGATGATGCGCACTGTTCCTGAACCACCGGTAAACGTACCACCGTTGAAATTCAGATCACCGGAGATCATCAGGCGGCCGCCGCTACCGGTATTGAACGTACCTGCATTTATGATGACATTGCCTTTTACGATACGGTCGCCTGCGGAAACGCTGGTAAACGTACCTCCCTGCATCCGCAGACTGTCGCCCACGAACAGTGTACGGTTACCATTGCCCTTGTCGAACGTACCTGCTGTGATCAGCAGGTCGTCGGTGATGGTGATGCCACGATTATTGTTATTCTGGAAATAAGGCCCCGTAACCAGGAAGTCTTCGCACACTGCCAGGTCGTTGTTTGCCAGCAAACGATCGCCCGATCCGCTCAGCGTAAGGTTCCGCACCGCAGTGATACCACCCAGGATATCGTACGAGCCGGTGCCGGCAAATTCGAGCTTACCGCCATCTCCACAGCTGAAGAAGTCCTGATAGAAGCCTGCGGGTACAACCGCGCTGTTGGTATTGCTTGTGATGCGTAGTGTGCCCTGGCCGCTAACAATTCCGAGTCTGTGAGCGTATGTGCCCTGAACGTTGAGAACCGCGCCAGCCTGGATCTCGGTTTTGTACAGCGATACATCGTTGATGTTGAAGTTCAACGTATGGCCCGTGCGTATCACCAGCACCGCGCCATCGGGCGCGCCACCGCCGGGAACCAGGTTGTCGTATACGCCGCCGCCTGTGCCTTCGGTAACAAGGCCGTTGCGTGTTGTCTTATAAATCGGTACGATATTCGGAATAGCAGGATCCACACCGGCAAAGTAGTCGCCCGACATACCTTCGTCGGTAACACCGGCAAAGCTTATCGTAATCGTGTTGGCGTTCTCGTCTACCTCCAGGGTGCTGTATTTGTTGATATTCTCAGAAGGGTTATTGTCGCTGAGGATGCGTGCGGCAATGTAGTCGGCCTCTGTATACGGCGCTGTTACCTTTACATCGCCCTGGGAGTACGTGAAGATAGCGCTGGCCTTGAAGTCGTTAGCGATCGTGTTACAGTCTATCGTCCAGTAATATTCAAGCGCATTGCTCTGGTCGGTGATCTGCGGGCCGGAGATTTCCGTATCTTCTACTACGCTTGGATGTGTCTCATTAGCTGTGCGAACGGTAATGCTACCGGCCGATGTCCCGAATGTGTTACCGGTGGCGCCCAGGTCGAACGTGATCGGTGTATACTCCAACTGACCTACCGGGAAGATAAAATCTTTTTTGTAGTTAGCTGAAAAATTCTTCTTCAGGCCGCTGTCGGTGAACGAGTTGTTGGTACGTATCATATTCGACTTCGAATATGTATTTACGGGTACGATGGTAGCGGTACTCATTAGTTCCAGCAAGTTTCCGCCGATATCGAATACGCCCTGCTCCATACGCAATGTGCCGGTTATCTGGAACTCGTAGTCCTGGCCGTTTGGTACAACCACGTTGTTCGGGTTGTTGATCGTGACTATTCCCAGTATAGAGGTACCTACACCTGAAGTCCGGCTCAGCGTTTGTGAGGACGTTCCGGAGAATATCAGGCCGAATCCCGACGTACTGATATGCGTGGCATCGATTATAGCGTTGCCGTTGATGTCGATATAATTAGAGCCGGTACTCAGCGTGCCGGCAAGCAACCGGAACTCATTATTTACAATAATGCTCCTTAATATATTAAGGGTTCCTGTATTTGATTTGTAGAAGTCATAGATATCGAATGTGCCCGAGCCTGACAATGTTTTTACGGGGCCGGTTAACGTATTCATGATAAGCTTGTTGCCACTGGCGATATAGGCACCATCGTTGGTGAAATTCTGGCGCAGCGTCAGATCGTAGCCCTGCGCATTGAGTGTGGCGCCGGGGGCAACAATAAGGTTTCCACTTATAGTAAGCGGCAGCGCATAGATCTTCACTGTAGGATTGGCGCCGTTCGGGTTATTGATGGCGAGGCTATTGATCGCTACAGCTGCTTTGATGCCGATGTTCTGACTGGCTGTTCCGGAAGGTGTATTGGCATTGCCTATTATAATTATCCCGGAAATGGTCGACGCAACCGCCGGCTCCAGCAGCAGCGATGGTACGAATGCACTGTTCACTCCGCGCACGATAGTGAATGTTCCACCCGTATAGTTGAACTGGCTACTGGTATTGGTGATCTCGAATACTCCGCGGCTTGTTTCAGGCGCAGCATTCTTTCCGACGATCAGCGTGCCGCCGGTTTGTGAATATCTTAAGATGCCCGCCGTAGACGTTACTCCGCGACGGATCTGCGAGCCCACTGTCAGGCTGCCCGAAATCAGATCGATGCGTGCGTTGCCCGTCGCTCCATATTCGATGTAATTGTTACCGCCGTTAACAGCATCGTCCAATGTTACCGTTCCGCCGTTAATGCGAAGCAGGCCGTCCAGCGAGATACCGGAGTTGGCTCCGGATACAGACACCTGCCCCTGCGTTACGGTAAGGCCACTGGTAGAAGGGATTGTAAAATCCCCACTCGATGACAGTACGAAGTTTATCCCCGCGCTGTTCAGAATAAGCAAGCCGTTCTTCAGCTCCAGCGCTTTCGTCGCGGTACTGGTAGGTCCGCTTAGGGTTACTGTATTGGAGAGGGTAAATGTAGCTGTAATCGAAGTTCCCTTGTTCATCTCGATCCGATACAGATCGGGAATATTTGCCGTGGCATTCGTGTAGGTGCCATTGTCGATCCCTTTCAGCTCGAGCACGGCATTATTGTTCGTGCCTGTGCCGTTGTACAGGTCTATCACGCCTACATTTTGCGTAATGTTACGGCCTACGGAAAGCCGGTGTATCAATGTACCTGTTGTATTGTTACGCACGGTAATGCTACAAGCCGGGTCGTTTGCCATGGTAATATCGCGGCCCACGGTAATGGTCTGCGCCGCGTTGTCGCCTATTTCGAACTCACCGCCGTTACCTCCGCCTCCACCCGGCAGCAGGTCTTGTAAAACGGTTACGTTAGCGCCCGAGCGGAATGTGCTTGCATAGCCTATCCAGAAGTCCCTGTTGATTATGATCGGCACCGTGTTGGTAACGATTCGCTGGTCTATGGTGCCGTTACCGCCTTCAATACGCAGGTTGGGATACTCCGTAATACTGGTAGGCAGCGGAATAGCCGTGGTGTTGTCGCTGTTCGGGCGATAGATAAAGAAGCTGTTAGTCTGTTTGGCAAAGCCGCCGAAGTCAGACGAGTTGAAAGTAGGTTGTTGCGCAGCGGTGAACTCCACATAGATCTCTCCTTCTCCGTCTACAACGCCGAGCGATACGACCTGTGTCTGTGGTATCGTTACCCGGTTCCGGTAACCGCCGCCGCTGTTGTCAAAGATGATGGCTGCTACCGATGTATTTACATCCATACGTACCCAACTGTTCTGGTCGTTGGAGGCGTCTGTGTTCCGCAGTCTTACAATGTCGCCGGGGCCGGGTTGGTTTGTTGTAGCCGTACCGTTATACCCCACCAGCGACCATTTATTGTCGTCGTTCCAGCCAGTGTGGCCGTTCTCGCGGTTATAGTAAACTGTAGGCGCCCCGGTAAAGCGGGTTGTGCCACCTGCTGTATAGTTGGCCTGTTCCAGCGTAAACCCGGCTGTGGTAAAGGCGCTGTTTATAGCCGAACCGTTGAATGTAATGATGTTCGTGGTCGTGTTGATGTCATTGGCGGCGCCGTCAGCAGAGCGGGTAAAGGGGGTTGTATCCAACACTTTACCCGGTACATAGTTGGTCTCCGTGCCGGTTACGTCGCTTTGATCGTAAGCAAACTGATACGATACCTTCGGCAATGCGGCGAAGCCCCGGTTAAGCACGCGCCAGTAATATGAAAGTATGTCGGCGCTTCCGCTGAGGTTAGTGGTCTGCAACACCTGGTCAACTGGCGTGATCTGTACATAACCGTCATCCGCGTAGTTTGCCAGCAACACCGTGGCCGGTGTATAGCGAATGGTACTGTTGGCATTTGTGCCAATCGGGTAAAGGAGCGTTTTGTTCGCTCCGAAGTATTGCTCGAGCCCGCCATCCGATGCGTTACCGGCAGTCTGGATCATCCTGGTTGTGCCAAACACGGAATTTGTGATGGCCGCCGAAGCACCCTCCATCGTGAGCTTGAATGTGCCAATATTGAATACTCCGTTGGTCAGCGTGAGTGTTTTGGCTACACGCATCGTGCCGTCACTCAACGACACCCCATTGGTATTATTAAGATCTACTGAATAAAACAGTCCGTCGTCGGAGGAGATGGTTTGTGCCGACGAGCCGTCCAGCAACAGCTTCCCAGTGCCTGCTGCTGAACCGATCGTGCCTGTGTTATAGACACCAGCTTTTGCATCCACGACAAACGAGTTATAATTCAGGAAGCCCTGAACGACCCGCAGCGCGCCATTTACCTGTATCGCATTCGGTGTGGCGCCCGTGGTCAGCGTAACGCCGTTAGCCACCACTGACTTGTTTATCTCGATGTTGTTGAACGTACGCAAATTTGTGCCGAGATCCAGCACACCGTTAGCGAAGCCGTTGAAGTATGTAGTATTGGCGCCGGTAGTATAGGCCGTACCGGTTTGTAGTGTAACATCTTTCCAGATCTCCACATTGTTACCATTTGCATTGAGTATCGCGTTGCTCTCTACCGAGAGGCTGTTTTGAACGATCAGTGGCTGTGCGGCGATTGTGGCCGCTTCCGTGCCGGAGCCGGAGGTTCCACCAGCCAGCAGGAACGTGGTGCCCGATCCTGCGCTTTTGCGAAGTACGAGATTCCAGAAGGGCACGCGCGACGTGATCGAATAGTTTGTTGTATTCTCGCTGATCTCGAAGGCGATCGTTCCGCCGGTAACGCTCTGGTTCTCGGGGTCTGAGTTCACAAAGAAAAATCCTTTCGAGGTAGGGCGGGTAATGTTCAGCGTACCACCGCTCATCCGGAACACGTTACCCGGATAGGTAAGACTGAACGTATAGTAATCAGTGCTTCCGCCGCCGAGCCCTACGTTTACAATACCACCCGTTTGTATATAACCACCTACGTTGGTTACACCCAGCACCGATGTCCGGATCTGGTATACGTTTACCGTACCACCTTCTACTTCCAGCGTACCGCTTTTGCGGAAGGTGATACCGTTAGCGATAAGCGAATTAAGCACGCCATTGCTTACGCGTATGCGGCCATAAGGAACCAATGCGTTACCGGAACAAGAAACTGTGCCACCGTTAACCCAAAGCGTGGCACCTTCGGAAACATTATAGTTTCCACTCACGGTAAGGTTGGGAATGGTTACGTTGGTATTGACGATCGCTGTGCCGTGGATCAGGCCGAAGGCGTTACTGTTGTCTGTAAGCTGGTCTACCGCGGCATGGTTCTGTGAGGCGTAGCCGTACAGGGCGAAGTTGGCTGATGCCGAAGCGCTGATGTTGAGCTTATAGGAATCGTCCAATCCTTTATCTATTTCCAGGCGGTAGAACTTACACGGCCCGTTACAGATAATGTCCTGGTCCTGGAAACCGCTGAGGAAGTTGGCATCTATGAGGCCGTTGGTATCGTCGGTGGAAGCGCTTACCGATGTGCGTGTAGTAAAGTTTATGGTACCGCCGTTGTTGTTCAGGTCGCCGTAGAAGTTGAACTGATGGCGTCCGCCCGTACCGACTATCACCTGGCCGGCGGATTCGACTACGAGGTCTCCTTTGAGGTCTATTGTGCGTGCAGCCGACGCGTTATCATTGATCTGGAAAATACCCTGGTTGATCCGAAGGTCTCCGTTGATAGCAAAGTTCGCCTTCAGCAGCGCCGTTCCGCCGCCGCTCAGGTTTATGATCAGATGATTGAATGCCCGGTTCTGGTTTAACGTGATCGGTGTAAACGATCCGTAGATCTCTACCGTACCGCCCGTGGATGCATCGGCAAAGCCCGTGGCATCGCCTGCCGGGAAGTTATCGACCGGACCAGTTCCGGGGTTGTTACCCTGCATACGGATCCGCCCGTTGCCGGATATTGTTGTAAAATTATGCCCGGCGGTAGATGCAAGGTTAAGCGTTCCGTAAACCTCCATACCCGCTACTGTAATATTGCCCACGTCGGTAGTGACCGTGCGGCCGTTGGTAATGACTACGCGATCTGACGGCGCGGGCACCTCGTTTGCCGGATTCATAAGCAGTGGTATCACACCCGCATCCAATGTCCACGTCGTGGATGAACTCCAGTTACCGGATTGATAGCTGTACCATGTCCGGATGTTCACACCGTTCGTCGGACTGTTTACGGCGTCCAGTGTTCCCAATGTATAGTAGCCGTCGGTGAGCGCCGCTCCTGTAGCCCGGAATGTGATACGGTCGTTGGTTATCGATTTGCTGGCGCTGGCGATAGAGACTACCGAAAAGTTACCTGTAGTACCGCTACGGCGGAGAAGCACATAGTTGTCCTTATTCTCGGGCGTCTGTCCCCCCGTTATGCCTTCGCCCAGGTCGAAGGTGACCGAGGCATCGAAGTTCTGGCCGCCGTCAAGATACCAGATGCGGTTCCAGCGTTGTTTTACTGTCGCGCCGTCTACGTCGGCTGTTGTAACGGTTGTGGCCGCATTGTTGTGCGCCGCCATTATGAACTGGCTGTTAGCCAGCGTTGTGTTATAGGTGGCGAGGATAAAGCCGGCGCTGTTTGCCGTTGTGTGACTTTGGTTGTTGAGCTGCCCGATGCCGATCATCTCGTAGTAATAAGGTGCTGTGCCGGCGTAGTTGTCGGTTGCAATGGTCACGGAATATTTGGCGCTCAGGTAGTTATTCAATATGCGTATCTGTGCGTCATTGAGTTTCTTGTCGTATACAATCACCTCGGCGATGTCGCCCTGAAAGGCGTCGGCCGCGGCATATCCTGAGTTCACCCCTGTCTGAACGCCACCCAATGCCAGCGCTCCGCCGGAAGGGATGGTCTGCCCTACTTTATTACCGGGTAACTGCGCATAAACGTTTGCTGCTGCTCCCGACTCTGCGCCGTTCAGTTGCCAGGTAAGCAAACCGTTCACGTTTTCCCACGAGTTGATAAGGATCTTTGGCGACGTGCTGGAGGCGTTTGCCACTACAGTAGAGGTTGTGGAAGTTCCGTCTACCAGGAATGTGCGCAGCGCGTTACTGTTGCGCAGTGTATAGGCGTCTACCTGTGTCGATGTAGTATAGGATACGAGGCCGTCGTTACTGTCAGTAGTGCGGTAGACGATAATAGTCGTAAGCCCCGACTGGGGCATATCGTTGAAAGGATTTAAGACAATCCGGTTGTTGGTCTTTGAAAATTCTGCATAGCCGAAACCGTTTATCGGGGCGGCGTTCCGGAAGATGGGGCTTACTGCCGCGGTTGTGGTAAGATCATTGCTATTACCTGAGCGGTCTGTCCATGTAAGAATGTCTGCGCCGTTGCTTAGGCCGAGGCTGTTCGCCTCGAGCCAGATCAGGTTCCGCGGCTGGCCATCGCCGAGGGCGTTTCCGACGCCCCCAGGGCCCGTTTGGGCATATAAGTAGACCATGGGTATGCTCAGGAAGCATATCGCGAGTAGAAGTTTTCGCATAGATTAAGCGTTATAGACTAAGCTTGGATGGAGTATTAATCCGAAATATATTACATTTCACGTACATATATTGTATATATACGTGTATTTGCTATTAGATCTCCTTTGCTGCCCACTATACAGCCACTCATCCCAGGCCAGCCATTCCAAACGCTCCACAAATCGAAAAAACGTGCCATTTTATTACACCCGTAATCCCCATTTTGGGGAAAATCGTTTGTATGCCCTTAAATCCTGTTTTTTTCGTCGTGCAGCACTGCTGTTGGCGCCCGTATGCGGCCAGGTACGTTCCCAACCCGAGACATAATTGTGCCGTTGCTGGATATACGAGCTCAATAACCCTTACAGATTTTTGGATTCAGGAAATAAAAAGAAAAGCGATAACAGAGCCATTAAAACAACGTCAGGCCTGTAGACGGCCCGTTATGTGGTGCGATTATGATATTAATATCCAACTAAAGGCGCCTGCGAGTTCAGGCCTAACGCCATCCCCACACGTTACATCTTCACGGCCTCGGTCTTCGCCCGATTTATAACAGGCTGCGACGCTTTCTTCGCTTTCGGTGCAGCCACTTCTTCTTTGGACTTGTTACGTCTTCCCCACCATATGTACACCCCGGTAACCGGCAGGCTGGCGCAGATCAGGCTGATAAAGAACATCAGGATCTTTCCGGGCAGGCCGAGTATTGCGCCCACGTGGATATCATAATTCATACGCATCAACTTATCCGCGGCCTTTGCGTCCTTATACCGGCCATAGATATGCCCGACGGGAAGTTCTTTCAGCGTATTCTGATCGAAGTAACGATAGTCCATTTTCCAGTACGTGCCGGCCTCCGCATTTGCATTAGCGCTGATGGCAGAATTGCCTTCGGGAATGTGGACCTCGATGCTGGCTGCATCCGGATGCTCCGCCCGCATCTTGTCCCAGATGAGGTCGATAGCCGGCCGCGAAGCTGACAGCCTCACCGTGGTATCGGAAACGGGGTCCATAAATACCGTCGATTTCTCGCCTCCCGCCAATGCGTAATAGCCGTTGGCAAACCACTGGAATCCCCAGACCAGGCCTGTTACGGCCAGTATAATGGCAATCCATGATGCGTAGAACCCTAGCACATTGTGCAGATCGTAGTTTTTCCGGCGCCACCGCGCGTTCCATTTGATCGTGAACCGCTGTTTGGCTGCCTTCTTATTCTTAGGCCACCAGAGAACAATACCCGTGATAAGCATCACGACAAAGATCAATGTAGCCGAAGCGGCGATCGGCTGCCCGATCTGTTCGGGGAGCCACAGGTAAAAATGCCCGTCGAGCACGATCTGGAAGAACGATGCGTCCACATCCTGGACTTCCAATACCTGCCCGTTGTAAGGGTTGAAGTAAACGATATAATAGTACCTTGGATTAAAATCAAAGAAGATAACCTGGGCCGAGCGATCTTTACCCGAGTACAAAACTGCGTGAATATGTTTGCCTGGTAGTTGTTTTTCTCCGATGGCCTTTAGCTCCGATGGCGGCATCATTGCCTTGTCCGGCTGATGCTCCGCAAAGCGGAAAGGCATGGTCAGGTCCTGTATCTCCTGCTGAAAGGCGTAAATACACCCCGTTACGGATATGATGAACACAATAATTCCTGCGACAAAGCCGAGCCACAGGTGTACTTTTCCGACTATCTTTTTAAAATTCACGGGGGAATCGCAGTGTTTAGGCTATTTAGATTGGTTATAAACAGCGTAAAGATGGGACTGTGAGGTGAAGGAAACAAGGGTTATTTAGAGAAATTCTAATGTGCGGCACAGATCGATGAATCTACGTACGCAGCGGTGGGACAATTGCCCGATTTGGGGGTATGATAATAAAGCGTTACATTTGTGCAACACAAAGAGGAATTTTCTTAATCCTGCGGATTTCAGAGTTGCATCCCAGTTTTTTTTAGAGCCCTCCCAATTTTTTGGTCAGTGTTACGGGGGCGGTTATCAACAAATTTTTAATGGTTGCTGTCGCTTATTGGTCCCGGTTATTCGGGGAGCTAAACAGCTAAGGAGCGTTATTGCAGTTCCTGAGGTTTAGCTCGTGCCATTTTCCCCGGCGGACCGTTTTTTCTTCATATTTATTGAACAACATGTCATTTAACGATTTGAATCTTATTGAGCCTATTAACCGGGCTCTTCGTGAACAAGGGTACGAACAACCCACACCTATACAAGTACAAGCTATCCCAGTAGTATTAGAAGGAAAAGACCTTCTGGGCTGTGCACAAACCGGTACCGGCAAAACCGCAGCATTCTCAATTCCTATTTTACAACATCTTTACGGCAAAGGCGGCGCCAAGGGTGTAAAGGCCCTGATCCTCACTCCTACCCGCGAACTGGCTGTGCAGATCGGTGAGAGTATTGCCGCTATCGGCAAGTTTACCAAGCTTCGTCACACGGTGATCTTCGGTGGAGTATCGCAGTTTCACCAGGTGAACGATCTGCGCCGCGGCGTAGACATCGTGGTGGCAACGCCTGGCCGTCTTCTGGATTTGATGAACCAGGGACTGATAAGTCTGGCGCGTCTGGAAATACTCGTGTTCGACGAGGCCGACCGTATGCTGGATATGGGTTTTATTCACGATATAAAGCGTATCCTTACGCGTGTTCCGAGCGAGCGTCAGACCTTATTCTTCTCGGCTACGATGCCGACGGAAATCCAGAGCCTGGCGTTTTCGATCCTTCAAAATCCTGTTCGTGTAGAGGTAACGCCTGTGTCGTCTACATCTGAAAATGTGAGCCAGGCTGTATATTTTGTTGAGAAGCCCGACAAGAAGGCTCTTCTGCAGCATCTTATCCGCGAGAAGGAAATGCCGCACGTACTGGTCTTTACCCGTACCAAACATGGCGCTGACCGCGTGGCCAACGACCTGGTTAAATCCGGTATATCTGCCGAGGCAATACACGGTAATAAATCGCAGGGTGCACGTCAGCGTGCGCTCAGTAACTTCAAGAGCCGCTCTACGCGGGTGCTTGTGGCCACAGATATAGCGGCGCGCGGTATCGATGTATCGGAGCTGCCGTTTGTCATTAACTACGAGCTGCCTGACACCCCCGAGACCTACGTACACCGCATCGGTCGTACCGGTCGTGCGGGAGCTACAGGAACGGCGTTCTCATTCTGCGGCGCAGACGAGCGTGAGATGCTTCGCGATATAAACCGGTTAGCCAAGAAGGCGATTCCGGTGGTGGAGAATCACCCGTTCCTCACGGCGGGCATGCCAGCTGCGGCACAGTCTAATTCTTCTGGAACAACATCACGTACTTCAACGGGCCAGAACAATGGCAACGGAAGTAACCGCAGACAAAAATCGCGGAGGTTCTTCAAAGCCAAAGCGCGCTAACCTTTATAAAGCGGCTACCTTATCAGTAGCCGCTTTTTTTAAGAATAAGAAGTCCCAAATCTGGAATTTTAAACACTCTTTCTTTCGTCGCAAACATTGCCACCGGATCTATTGTCCGCCTGGCAAGATTTTTGCGTAATTGGGGAGCGAATTACTCACAATGAAAAAATTAGTCCTCCTGGTGGTCGGTTTCTGGGCACTTCAGGCACAAGCTCAATGCCCTCCCGCCGGTGCGGCCCCTACTACATACGGTAACGGATCCTGGATCGGATATGTATTCGACGGCGCTCAAAACATCACCACCAACTATCAGGGGTTTATAACTGAAAATGAAACTTTCGACGAGAGTTTTTGCGGCTCCGATGTTTGTAACTTCAACACCAACGTCTGTACGGTACAAACCGAGACATTCTCGGTTCGTTTTCGGATGAGGAGGACTTTCACAAACTCGGTATACCGCTTGATAATCGGCGGCGACGACGGCGAACGCCTCAGTACAGATGGGGCGGCGACCTGGCTGATCGATCAATGGAATGACCATGGGTATACAAACTACAGCGCCGTCACCATATTGAGCGGAGCGACCAACATGGTATTGGACTATTATGATAACGATCGGGCTAACCGCGTATCATACAGTTACGTCGACCTCGGTCCGGCGTGGGGCGGGCTGATCGGCAGCGATCAATCATTCTGTCAGGGTGGTACGGTGGATCCGGCAGCATTTACGAGCACGGAGCCTGCCCTGTTTACTCCGGTTAGCGGCACGGTAAGGTACCAATGGGAGATCTCGACCAACAACTCTACGTGGACCAACGTAACGGGCGCTACCGCCATTACCTATGATATTCCTGCCGGTTTCTCAGGCACACGCTATTATCGCCGCAGAGGTTATAACAATACCACATCAGCATATTCGAATACGGTTGTCGTAAAAGTGCAGGGCGCTACCAGCGACCAGACCACCTACGGGAACGGTTCATGGATCGGCTATGTTTATGACGGTTCTCAGAATTATACTACCAATTTTATGGGCTCCGTTACCGAGCCTACAACCTTTGACGAAAGCTTTGGCGGGGAAACCGCTACTTTCGCGACGAGCGGATGCGATGTGTATACCGAAACGTTCAGTATACGTTATAAAATGCGGATCAACTTTCCATGTGGTGATTATAAGTTTACTATCGGCGGAGATGACGGTGTGCGCCTGAGTATCGACGGAGGCTCGACCTACCTCATTAACGACTATGGCAACCATGCCTATAATCCGGTTACTCATGCCGGTACTGTACGCCTTTCAGGTTCGACCGACCTCATTCTTGAATATTTCGAAGACGGTGGTGGCAACCGTGTATCCTTCAATTATACGGTTACGACGTGTCCTATGCCGGTAACGCTTACGGGCTTTAGCGGGGAGGCGAAGGACGGCACTTCACTACTGACATGGGCCACGGCTACTGAACTAAACAACAGCGGCTTCGTTGTTGAACGCGGTACATCGGGCACGCAATATGACTCTATCGGTTTTGTGAACGGTCATGGAAACTCTAATGTGCGACGGACCTACTCGTTTACCGATGAAACACCGCAGCCGCGGTACAACTACTATCGCCTCAAGCAGGTGGATTTCGACGGGAAGTATGAGTATTCCGATATCGTATCGGTATTACATGAAAATTTATCGGGATTGAACATTTTCCCGAACCCGGCAGAAGATTATATAACGGTTCAAAGCAACGACGAGGTCTTATCGCTGCATTTGATGAGCGCGGTAACGAATCAGCAGATAGCGCTGATACGGCAGGATGACAGGGCTCTGCTTTCGGGTGTAGCACCCGGGGTTTATGTTTTGATTGTGAGGACGACGAGGAAGACGTTTTATGAGAAGATGGTCGTAAAGTAGTCGGAACCCACGAGAACTCGGGGCACGGCAGGATTAATGGATCCCGATAGATATCGGGACAAGTTGCAAGGATAACCAGGATGAATACCCGGTATGTGATACCGGGAAGTGGAGATGCAGGATGAATAAATTCGGTTTTGCGGATATTTGTATATTCGGGGATGAATCGGTATCCGGAGCCTACGGTTAGTGCTGTTGTTCTTAATTCTGACAATAAGATATTGTTATGTCGATCTGGTAAGTGGAATAATCAATATGTTATTCCCGGGGGGCATATTGAGCAGGGGGAACGGATGGAGGATGCGTTGCGGCGGGAGATACTTGAAGAGACCGGCCTTGAGATATATGATCTGCAGTTGATCGGGTTGCAGGAGAGTATCTATAGTGATACGTTTGAGGAGGCGAGGCATTTTATATTCATCGATTTTCTGTGCCGGACGGATTCAAGTGTGGTTACGTTGAATGATGAGGCTGATGACTATTGTTGGGTGGGGCTAGACGAGATAGATGGGCTGGATCTTGGTGGCTATACACGTCAATTCTTCACGGAGTTCAGGAAGCAGGATCAATCCAATTACAGGCAGGTAATTTTTTATAACTACTATAACGAACAAGTCCGTTAACGTCGCCTATCACGAAGTTAACGGACTTGTTCTTTTTTGGGGTTATTTTACTTTTATTCCTTTGTCGCGGAGGGCTACGTAAATGAGGTAACGGACTTCGCTGGTGAGTACTTCTGCTTTGTTTACGTCTTCTGACCAGAAGTATATTTTAAGGTCGAAGCCGTCTTCGCTCATCTTCTCGACCAGTATAACCGGCTCGCGCTTTTTCAGTACCCGGTCGGCTGAGAGGATGGTGTCTTTGATAAGTGTTGTTACAGTATCGCGGTCTTCGTTTGTTGTTACGGAGAGAGAGAAGTCTACACGTTTGAATGTATTGCTCAATGTCCAGTTTACGATGCTTTGTGAGAGCATATCGCCGTTCGGTATGATCACTTCGGCGCCATCGGGTGTAAACAAGGTGCTGGAGCGGAGGCCGATCTCTTTTACGCGACCGCTCTTGTCGCCTACCTGAATGGAATCGCCGACTTTCAGCGGTCGGTCGAAGATCAGGATTATGCCGGACACGAAGTTGTTTACGATATTCTGCAAGCCCAAACCGATACCGACGCCCAAGGCTCCGAGTACGATGGTGATCTTGTCTACCGGCAATCCGGAGGCAGCTACCGCCAGCAGATAGCCGGCGCCCAGCAGCACGAGGCGGGTCATCACCAGCTTTGAGCGGTGAGCAAGGCTTTCACCTTCCTCGTCTTCGCCGGTGTCGCCCATAAAGTAGCCGATGTACCGCTGCAGCAGGTGAGCCACCCAGATTATACTGAAGAACAGCGCGATGCTGCCCAATGTAAACGTGGTGCTGCCGATGCTACGATCGGTTGTGAGGAATGCGTCCATAGCGTCGTACAGGGCCGTATATACCGATAGTTGTGTTGTAAACACGATGGCCCAGAGGATAACGACGATCACCAGGAGGGGCATTCTGAAGTCTGCCACTATGCGGCTATAATCGAATACGGTTTCAACTCCGCGCTTCACGCGGCTGGTGTGAATCTGCAACAGCAGCCCTTCGATTATGGTCTTGATCATTACCGATAAGCCTACTACCTGTGTAAAAGCAAATATCGCTGAGATACCGAATACCTGCGACAGGGAGAATCGCCCATACAGATTGCAGATTATAGCCAGCACATTCAGCCCGATATTGAGGATCATCGCCAACCGTATAAAGCGGCGCAGCTGAATCTCTTTAGGGACCTTCGCGAGGAACAGCCAACTGATAGCTCCCGATGCCACATTCAGTACGATGATTCCCAGACGTTGTATTGTTGATGGCGAGAAGATGTGGTTTGTAAGCGTAAACAATACGAATACAATGATGGCGGCAATCCAGTAATAGAACAGCTCGCGCGGCCACTGCTTGCGGAACAATATTGTGAGCACAATGATCAGCAGGAACTGTACGAACTCCACGTATGCGGCAGGCGCGTTTATCACGAACAAGGGAGCCAGGCTCAGCATTACGACGATGGAGGCCGTAACGCGCTGGGTTGAGAGATATGTTATATCGTAGCCTTTCAATGTATCCAGCTTATCCATACGTCTGAGGCGTCGTATATTCCATGTCACCCAGAAGAAGAACACCAATCCGGTGATCCACATCAGGAACCGCCGGCCGGAGGCGTCTTTAAAGTAAAAATCCAGCGCCTGGTTTTCGGCTTTGTATGAATGTTTCAGCTCTGAGCCGAGGTTGCTATCGGCGCGGTCGCCGGCTTCCCACAGGTAGTTGTATTCTTTGCCGAAGATCTGTGAGCCGAGTTTGTCAAGCCGGCTATCGATCTGGCTAAGGGCCTGTGATGCCGTTATGGAACTTGAGGCCGCGTGGGTCTTGTATTGATTGATGGTGGTGAGGCTGTTGCGCAGCAGGCTGTCGGTAAGGCGCCATTTGTTGCGCATCTCTTTCAGTTGCGGCTCGAAAGGTTTACGAATTACAGTATCGCGTACGAGCTGGCGAAGCAGGGAGTCGCGGCGAACGTCGCGAAGCGTGGTTTTGAGTGTGAGTAGCTGCGTGCTCGTGGCTTCGATCTTGTCGTTATACCCTCCGAGGTCGTGATGCACATTCTGCAGGAGGATACGGAACATCTCTAAATTTCGTACGCTGAGTGTCTTATAGCTGGTGAGGCTTTTATTAATGAACTGGAGAACGGAATCGCTCTCGGCTACTTTCTTGCCGGTTATCTGTATCTCCAGGCTGAGCTCACTGCGGCCCTGGATGCTGTCGAGTTTTTGAAAAGCCTCTTCGATATGAAGCATGTATTCGCCGGATGACACTGTGTTCTGATCGGTGAACAATGAGAGGCCCGAGCCCCTGCGTTGTTTGCGCGGCGCCTGTTCAGCCGACTCTTTCCGGGAGCTCTGGCCAAAAGCTGCGGACCAGCCGGCAATCAGTAGTATGGCCACCCATAGCGGCCGGGGTAAAGTATATTGCTTCATTCGTACCAGGTTTCAGGAAAATAGTGGCTGCTGTTTGCCGGTTCTTTGCGGCGGTGTCATTCCGACAATTATCGGAAGGGCAAAAATAGAAGCCCGCGGCGGGAAAGCAAGGTTATAAAGACCGGATGCATGATTTTAGAATAAGATGCTAAAAATCAGAGTGAGTGTGAGAGCGAGGAATAAAAAAAGGGTGCTCACTTTTGGTGAACACCCTTTTTAGATTGTAAATGAATGTTACTATTTAACGGGCTTTGAGGCCATGTAGAATATCAGTTTGCCGCCGTTCATTATTTCGCTGTGGGTGAGGTAACGGCGGTTGAGGGGTGTGCCGTTAAGCTCGACTTTGCGAACGTAGACGTTGGTTGCGCTTTGGTTTTTTGCTTCGATCTCGAAGGTTTTGCCGTTCTCCAGTGTCAGGGTGGCGGTTTGGACAGCGGGGCTGCCTAACGCATACTGTTCGGAACCAGGTGCTACCGGATAGAAGCCTAGTGATGTAAAGATATACCATGCGCTCATCTGGCCGCAGTCGTCGTTGCCGCCGAGGCCGTCGGGTGTTGAGTGGTATTGCTTTTTGAGGATCATGCGTACGCGCTCCTGGGTTTTCCAGGGTTGGTCGGTCCAGTTGTAGAGATATGCGGCGTGGTGTGCCGGCTCGTTACCGTGTACATAGTTACCGATGATACCTTCGCGTGTGATGTCTTCTGTATGGGCGAAGAATTCGTCGGGCAGGTGCATCGTAAACAGTGAGTCCAGATGCTGTACAAAGCGGGTCTTCCCTCCCATCTTGCTGATCATCTGGTCCGGATCCTGTGGCACATAGAGGCTATAGTTCCAGGCGTTGCCTTCAATATAGCCCTGGCCGTGTGTGCTCAGCGCGTCGAATTCTTTACGGAATTTTCCATCGCTCAGGCGGATGCGCATGTATCCATTGCTGTATACGTTCTTCCAGTTCTCAGAGCGCTTGCTAAACTCGTCGTACACATCCTGGCGGTTGAGCTTCTTTGCCAGCTGGGCGATACACCAGTCGTCGTATGCATATTCCAGCGTCTTCGATACGGATGCTCCGCTCTTGTCTTCCGGTACGTAACCGAGTGTCATGTAGTATTCCAGGCCGTCGTATGTTTTATGGCGTGCGGTTGTTACGCAGGCGTCCAGCGCTTTGTTTGCGTCGCCTTTGTAGTTGCCTTTCAGGATAGCGTCCACTACAACGGATACGCTGTGGTAACCGATCATACACCAGTTCTCATTGGCATAGTGCGACCATACGGGCAGCATCTTCAGCGTGCTCTGGTCATAGTGCGCCAACATAGAGGCCACCATGTCTCCATTGCGTTTGGGCTGTACGATGTTAAACAGCGGATGCAACGCGCGGTAGGTATCCCACAGTGAGAATGTGGTGTAGTTGGTAAAGCCCTCTGCCTGGTGATTGCTCTGATCCAGGCCGCGGTACTGGCCTGAAACGTCCATATAGGTTGTCGGGCCGAGGAATGTGTGATATAACGCTGTGTAGAAGTTTATCGCCTCGTCGGGTGTGAGCGTCTTTACGGTTACTTTCTTCAGCTCGTTTTCCCACAGCGCCTGGCCGTCGTTTTTTGCTTTGTCGAAATTCCAGTGCGGGATCTCGGCCTGTAAGTTTGCCAGAGCGCCCTGTGTGCTTACCGGCGACAGCGCGAATTTGATCTTGATCTTCTCTCCTTCTGTTGTTTTGAAATCGAAATACATCCGGATCTGCTCGCCCGCTATTTCGGGAAAGTTCTTGCTTTGGTTGAACTTACCCCAGAAGCCACGGTATACATCGGGCTTCGAGAAGTCCTTGCGGCCGTAGCTTATGAAGGGTTTTGAGAATGTCATCGCGAAGTATTCGGTACGGGTGCGCGCCCATCCGCTGGTTTGGCGATAGCCGGTTACCAGGGTGTCGTTCTCTACGCGTACGAACGTCCACGTGTTCTTATCCTCATAGTTGTAGATGCCGTACATCAGGTCGAGGATTATGTGGGCATCTTCCGCTTTAGGGAATGTATACTGATGGAAGCCTACGCGGTTGCTTGTGGTCAGCTCGGCTACGATGTTGCTTTCGTCCAGTTTTACACTGTAGTAGTTCGGGCCGGCCTTTTCGTTGGCATGCGAGAAGGTAGAACGGAAGCCGCTCTTCGGATTCTCTTCTGTGCCGGGATTGAGCTGCAGCGGACCTGTTGTGGGCATAACGAGGAAGTCGCCCAGGTCCGAGTGGCCTGTGCCGCTGAAGTGTGTATGGGCAAAGCCTACGATGGTCGGGTCGTCGTATTGATACCCCGCGCAATATTTATATACGAGCGGGTTGTACTTGCCGCTGTTTTCGTATGGAATTGTGTCCGTCTCGGGACTCAGCTGCACCATTCCGAAAGGCACTGTTGCGCCTGGATAGGTATGGCCCATCTTGTGTGTACCGATCAATGGATTTACATATTCGATACGTTTCTTTTCCGTCTGCGCCTGTGCGGTGAACGCCGACAGCGCCACCAGCATCATTGCCATTTTTCTCATCATATGTCCTCTCAGAATCGTTTATTTTTTGGTTTTCTCCGCGGAGAATGAATAAGGGAAATCCTCGGTCTTCGTTCCGCGTTGTTTGTTGGGCTCGGCTGCCATGGTAAAATCTATTACCGCGCCTTTCATCAGCTCGGTGTGGCTCAGCCAGTTTTTTGTATACGTTGTGCCGTTAACCTTGGCGGCGTCGATATAGCGGTTGTCGGCGCTGTTGTTATTCGCGTTGATCACCACCTGCTTACCGTTTTCGAGGTTAAGCGTAACCTTTTTGAACAGGGGGGCGCCGATTATATATTGATCTGTTGCCGGGCATACGGGGTAGAATCCGATTGCCGAGAATACATACCACGCCGAGGTCTGGCCGTTGTCCTCATCGCCGCAGTAGCCATCGGGTGCGGGCAGATAAAGTCGGTTCATTGTTTCGCGTACCCAATACTGAGTCTTCCAGGGCTGTCCGGCGTAGTTATACAGATAGATCATGTGCTGTATGGGCTGGTTGCCGTGCGCGTACTGGCCCATGTTGGCTATCTGCATTTCGCGGATCTCGTGTATTACGCCGCCGTAGTAACTGTCGTCGAACACAGGCGGCAGTATGAACACAGAATCCAGCTTCATCGCGAATTTCTCGCGGCCGCCCATCAGGTCTGCCAATCCCTGTATGTCGTGAAATACCGACCATGTATAGTGCCAGCTGTTACCTTCGGTGAATGCATCGCCCCACTTGAACGGGTTGAACGGTTTCTGGAATGTTCCGTCCTGATTCTTTCCACGCATAAGGCCCGTTTGTTTATCGAACAGGTTGCGGTAGTTCTGACAGCGTTTTGCGAACAGATCGATCTCTTTCTTGGGGCGGTTCAACGCTTTGGCCAACTGATAGATGGCGAAATCGTCATATGCATACTCCAGTGTGCGTGCGGCGTTCTCGTTGATCTTTACATCGTACGGTACATAGCCGAGTGTATTGTAGTATTTCACGCCGGCGCGGCCTACCGCCGACATGGGTCCTTCGTTCTCTGCATTCTTGAGGGCGGCTTCGTACAGTGCATTGATGTCGTATCCGCGCAGGCCTTTGACATAGGCATCGGCCACGATTGACGCCGAGTTCGAGCCGACCATGATATCGCGATAGCCGGGGCTTGCCCACTCCGGTAACCAGCCACCTTCTTTATATGTATTGGCGAGGCCTTCCTGTATGTGGGTATTGAGCGAGGGATACATCAGGTTGAGGAATGGGAACATGGAGCGAAATGTATCCCAGAAGCCTGTGTCTGTGAACATATAGCCTGGCAGCACCTGACCGTTATACGGGCTGTAGTGTACTACTTTGCCATTGGCGTCGATCTCATAGAATTTGCGGGGGAATAACAGCGAGCGGTATAGTGCTGAATAGAATGTACGCATCTGATCTACTGACGCACCTTCTACCTGTATCCGGTTCAGCTCATTGTTCCAGGCTTCTTTTCCTTTCTGTACCAGTGTTTCAAATGAATCCTGTCCCAGCTCTTTGATATTGCGCTCTGCCTGCTCGATGCTGATGAACGATGAGGCTACGCGTACGTGTACCACCTCGCCGCGGTTTGTTTTAAACCCGATTACGGCACCGGCATGGTCGGCAGTTGTTTCGTTTTTGTTCTCGACTTCGTACTTGCTCCACGTGCTGTTGGTGTCAAACGGCTTGTCGAAGTAGAGTACGAAATAGTTTTTGAAGTTCTGCGGTACACCGCCGCTGTTGCGCGTGGTATAGCCTACGATCTTCTTTTCTTCGGGTATTATCTTTACATACGAGCCACGGTCGAACGCGTCGAGGATTATATAGGCATCGTTTGTTTTGGGGAATGTAAAGCGGAACATGGCGGCACGCTCTGTCGGCGTGATCTCTGTTGTGACGTTGTGGTCAGCCAGGTATACGCTGTAATAGTAGGGTTTGGCGACTTCGGCCTTGTGCGAGAACCAGCTTGCGCGCTCGTCTTCTTTGATCGCCTTTTTTCCTGTGACGGCCATGATGGAGAACTGGCCATAGTCGTTCATCCACGGTGACGGCTGGTGTGTCTGTTTAAAGCCTTTGATCTTCTGGGCATCATAGGTGTATGCCCATCCGTGGCCCATCTTGCCGGTCTGAGGCATCCAGAAGTTCATGCCCCACGGCAGGGCTATGGCCGGATATGTATTGCCATTAGACATTCCGACGCTTGATGCGGTGCCGATTAGCGGGTTTACCCAGTCAACCGGGCTTACGGGCTGTGCCGTAAGTGATGATGCAGCGAGCCCTAACAATAGTAAGGCTGCGTATTTACAAATGGTGTTCATAGTTTAGGAGGTCAGCAAACAGTTATTAGCTTCTGCCCGCACCCAAGCGGGCCGGGCGAAGGTAATAATTGTTTGCTTACCGCCTTTCATGATACAGGCCGATTTCTGTAATGGCCGGAGGCTCTGACGAATCGTTTATAACGAGGCGCACGCGGTCTGCCCATACTCTATCAAAGCGATGGACTTTTACTTTGCCGGGTGTTGAACCGGAGAACAAAGGCTTCCAAGCGCCCGCCGAACGGTACTCCAGCGTATAGCTTTTTATATGTGGATTGCGCTCGTATACTGTGATCATGTTTATGGCCTGCTCGCCATCGAGCTCGATTTCCAGCCATGGTTTCTTTACTGTTGGGTTCGAGGCCCAGGATGTTGTAAAGCTGTCGTCGTTGGCGAAGTCCATGATCCACATATCGTCGCTCCAGCTGGAGGTTGCCGGGCGGCGCTTTGCGAGGTTGGAAGATATTATCGGGGCAGCGTACTCCGGCAGCTTGTCTACCGGGGCTGCGGGTTTCCAACTGTTGCCTATGTCTTTCAGAGCGGTCAGCGCATTGTCGTCTATGAGGCCATCGCGATTAGGCGCGACGTTCAAGATAAAATTGCACCATGCTTTACTAAAGGGCACCAGGTTATCGTTTACCAGCGTGGCGGGGTTCTTCACAGGATCCTTCGGGAAGGTTGTTTTCCAGAACCATGCTGTATTGATAGGCAGGCATGATAATGCTGGCAGCGTATTCGTCTCTTTCGAGATGTGCTGGCCGGCGCCCTGCTCGTATGATTTTATGTCTGTATAATATAAGGCTTCCGCGGGGTATTTGGCCGCGTTAAGGTCCATTACAAGGCAGTTGGGCTGCAAGGTCTTGATCAGGGTATAGATCTCTTCGAAGGGGATGTCGTCGTAGGAGATGCGCGACCAGGGAGCGTCCCAGCCGTCGATGATGAGGGCGGTGATCTCTCCGTAGTTCGTCAGGAGCTCGGTAAGCTGCTCCTTCACCAGGCGGATATGCTCGGGGGTTATCTGGTGTGGTCTGAGCTTGTGATGTGTATCTAATATGGAATAATATAGCATCACTTTGAGACCGTTTGCACGGAAGGCGTCGGCATATTCTTTTACGACGTCGCGCTTCAGCGGGCTATTCATTACGTTATATGGCGTGGTCTTCGTGTTCCAGATAGCGAAGCCGCTATGGTGTTTGGTGGTGAGGCAGCCGTAGCTCATGTTGGCCGAGCGTGCGGCTTTAGCCCACTGGTCGCAATTGAGTTTCCGGGGATTAAAGATCTCCGGAGAGGCTTCCGGATCTGCCCAGTCCTGGTCCATGAACGTGGGGATATTGAAGTGTATGAACATTCCGAAGCGCAGGTTTATAAAATCCTGCTGGAGGTCGCGCAGCGGGCGGGCGGGTGCGCTGGTGTTCTTCTGGGCGTAAAGAGTTAGCGATGAGGCTAGTAGGATTGCAAGTAGTAACGGGATTTTACTGAGGTTTCGCAGTGTTGTGATCATCCAGGGAATAGGTTTACGAGTTAAGGCCTGTTTCTGGGTGTTAAGTAACACAAATAGAATATATCTGGTGAGTTTATGGCGGCGTTTTTTTGGTACTTATTCCCGAACAACCGGCCGTCCTTTAAGGAGGATCCCGAGTACTCTGGACCAAGGGATTTTGGTTATAAATGGGATTCATAAGCTATTGATCTGATACTATTAACAACAAATAACTGGTTGTCTTTTAGTTATGTTTTATGCTAACGTTACCGGCGGGGCGGACGATGATGGTGTTTTTTACCGTGTAATCAAATTGATTAGATTGCAATTCAATTACGATATAATTATCAAACCATTAAGGAGTCAGAGCCGGGCTGTTTAGTGTGTTAGTTCAGGAACAAAGAACGGAATGACGCGCAACGGGATCGTTTCCACGGCTGGAATACTTATATTCATCGGATTCATACTGGCAGGCTGTTCGTCCAGCCCTTCCGGCATTAGCTCTGCCGGGGATATTAATTTAGACTCTCTTCTTCTCAAAGCGATCAAGCACAGCAACGATCTGCGTTTTGAACAGGCCAGTGCAGAACTGAGCCAGATCATAGATCTGTCAAGACAGCGCGGTGATCATAAGAACGAGATCCTGGGCAATCTCAACACCGGAGCTCTTTATATCAAGTATAATGCCCAGGAGGAAGCGCTGAAGTACTTCATGTTATCGCTCGAGCTTGCGCAGGAATATAAACGCGAAGACTTTCTCAACGCCATCTATAATAATATCGGCATTGTATACGCCTCTAACAAAGCCACGACCAAGGCGGTGGAGTATTACAATAAAGCACTGGAGATCAGCCGTAAACAGAGCAATAAACATCGCATGGCCCTGAACCTTATCAATCTCGGTACGGAGATGCACAATATGGGGAGCGATTCAACTGCTCTCCGGTATTTCGGTCTGGCCTTTCAGATCTTTTTATATACGGATCGCGATACGCTGAACGCAAGCATAGCCCTTAACAATACTGCGGATATCTACTACGACCAGCACCGATACGATAGCGCGCTGACTCTATACAGGCGCGCTTTCGCGATGAGTACGCTTACTAACGATAAACTCTACAATCCTCAATATTGCCAGGGGCTGGGCAAGACTTTCATACGGCTCCGGCAGTACGACTCCGCTACTTATTACCTCACGCGGAGTCTTGACGGCTTCCGGGAAACGTCGTTCACGGAGAGTATTATAGAGGTTTACCGCTTGTTGGGACAGGTCGAGGACGCTTGCGGGAGGCCTACATCGGCGCTGCGTTATGCCAACCTCACGCTGGCCTGGAAAGACAGCCTGCTGCGCGAGAAGACTTCCAAATGGATCTCGGAGATGCAGATGCGTTATGAATTTGGAAAAAAGGAAAGTGAGATCGAACAGCTTCAGGATGAGGCTGCACGCCAGCGTATTTTCTGGACTGTCGTTGTTGTGACTGCCATCGTGATTGCGCTGCTTCTCTTCTTTACCTTGCGCACTCAAAATATCAACCTGAGGCAGCGGAATGTCATTCTGCAAAAGGAGCAGGAATTAAACGGCCTTACGCTGGAGAAGAACCGGGTAGAACGCGAGCAGCTGGAAAAAGACATCCTGGCGACGGAGAAGCTCAATGCCCTGGAGCAAGAGCGAATGAAGCAGGAGCTGACTTTTAAAGACCGTGAGCTTGCCACTAAAACCCTCCACCTGGTAAACAAGAACGAAACCTTCTCGGCAATCAACAAACTGCTCAGCACCGTAGACCTGAAGGAAAATCCGACCGCCAAGGTGCCGTTAGACAAAGTCCGGAAGATCATCCGCGGCAACGAAAATACAGACCAGGACTGGGAAGGGTTCAAGCTTCATTTTGAAGAGGTTCACCCGCAGTTTTTCAGCCGGCTCCAGGAGGCGTATCCCGACCTTTCGGCCAACGATCTGCGGCTTTGCGCTTACCTCCTGATCGACCTGAACTCAAAGGAGATCGCCCAGATCTATAACATTTCGCCGGAGTCCATCCGGAAGAAAAAGCAGCGGTTACGGGAGAAGCTGAACCTCGAAAAGGACGAGGATGTGAAAATTCTACTGAAGCGTTATAAGGCGATAGAAAAATAGGCTGTATCCCCTAAAAACCGTTAGTTTTTCGGCAAAACCGGTTAAAAACCTCCCTTTCCTACACTTTTTCACCTACATGTCACTCTTTGTCACGCCTCTTTCGAGCCGTCCGGATGGTGTGTGCCGTACTTTTATACGCAAGAGCCCAGACAAGTTTCCCTTGTTTCATTTCTAAACCTAAACCGAAAACTTAATGAAGAGAATTCTACCGATCATCCTTTTGAGCGTGGTCTGCTGGGGCCTTCGGGCCCAGACTCTAACACTTATTTCGCCCCAGGGCATGGAAGAGCCCTACGAAGCGGCGGCGGGGACGTCCGTGACCTTTCGCTGGACAAGCACGCAGCCTCCCGACAAGTTCTTTACGTATACCGATTCTCCCGTACTGGACGAGTATACGGTGGATACCCGCTGGACTCCATACGCCAATTTTACCGATAACGGTAACGGGACCTACGACTTTACGCTTCCGATCAACAGCACCCTTTATGTGTGGGGCGGTGCCAAATTCGACTTTACCGGGATGTGGGCGTATTCCAACGTTATAAAAGTCAGCGTGTTATCCGGTGTTAAGGTGACGGCCACGGACGGCTTCCTCTGTCCGGGTACCGACTCTGAAACCCTTCGCGTAACGGGCACCTACCCAAATTATCTATGGTATTTTAATGACGAACCTATTACCGGCGCCACGACGGCAACCTACGCCGCCACGGAACCCGGTCTTTATAAAGTACAGGTACCGCTGAATGGAAAGAGTGTCTTTTCTAACACTCTTCATGTAAAGACCGCTGCTATCACGATGTCCGGCAGCGTGTCGGGCACTACGCTCACATTGAAGGCTGCGGCTGGCGCGTCGTCTTACCAGTGGCTTAGCGGCAGCTCTCCGTCGGCATTGTCGCCGATAGGGGTGGCCACACTGGCTACCTATGGGGCTACGCTCAATTCCACCAAAGTATATTATGCTGTTCAGGCGACGACCAATGGTTGCGTGGTGCAATCGGAGGCCCGCGCGGCAAATACCGCTATGTTTGCCAAACCGGTAATAACGCCGAACGTGCCGACCAATTCATCTGGCAAAACCTGCGATGGTACGCTCGTGAAGCTGTCGGTGCCAGACCAGTATAGCAAATACCTGTGGTACAAAGACAACGTACTCTATACCGAAGGGGCTGCTACGCTAGAGCTCTATAACGGTACCGGCAATTATAAGGTTGAGGTTACCATTCCTGAATGGCCTGAAATAACCGTGACCTCCGATGCAAAGAAGGTAACGTACTTCTCGATAAAGCAACCTGTTGTAATTGGTGCGAGCAATGACACTTACTGTCCCGGCAATACCGTTACTCTTGCGCTGACTGATGAAGGGTACACGTACACCTGGTACAGGCACACGGATTATAACTATACCGAAGCTGACAAGATCGATGTGCCTGATGGCGAATATACATTCACGGTAGGTGGCAGCGAGTATATAACTATTCATGCCAGCTATCTTGGTTGTGAATCCGTAACTACTACATACATCCACAGCTATGCCAATGGCACTCTATCGCCGGAACTGAGCAGCTATCAATCTTATTTTTGTCCAGGAACGACTGTCGACGCGTTCGTGTCTGACGGTGATGCGGGTAATTACTCCCGCTTTCAGTGGTACCAGCTCGATGGCAATAATTATTCAGAAATAGGCGGCGCCACCGACTCCAGATATACGATTACCGAGGCCGGCACGTACCGCGTGGAGGCTGTACCTAACGGATGCCCTGGTGTAGTTATTACTTCCGACCCTGTTGTACTCACAGACAACTCGGAACGTCCGTTCTTTATCGAATCAGACCAGGCGGATATATGCATCGGCGGTCAGGCGACATTGTCGGTATCGGACGAATGGACAAGCATACAGTGGCTGGAGAAGAAGATCGTTATGGGCGAATCGTCGGGCTATGACGAAACGTACGTACCGATAAGCGGTGCCGGCAGCGGCAGGACTCTTGCCGTAACCAAGTTCACCGGTTATGTTGTAAAAGCCCGCCACGTAGATTGCAGCACCGGGTTAAAAGTTACGAGCCAGGTATTCGAGCTGAAGCCGCGTGTAAACCCGACTATCGCTATTGAGCCCGATCATGAAGTATCACGCTGGCGCAAGGCTCCTTATGACTCCATTGCCAGCTATATCTATTGTGACCAGGCACCGCTCAAGCTTGTTTTGCCGCAAGGCTATGCTTCCTACAAATGGTACTCACTTGCCTATAAAGGCGACGATAATTATGTGGTTGGCGATGTTATGACGGGAGCATCAACAAGCACGATCGATCTTAGCGCATACGGAGCCATCTGGTATACTGCCGAGGTTGAACTAGACGGTTGCAAAGGCCTATCCGATCCGGTGCTGATCGATACTTATGTGCATAGCGCTCCTGCTATCTCCAGCTCCAACAATTCGGAGCTTTGTCATCTCGGCGATTCTACGCTTCTTAACAATGCTTTTGTTACCGACAACTGGGTGAAATATGCCTGGTATAAAGACGACGTGCTTGTTCCTAATTCGGACAACGATACTCTGTATGCCAAGGAACCCGGTGCATACTATATTGTGGCTTACCCCGAGGAGTGTCCCGAGATCGGCTATTCCTCGGGCATACCGGTCCAGGTAAGATTCATGGACAAGGCGATGATCTATGAAAACGACACGGTGATCTGGGCGACGCCATGGATGGGCTATTACTCCTATCAATGGTATGCTAACGACAAAGCGCTGACACCTGAAGAGCTGCCGCATATTGTTCACAAAAACAAGATGAAGTCCGGCGAATACATTGTAGAAGTTACCAATCCTGCAGGCTGCACTACGACATCGGATCCGTTCACCTGGGTGATCACGGCAAATGAGGAGGACCCGGATAACGATTTTACTGTATACCCCAACCCTACTCCCGGCGGCTTTACGATTACGGGGCTCGATGCGCGAACGGTGCGATCCGTAAATATTTATACGACGCAAGGTGTGCCCGTATACTCATCCGAGGCGCATGGCGTGCTACAGTTCAACCTGACATCGCAGGCACCTGGCCTGTATGTAGTCGAGGCCGTGTTACTCAACGGTACGACGAAGAAAGCCAAGGTGATCCGTCGTTGATCCTGTATGCGTTCCGGATCGGTAATTCAAGTTTTTCATAGGGCCGGTCCGGGCGCATACATCTCTTCTGTTTTTATTACAACAACAATTCAGAACATGAACATTTTTTCAAAGCTATATACCGTAGTAACACTCGCCGCAATAGTCGTTGTTGCCGGTTGCAATAAAGACGACGATCACGGCGGCGCACCAGCGGAGCAGACGCAACTGGCGCTGCTCTCGAAAACCTGGACGATAAAAAGCGCTACCCAGGATATCGACCGAACGGAAGACTTCACAGGGCCAGATCTTACACTGCAGTTATCCGGCACCTTCGATGCTGCAAAAGCCAAGGGACCGTATTCGTACACCATAGACGGCGCTCTGCCTATACCCAGCCCGTGGAAAAAAGGAACGGGAGTTTGGATGTTTGCCGACGATGCGACCACAACCATTGTTCGCGGTGATGGCGTGAGTATGAAATATACGCTGAGCGGAAACACCCTTACACTGACCTTTACCTGCACAACGTGTAACGATGCTAACGGTCGCCCGGCTTCTGCCGAGGGTGAGTGGGTGTTTGTATTTACATCGGTGAACTAATACAGATCATCTCTTATCGATATCAAGCATTGCCATAAAAATGGTGAGGCCATATACTCTTTTGTTTATTTAATACTAAAACGCTACTATGAACAGTTCAGAATACAGTCCGGGGCGCCTCGGGCGTGTATTAAAAAATACAGTTGCCCTGTTATTGGGGCTGCTATTGCTGGCCGGCTATGCCGCGTCGGCGCGCGAGATCTATCAACAAGCCAATACTATCCGGGGTAAGGTTACATCGGCCGCGGATAAGCAGTCGTTACCTGGTGTAAACGTTTCAGTTAAAGGAACCGCGCAGGGAACGATTACCGATGTGAACGGAGTCTTTCAGCTTCAAGCCGGTGAGAATGCCGTGCTGATCTTTTCTTTTATCGGTTACAGGCCGGTAGAAGTACCGGTGAGCAGCCGTACGACCATCGACATTTCGCTGGAAGAAGATATAACCAAGCTGAACGAGGTTACCGTGGTCTCTACCGGTTACCAGGAAGTGGATAAACGATTGTTTACCGGCTCGGTGGTGAATCTTTCTTCTTCCGATGTAAAGACCGATGGCACGATGGATGTAAGCCGGATGCTACAGGGTAAAGCAGCTGGTGTATCTGTTCAGAACGTATCGGGTACGTTCGGTGCGGCACCCAAGATACGTGTACGCGGTACGACGTCTATTACTGGCGACAATAAGCCGCTGTGGGTTGTTGACGGCGTAGTACTTGAAGATGTAGTAAACGTTTCGGCTGATCAGCTCACTACTGGCGACCCGACGACGCTTATCGGCTCTTCGGTTGCCGGGCTCAATTCGGACGATATCGAAAGCATCAACATCCTTAAAGATGCATCGGCCACTGCACTATACGGCGCGCGGGCAAAGGACGGCGTTATCGTGATCAAGACTAAGAAGGGCCGGGCCGGGCAGCCACTGGTGACGTACACAGGCAATTTCTCTTCTTACCTCAAGCCCTCGTACAATAATTACAACATTCTCAACTCGGCTGACCAGATGGCTGTGTACCAGGAGATGGAGCGCAAAGGCCTGCTCAATCACTCCGACGTATCGCGAAGCGCCAACGGCGGGGTATACCGGAAGATGTATGACCTCATCAATGAGTCTTACAATCCCGGCGACGGCACCTTCGGCCTGATAAATACAGACGAGGAACGACGCAAGTTCCTACATCGCTATGCCATGGCCAATACCGATTGGTTCAACGTGCTGTTCCGTAATTCGTTTGTGCAGGAACACTCACTCGGTATATCCGGCGGCACCGAAGCCTCACAGCTCTATTTCTCCACCAGCTACTACAACGACAACGGCTGGACCATTGCGGACAATGTAAAGCGGTACACTATCAACGCCAGAGGCACGTTCAAGTTATCGGATAAATTAAGCGTAGGCATTCTAACCACCGGCTCAGCCCGGGACCAGCGTGTACCCGGCACGATAGCCCGCCAGACCAACGCCGTGGAGGGCGGATATTCGCGTGATTTCGATATCAATCCGTTCAGCTACGCGCTTAACACCAGCCGAGTACTGACGCCTTATGATGAAAAGGGGAACCGTGAGTACTTTACCCGCAACTATGCCCCATTCAACATCCTGAACGAGATCGACAAGAATTATATCAACCTCGACCAGCTCGATCTGAAGATCCAGGGTGAACTGAGCTATAAGATCCTGAAGTCTCTTCGTTACGACTTCATCGGCGCCATACGACACGTTAAGACTGAAACGGAGCACAGCGTGGAGGAAGGTTCTAATATGGCTGAGGCCTATCGTGCCGACAACTCGCAGGTGGTCCGCCAGGGTAACAAGTTCCTGTATTACAACCCCGATTACCCGAACGCCGACCCCGTTGTCGTTTTGCCCGAAGGCGGCTTCTATAACCGCGTAGACGACAAAATGACCAGCTATTATTTCAAGAACCAGCTTAACTGGACACATACCGTCAACAGCATCCATACGATCAGTGCTGTAGTGGGCCAGGAGATCCGTTCGGTAGACCGTCGTAACGCGTTCAACAACGGTTATGGCTATCAGTTCAGCAAAGGGGGTATTCCGTTTACCGACTACCGCATCATCAAGCAGATGCTGGAGGGCAACTTCAACTATTTCGGTATGAGCAATACCTACGATCGCTACGCCAGTTTCTATGCCTCCAGCAACTACTCGTACAAAGGCAAATATATTGTTAACGCCACAGGCCGCCTGGACGGCTCTAACCGCCTGGGCCAATCGAGCAGCGCCCGCTGGCTGCCGACCTGGAACATCAGCGGCGCCTGGAATATCGATACGGAGGACTTCATGGAGCCTTATCGCTGGGCAGACTTCCTTACGTTACGGGCCGGCTACGGGCTTACCGCCAACGCGGGCAATGCTACCAACTCGTCGGCCGTATACCGCAGCGGCACTACTCCCCGCCCCTACCTGAACGAGAACGAGTCGCAGATCATCATTGAAAGTCTCGAGAACTCGGACCTCACGTGGGAAAAGCAATATGAAGCGAACGTTGGTGTGAATGCCGGTCTGTTCAACAAGCTTACCGTTACTTTCGATTATTATCGTCGAAAACACTTCGACCTTATCGGCGTGGTGAAGACCTCGGGCATAGGCGGCGAAGGTTATAAGGCCGTGAACTATGCGGATATGAAATCGCACGGTATCGATCTTTCTATCGGCGCTCCTGTTTACAGCCATGGTAACTGGAGCTGGAATACGAGCTTTGTGTTCAGTGAGAACAAGAGCAAGATCACGAACCTGCGCAATCAGCCCCGCATTATCGACCTTGTTTTCCCGGACGGCGGCGCTACGCAAGGCTACCCGGTACGCGGCCTGTTCTCTGTTCCTTTCCAGGGGCTTGATCCCCGCACAGGTGTTCCGCTGTTCACGAACCAGGACGGAGAGAAGAGCAATAATGTTTATCTCCAAAGTCTTTCTACTCATTACCTGAAATATGAAGGACCTATAGACCCGACGATAACGGGAGGATGGTCTAACATTGTAAAGTATAAGGCCTTTACGTTAAATATTTTCCTGACTTACCAGACCGGGAACAAGATCCGTCTCAATCCTGCCTTCAAGAGCAATTACTCTGATCTTGACGCGATGCCACGGGAATTCCTCGATCGCTGGGCGCTGCGCGGGGACGAGAATTACACCTTCGTTCCTTCTATTCCGGATGTGCTGACGGTCAGCCAGCTGGGGTCTGTATATCCTTATAATACCTATAACTACTCGACAGCGCGCGTGGTCGACGGTTCGTTTGTGCGTTTGCGTACTATTTCTTTAAGCTGTGCATTGCCTTCTAAAATGCTGGGCAATACGGGTTTCAAGAATGCTTCGATCTCCGTTACCGGTACGAACCTGTGGCTGTTGTATGCTGACAAAAAGCTGTATGGGCAGGACCCGGAATTTTTCAGCTCCGGTGGTGTAGCCATGCCGGTTGCCAAACAGATCACTGCTTCTGTAAAGCTTTCTTTCTAATGGACTGTAACATGAAAAATTATACTTTACCGATATTATTACTCACTATGCTGGCGCTTGCCGGCTGTGACGATTTTCTCTCGAAGGAGCCAGATAACCGGGCTTCCCTGGACTCGCAGGAAAAGATCTCCGAACTGCTGGTTACGGCTTATCCGGAGGCGAATTATATGCTTTTTTGTGAAGCGATGTCCGACAATGTAGAGGATAATCCTAGCGCCGCGCAAGACCCCGTAAACGCTGATCCTTATTTCTGGCGCGACGGCACCACCACAGCACAGGACTCGCCCGAGAACTACTGGAACGGCTGCTACACGGCGATCGCCGCGGCGAATCATGCGCTGGAGTATATAGACAAAAGCGGTGCTCCAGAACAGTTTACCGCACAACGCGGCGAAGCCCTGGTGGCACGTGCTTATTCTCACTTCATGCTGGCGGTGCTTTTTGCACAGACCTATACCGGTACTGCGGCAGACGAGGCACATCCGGGTATACCTTATGTGACCGACCCCGAAAAGGTTTCGTTCAAAGATTACGATCGGGGTACTGTGAAGTCTGTATATGAGCAGATCGAAAAGGACCTTACTGAAGGTCTCCCGCTTATAAACGACAAGATATACAACACGAGCTCGTCGGCCACCGGTGTTCCCAAATACCATTTTACCACGGCTGCCGCACACGCATTTGCCTCGCGTTTTTTCCTGTTCAAGAAAGATTATGACAAGGTTATTGAACATTCCAATGCAGTTTTTACATCGGACGTGGTTACTTATCTACGGCCGTGGAATACGACGTATGCCGCATACTCTTTCAACGACCTGGCGGTGGCTTACACCAATTCTTCACAGCCGGCAAACCTGTTATTAAGCGAGACCCTATCGTCATGGGCACGCTCGTTCTATGTGTACCGGTATTCTACCGGGGCAACGAAGTTCATAAACATGATGTCGGACAACCCTACCGGTGCGCAGTATGCTTTTTCAGGCCGCTACAGCTCTACCGGTGTATACTTCGTGTTTAAGTTCCGGGAGCACTTCGTGCAGACCGGCGTGAACTCCAACACGGGGTATCCTTATACTATTGTGCCCCTGTTTACCGCGGAGGAGGTTCTCTTCAATCGCGCAGAGGCCAAGATCATGAAGGGCAATTATACCGATGGCCTCAACGACCTGAACACCTGGATCAGTACCCGCGTAGTGGATTACAACGGCCTTGATGGCCTCTGGATGGACAAGCTTTCTGAGTACTATACGGATAAGAAGACCAGCCAGGCTATTGCCTTAGCGGCCGTGCTGGACCTGAGGCGGGTAGAATTCCTGCATGAAGGCATGCGTTGGTTCGATATACTCCGTCACAACATCGAAGTAAGTCACAATGTAGCAGGCGGTACGCCAATGGTTTTGAAATCCAATGACCTACGTCGCGTGCTACAGATTCCCCGTGAAGCTGTTGCAACGGCCGGCCTGAGCCCCAACCCACGATAAGTACCGGTAAAGACCAATGACAATGAAGAATTATAAAAAGATAGTATGGTCGGCACTGATGATCGCGCTTATGGCGATATCGTGCAACGATCCTTATAACGACAATCCGTCTGAGAACGCTTCCGGCGAAGTTGGCGGTCCGCATATGCAAACACCGCTGGACTCCTGGCTGTATGAGCGCTTTACTCAGCCTTTCAATATCGAGGTAAAGTATCGGCTGGACGCCTCCGAAGTCGATCTATACAAGACGCTTACGCCTCCGGACCCGGATTATGTGGAAGACGTGATGGACGTGGTTCGCAAGGTGTGGATCGATCCCTATACCAATATTGCCGGCGATGTGTTTATCAAGCAATACTGCCCGAAGCAGTTTGTGCTGGTAGGCAGTGCGCGATACAACTTCGACGGTTCCATTACGCTTGGTACAGCCGAGGGGGGCCGCAAGGTCGTGCTTTACGTTGTGAACGATTTTACCAAGACTGACCGCGCCGAGGTGAAAGAGATGATCCATACGATCGAGCACGAGTTTACCCACATCCTCAACCAGAAGGTTCCCTACCCTGCCGAGCTCAAAGATGTTACTTCGGGCGGATACACAGCAGCCTGGACTTCGGTGACGCTTGCCGAGGCCCGTCAACAAGGCTTCATTACGAACTACGCAATGGTATCGCCCGACGAGGATATTGCTGAAATGGTGGCTATGATGCTCGTGGAAGGCAAGCAGGGTTACGAAGACATTCTCTCGTGCCAGACGACGGCGGAGTCGTATACGCTAATCAAACGCAAGGAGCAGATCATTGTGGACTACTTCAAAAAGGCCTTCAGCATCGATCTGTATGCGCTACAAACCAAAGTGCAGCAGGCCATGCAGGAAGTGGCGCCCGTAGACAACGGCGGTGGAGGAACGCAACCGGCCCCGCTGCTTGACCTCTGGGGTTACGGCAAAAAGTACGGCACGTTACACATCGACCTGATGACCACGCCTGAATCGACCGACATCACCAACCGGTATAACTACGACAACCAGGTTTTGCATGCGCAGAATATGGCGCTGGACTACAACTTCAAGCTGTCGTTCTCCGACACCAAGCAGCTTATGCTAACGCTGTATTACTACAATATCTATTCTGAAACCCGTGAGTACAAAGAGGCCAACTTCATCTACCGCATCAGCGGTCCTTATGACGATGGTACGGTGGATATCGGCCTTATCAGTGCCGACGATAATGCGGAGTATCTCGCGACGGTGCTGGGCGCTCAGGCTACTTACAGCTATTTCGGGGGGACCTTTATACCCGGCTGGGCGCAGACGTGCTCCGGACTTTGGTACCCTGCTCTTTATCCGTATGAGGCTCCCGGGAATTATCTTCTTGGTGTGCTCGGCAACTAACATAACGTGATTTGAAAATGAAGATTATAAATACGCTATTCAGCCTTTTGTTTTTCGCCGGTGCGGCAGCCATGCTACTCTCGTGCGATAAGGATTACGACCCGGTGTTCAGCGAATCGACCGATGCCCGCGTGCAGGCTCAGCTCGATGAATATACGAAAACGCTCACGTCAGCGCCCTATGGATGGAAGGCGTCGCTGGAGACCGGCTCAGGTATTCGATATTTCTATTACCTGCAATTCGCTGCCGATGGCACGGTAAGCATGCTGTCTGACTTTAACGAGACTACAGCCGGCACTGCCAAGTCCAGCCTCTGGACGCTCAAAGCCCTGCAGAGCGCGACTCTTAGCTTTACCACCTATTCCTATATTCACCTGCCAGCGGATCCTGATGGCAGTGTAAACGGCGGCACCAATGGCGAGGGCAGGATCTCGGATTCGGAGTTCGCATTTGCCGGGACATCGGGGGATAGTCTTATACTGGAAGGTATACAGCGGGGTTCGCGGATCGCGTTCGTGAAAGCTACGCAGGAAGAGCAGGCGCTGGTGCAGAAAGGAAGGCTTAAAGATATCCTTCTTTATGGAACCGCCAATAAAGCGCTGAAACTCGCCCTGTCTAAAGACCAGGTGATTACGTTTGCTTTCAACGTTGTCGCGAAGAGCATTACCGCGCAATACGTCTCTGCCGATGGCAAGTATGTAGAAAGTGATAAGATCCCGTATGTGATCTCCATGGATGGTATCGTTCTTGGGAAGCCTCTTACCGCTTATGGCGTTACGCTTTATGATTTCAAGTGGGATGCTGAACAGAGCAGCTATTACACCAGGATCGGCGATAGCCGCAAAGAGATCACTGCTATTAAGGAGGTGCAACTGTTCAAGCCTTCTGTTTTGTTCTCAAACTTTATTGGGTATGACTACCTGGCGATTATCATTCCGGCTTCATCGGTTACTGAACCGCTGCAAGGGCAGTCGGAAACCTTTAGCGCGCTTTACCATAATGCCGCAGCGAGTATGCTCTCCGGGCAGTATACGCTTACGCTGAGCGATGCATACTTTATCTTCGATAAGGATGCACGTAAGATGTATATCGTGGTGCTGGTGGTTCAGAATGAGCAGGTGTTTCAGTGTCAGTTCGAGTACAACTACGTAACTGCCGGCGATGGAAGCTTTAAATTCACTTACGTTGGCGCGGATGATAACGGAAGTGCGATTGAAAGCGACATGACGCCGATTTTCAGCTATTTGAATAACGATACGTTTACCGGGGAATATGTAGGGGGTGGGATTGAGCCGTTGGGTGGGTTCTTTAGTAAGAACAGGCCTGAGTTTTCGTTTTCAGGGTATTTAAGTAATTAGAGAGACTCAGTTTAGGTTGATTGAGAGAGCGCCGCAGGCTGTGAGGTTTGCGGGTGAGGCCCATCGAGAGGTGGGCCTTTTTTTGTGCCAAGAGTTGCAATTTCGATCTGAAATAATATATCAAACAGCGTTCGTATTGCGGTCAATCTTTGCTAAGATTCGACTATTCAAATCTTTATTTTGTCTTTACAGAAATCGTTCAACGCTCATACTAAAAACAATATCAGGTTTGAGTTCGTTTACCACTGACTGTTGATACGGCGCCCAGATGTAGATCACTTCCTTAAAGTGAAGCGAATAGTATTGTATCAGGGCTGTGGTGTATGAGTCACGGAATACCACAACCTTTCTCTTGTCGGAACATTGCTCGCAATTCGAGATCAACGTTCTATCGGAGAAGTAACTGGATGAAGTAATAGTGTAAGGCAGAGATGTATTGAATATCAGATCCGGAACGCTTTCCGTTATGCCCGAGGTTGTTCCTACACCAATCATATCGAGCAAATCACCGTCGCTGCTTTCTCGCCATACCATCGTGAAATCGCTTTCCTGGTACGGTTTGATGCCGAGCTTATCATAGCTCTGTTCAAACAGACTTTTATAACCGGTGTATGCACCGTAGTTATTCCAGTGGGTATCGTGCCTGTAAAATACCGGGTAGGTTTGTTTGGTCTTGGCCAGTGCCGGGCGTACATCGATGAATTTCACCGGCGAGTTTCGTTCTTTCAGGTAGCCGATGATCTGATCTGCCCTGGATAGTGTATCTTTTATCTGCATCCGCATAACCTTGGGCAGATACTCAGGATACACAGTCGCTTTCTCAGGCCAGAAACCAAGTATATATATCACGCCGCTGTCGAGACATGTCTTATATATACGCTCCTGCATATCGGCATACAGGGCCAATTGCTTTTTGGTTAATAGGTTTGTATGGGTGTAGCTAGCAAAGTTCTTATCACTTCCGCCAAAGTCGTTGTAATACAAATATCCCTCTTTGCCGATCAACGCCCGTTCAGGGTTGATAGAAGTATTGAAGAGCATCATTTTGAGATGGCTTCCGGTGCGAATCAACCAGGACCGAAAACCGAATGTATCGCCGTAATAGGCATCGAACTTGCGTGCAAAACGTTTTGTGAATTCGAAAGATGGCCTTTCTGCAAGAGCACGCTTTTCGGCATTTACCTCCGTATCGTTTCCTGGAAGAAAGCGTACTGCCAGCGGTATGCATAACATCACCACAAAAACGGTTACCGTAGCAACTTTTATAGAATCGGATGTTTCCGATAGCGGCGGAAGCAAATGAAATATGAAGAATACGCCCGTCATCCAGAAACATAAAAATAGCACAGTTGGAAAGGGAACGGCGCTTACAGGATGATTGAGTCCGCTTATAATACTGGAAAGCCCCTTGCCACTCAGATATGGATCGTAAACATTGTTGCCTATAATACCGGTAATATAGGCACCTGGCTTGCCGGGTACTTCAGGAATATTAGGTTCAAAATAGTGTGACATGGAATCCGCCGGTATGGTATACTCCGTACTTCCATTGCTCAGCTTAATAGATTTGAGTACAATGATCTCCTCGTCAGCCTCCGGAGGTAATTCATTTCCAAGGTCTATACGAAACCCGCCTTCAGGATTGAGTCGATGCGGAATAACATATACAAGCTTCTGTGCATTCTTTCCTCCTTGTGCGCGTATCGACATCGAGGTCTCCCCCGTAAACGACTGCTGACCTTCCGGCGTATAGAACACTTGAAAAGAATCGGTATCCGGTATCTCGGCCGCTACGGTAACGATCGTCTGAAGATCGGCCTGTAGGTGTGAGAAAAGAAAATCCAACGCAAACCAAGCCAGGATAGACAGGACAATGTGTATGCTATATCGTTTGATGAAACTCATAATCAGAACCGGAAGTAAATAAAGGGATTGTAGCTACTCTGCGCGAGCTCCATAACAGAGACCAGGAACAAGGCGATATAAAAACAGGACGCGGCCACCAATCTGAATGTCGGTAAGGTCGGAACATAGCGTGCCAGACTTTCCCACAGCCAGTTTCTGAGGGGAAGCGCAAACAGGATCCCGATAGTCAATATGATAAAGAAGTAGGGACTCAGCAGAACAACTGACTGATAGTTGTGCCCGTGGGTCAGCCCCGTCAGCGACTGGAAAAATGTAAGCGCGTCCGATAATGTTTCGAAACGGAAAAATACCCAGCCTGCCATTACCACCACCATGGTATAGCCATGTCGTATTACGACCGGAAAGCGGTCGCTGTTAATGATCTTACTTCTTTCAAGTATGATGAAGAGGCCATGGAAAAGCCCCCAGATAATGAAATTCCAGCTTGCGCCATGCCACATACCCGTTATGAGAAACACGATGAACAGATTGACATAGGTTCTGGCGATTCCCTTCTGGTTTCCGCCCAGAGGAATGTATACATAATCGCGAAACCACGATGATAATGATATGTGCCAGCGCCGCCAGAAATCCTGTATAGAAGTGGCTGAATACGGGTGATCGAAGTTTTCTTTAAAATGAAACCCGAACATTTTAGCCAGGCCGATGGCCATGTCGGAGTATCCTGAGAAATCATAATAAATCTGGAGTGTATATCCGATCAGGCACAGCCAGGCGATGCCTGCCGGCATCTCAGTTACATTACCCTGAAGCGCGAGATCTACAAACTTTCCAACGGTATTGGCTATAATTATCTTTTTGGCGAGCCCCCTTATGAAACGAATGCATCCGTAAAACAAAGCATCGGTATTAACATTTCTCGACATGAGCTGCTCTGCTATGTCCGAATATCGTACGATGGGGCCTGCCACCAGCTGCGGGAAGAATGCTATGTACAACCCCACATCGACCGGGCTTTTTAACGCAGGAATATTTTTCTTATAAAGGTCTACCAGGTACGATATTCCATGAAATGTATAGAAGGAAATTCCTATCGGTAGCGCAATAGATGTATTGAGGTGCACGTGCCTTGCCAGGAACGGGAGGTTATCCAGGAGGAAACCGAGGTATTTATAATAAATCAGGAATGAGAGATTTATCATTATCGTCACTGCCAGTATAGGCTTGACTATACGCTCGTCTGTTCGGTACCGATCTATGGCCAGTCCGGCTGCATAATTGATACAGCAGGAGAAGATCATAATCAGCACTAAGATTCCTTCGCCCCAGGCGTAGAAAAAGAGGCTTACCACCAGGAGAAAGAGATTGCGGACAGCCGGCTTCAACAGGAAGTTTGCAAAGAGTACGAAAGGTAAGAAGATGAAAAGAAAGACCGTAGAGCTAAAAACCATGAACTATGCGTATTGAAAAAACACTAAAATCAAACGTACAAAGACACGGCGTAACATGGGGCTATCCGTACCGGAATTTGTGGTTCAAATTTATTTCCTTTTTTTCAATATCTCCCAGTACGGGGTCGATACCGTCCGAAAGTCTCCTTTATCGCACTCAAAAATAGCATAAAACCGCCTTAAAAGGCATTGACACCGCTTTTCCTATTCTTCCTCCGTTTTATGCACATGCGTACGGGAGAAGTATGAATACACTGCCGGGATCACGAACAAGGTCAGGATAAGGGAGAATATAACGCCGCATACGATGACCAACCCCAGCGGGATGCGGCTCGATGAGGCGGCACCGAGCGACAGGGCCAATGGCAAAGATCCTAACGCCATGGCGAGGCTGGTCATGAGGATGGGGCGAAGACGAAGCTTCGAAGCCTCAATAACGGCCTCCGACTTACTCAGCCCTTCCTCCTGTTTCTGGTTTGCGAACTCTACGATGAGGATACCGTTTTTCACCACCAGTCCGACGAGCATGATCATGCCAATCTCGGAAAAGATATTCAGTGTCTGGTTGAATATAAACAGCGACAACAGCGCGCCGGTAAAGGCAAGTGGTATTGTAAGCATGATCACAAAGGGGTCTATAAAACTCTCGAACTGTGCAGCCAGTACCAGGTAAATAAGTCCGAGCGCCAATACCAGCGCGAAACCTATATTGCTGGAGCTCTCGGCATAGTCGCGTGAAGGCCCGGTAAGTGAGGTGGCAAAGCTGTCGTCCAGCACTTTTGATGCTATTTCGCGCATCGCTGTGACGCCCTCTCCGATCGTACGGCCCGGCGCCAGCCCGGCTGATATTGTGGCCGAGCGGTAGCGGTTGAAGTGATACAGCTCCGGCGGCGTGGATGATTCCTCTGTTGTTACCAGGTTATCCAGAGACACGAGCGTGCCGACTGCTGTGCGGACATACAGGTTGCGAAGATCGTTAGGATCGTCGCGATTTATACGATCCACCTGTCCGATTACCTGGTATTGTTTGCCGTCTTTGGTAAAGTAACCGAAGCGGAGATTACTATATGCCAACCGTAGCGTCTCCGATATGTCCTGAACACTAACGCCCAGCTCTGTAGCTTTCAGGCGATTGATCTTTACCCGTACTTCGGGCTTATTGAACTTCAGGTCCGCGTCCGGATTCTGCAACACCGGGTTATCGCTGGCGGCCTCCAGAAATCGTGGCAATGCCTCCGTCAATTTTTCAAAGTCGTTATTCTGTATCACGAACTGTACCGGTTGACCCGGCCGACGGCTTGCGGAGATCGTTTGTTCCTGTATAGTAGAGACCTTACCGGCAGAAAACTTCCCGGTATTTTTGCTTACCATGTCAACGATTTGCTGCTGCGAACGCGTGCGTTCATTAGGGTCGGTGAGAAATACCCGTATGGTACCGCTATTGACACCACCGCCTCCCTGGTTTGACCCGCCGGTAAGGGAGTAGATAATGCGCCCCTCCGGCACAGAGTCCATAACGAACGACGTAATGTTATCGACATAGTTGTCCATGAAGTCAAACGATGTTCCTTCCGGCGCCTTTACCTGAACCCGAAACTGGTTGCGGTCCTCCAGCGGTGCAAGCTCCGATTTCAATGTGACGAAGATTCCCGCGATGGCGGCAAAGCATATCGCGATTACGACAAAGGAAACCCAGCGCACCTTCATAAAGGCTGCGAGCGAGTCGCGGTAGCCGTTTTCCATAGCCTGAAAGAAACGCTCCGTTACCAGGTAGAACTTCGATTTCTTTTTATGATCGCGTGTCAGTTTTACACTCAAAACCGGTGTAAGGGTCAACGATACAAAGCACGATACCAGCACCGCCCCCGCCACGACAAATCCGAATTCACGGAAGAGCCTGCCTACAAATCCCTCCAAAAATATGATGGGCATAAACACCACGGCCAGCGTAATAGACGTAGCGATAACAGCAAAGTAGATCTCGTTGGCTCCTTCACGCGCTGCCTGTTGCTTGCTCATACCACCCTCGAGCTTCTTGTATATATTTTCTGTAACCACGATCCCATCATCCACTACAAGGCCCGTAGCCAGTACGATACCGAGCATGGTCAGCACATTGATCGAAAAGCCACATACATACATGATGAAGAAGGTGGCCACCAGCGACACCGGAATATCGATCAGCGGACGTATGGCTATTACAAAATCCCGGAAGAACAGATACACGATAAGCACTACCAGTACAAACGACAGGAGAAGTGTTTCCTCTACTTCGGAAATCGACCGTGTAATGAATACGGTCTGGTCTGTCGATACGTTGAGCTTGATGTCCGGCGGGAGCTCTTTGTTAATGATTTCGAGACGTTTATAAAACTCGTTTGCGATCTCAACATAGTTTGCCCCGGGCAGCGGTATCAGTGCCACACTTACCATGGGGATCAGCCGGCCTTTCAGTATTGTCTCTTCATTTTCGGGACCGAGCATGGCTTCGCCAATATCGCGCAGCCGTATTGTACCCTTGTCGCCAGAGCGAATACGAATGTTATTAAAGTCCTCCTCGGTAAACAGTCGTCCGAAGGTACGGACCGTGAGCTCAGTGGAGCTGCCATAAATCTTACCTGACGGTAACTCTACGTTCTCCTTGTTCAGGGCTTGTTGTACATCGAGCGGCGTAAGTCCGTACGCGCTGAGCTTGTTCGGATCAAGCCAGATGCGCATGGCGTATTTTTTCTCGCCCAGTATACGGGTACTGCTGACTCCCTGTATGGTTTGGAGACGTTCGACCAGCACATTCTGCGCAAACTCTGATATTTCAAGCTGGTTGCGTGTGTTGCTTTGTACGGTAAGGGCAATGATGTAGTCAGAGCTGGCGTCGGCCTTCGATACTTCGGGAGGGGCGTCGAGGTCCTGCGGCAGCTGGCGTGTAGCTCCCGATACTTTGTCGCGCACGTCGTTCGCTGCGGCTTCCAGGTCTACCCCGAGATTGAATTCAATGTTAATACTACTGACTCCCTGGCTCGAGCTGGACGAGATATTTTTAATGCCGGCTATGCCGTTGATCGACTTCTCCAGCGGCTCCGTTACCTGCGATTCGATAATATCGGCATTAGCACCCGAATACGATGTACGCACGCTGATGTTAGGCGGATCGATTGCGGGATAGTCGCGTACTCCCAGATAATTGAAGCCTATAGCACCGAACACCACGATGATGATGTTCATTACTATGGCAAGTACCGGACGTTTCAGGCTAAGCTCGGAAAGATTCATGCTCTACAGTTCTATAAGGATTCCACCACGATATTGAGAGGGGCAGGATCTCCCCCTCAAACACCCATATTAACAGTTATTTGCGGATCTGATCCCCGTTTTCGTTTCAGTGGTCAATAGGTTATCGTTAATGGTTAAAATTATCGTGCCCGCCGGGGTAAAATTCACTATGCTATCCGGATGGGACAAAAGGCTTCTACTGCTTCAGGGTTATCGTCCATTCTGGCCCGCTGAGCACGTGATAGCGTTCGGAAAAACTGTTCTGATTAATGCCCAGCGAAAAGTTAAGCAGGCTGTTGATGTAGGCAATGTTCTGTCCTTCGGGAACATCCGAGAATGTGTTCCCGAACGTGACATAGTCGTTAAAGACCACTTCGTTCCCCTTCCGGATCTCTACTCCTACCCGTTGACCTCCAGCAATGCCCAGCCTGGAAAAGGTTGCTCGGTCAATATTGGTCCACACGTTGCCATACTGGACATCCAGTACTGGAATATTGCCTTTCACAACGCCACCTTCGAATACGGGCTTTTGATAATCCAGTCGCACCACGGAGGCCGGCAGCTTTGCTCCCACGCCTTCAAACGTTATAGCACCCGCGGCAAGGCGGGCTGCGGTGTATGCGTATACATCGCGGCCGTGAAATGTATATGACTTCTCCGAGTTCTTCAGCCTGTTAACATGTTCATCTATCTGCCTTACCTCCAGAACACCGAGATATTCAGCCACGAGTGTAAGCGTACCGTTGTCGGGAGACACAAAGAAGTGACCTGATCTTGTTTTTAATACGACCGACTTTCGCTCCGAGCCCACTCCCGGATCGACTATTGAAACGAATACGGTTCCCTGAGGCCAGTATGGTGCCGCCTGGTACAGGCGGTATGCTGCTTCCCAAATATTGTATGCCGGGATCTCATGCGTAATATCATACATCTTCAATGCCGGCGATACTGTGACTGCTACTCCCTTCATCTCTGCTACGGCTGCGTCTTTCAACCCAAAGTCGGACTGAAATACGAGAAGGTTGGTTTGCGCCTGTGTACGCACGGCGTTACAGCAGAATAAAAGAATCATACAGGAGGCAATGCGTAGCGATAGGTTTTGCATATACAAAAGTTTACAGATCTTTTGTATTAAATATACGCAGCAGGATCGCAGATGCACAAACAAAAACTGCTGGCCTTTTACAAAGCCAGCAGTTGCACGTGTGAGGTGTGAGTGTTCATGTACTTTATCAATGCATGGGTGTGTGCAAAGCGAACACCCGGTAATTGCCGGATGTTCGCAAAAGCAAGTTTAGGTTTAGGTTAGTATCGAGGAGCGGAGTTATAGCTTGAATTTACGGTAGCGGAGCACAACACAGAACGGAATCCACCACAGTTACCACCCGGTGTAGCGCTTCCGATAACCGTAAACTCAACTATAATATTCTGGGAATTTTTCTTTATCAGATCACCCCATGGTACAGCTGTAACAACAACAGCAGCGATGGAGGCTGCCTGTGTGTACCTGGTGAAAAAGTGTGTCTGAATGATTCATATCAAATATTCTTTACAAGATGCAAATTTGTATTTGCATCAATCTGTTATGTCTACCAATTCGATAGACAAATGTATACGCAGTGATGGAACTTTCCAAACCTTGCGGTTATTTTTTTAAATCTCTTTCCTTGAATATTAACGGACTGTTTGCTGCGCATAATGCAAACGCTATAAAACGAAAAAGGAGCGTTGTAACACGCTCCTTCTTTACACCCATGTGTATTATGTTATATGGACTGTGCGCCGGCTACCAGGTTAACATCTAATTCGAAATCATTGCTGATGGCTTTGTCTCCCAGATTTTCGAAGAAGTTCGTAGAGCGGTATTTGATGTCATACTTTGTACGGTCTATTACGATCTTTGCCATTGCCGTGAGCTTCTTGCCATCGTTTTTTATCGTAGCGGGGAATTCGATGGGTTGTGTGATTCCCTTGATCGTAAGGCTTCCTTTCACCGTGTACTCATCACCGGTCTTTGGTGTAACCGAGCTGATCACAAATTTGGCTTTCGGAAACTTCTCAACGCCGAAGAAGTCGTCGCTCTTCAGGTGTCCTAAAAGGCGAGCATTGCCGGTAGCATCTGTGATATCGGTTACTGTCAGGGTGGTCATATCGATTTCAAAAGAACCTTCCTTGATCGCCTTCTTATCGGCAGTAAGTTCTCCTGACGCGATCTGCACATTGCCCGTGTGCTGACCGGTAACCTTTTTACCTATCCACCCGATGGTGCTTGCTTTCTCATCGACCTTGAACTTTACCGGCGCGGGACGTTCCGCAAACGAAAGCATTGTAACAGCGGCCATCGTCAGTGCTGTTGCTTTTAGAAGTGATTGAATTTTCATTTGTTGTTTGATTTAGGTTTATATCCGTTCATCCGGCAATAAATATACAAAAGGGAGTACAATACGCACTCCCCTTCTGTAAGCTTTGACTATTATGCTGCCCGATGGTTTAAAGCGTCAATACATAAATTCCACCTTTTATTGTATTGAGATCTACTGTAAATGAGGGCGCCAGGTTGGGCGCATTACTTGTAACCGCCGGATTGATCTTTGGCGCGGCGATGGTTTCCGTAGCGTAGAATGGATTAGGATTGGTGCCCGCAGCCTGGCTTATGCTTGCTCCTTGCGGGGCGCGAAGCGGGATATGTGAAAGGATCCGGCAATTGCCACCCAGCTTCGACTGGATACGCAGCTCGGTGAGGATGCCGCTCTTCCAGGTAATGTCTACCACAAAACCTCCGCGGGCAACGAGTCCTTTTACCTGGCCGTCTTTCCATCTATCCGGTACTGCCGGTAATATATGCAGTACGCCGTCGTGTGACTGCAGGAGCATTTCGGCAATGCCGGATGTGCAACCGAAGTTACCATCTATCTGGAAGGGCGGGTGGGCGTCGAACAGATTGGGATAGGTACCGCCGCCGCTGCTGTTCACGCCTACCGGTGAAAGCTGATCGGAGATCAGTTTATAGGCATGATTGCCGTCCAGCAGCCTTGCCCAAAAGTTTACTTTCCAGCCCATAGACCAACCGGTAGAGACATCGCCACGTTGCGTAAGGGTTGTACGGGCTGCTTCGAACAACTCCGGAGTGCGCGTAGGCGAGATCTGGTTACTTGGGTACAGGCCGTACAGATGGGATACGTGACGGTGTTTGTCGTTGGGATTATCGAAGTCGTTCAGCCACTCCTGCAGTTGTCCGTGCTGTCCGATCTGCATGGGGGCTAATCGTTTCTTCATCTGGCGCAACGAGTCGGCAAAGGCAGCATCGGTTTTCAGTATCTCCGCTGCCCGGATGGTGCGCGAGAAGAGGTCGAACACCAGTTGATTATCCATTGTAGCACCTGCTGTGACCGACGCCTTTTTATCGCCGTCATAATGATACTCGTTCTCCGGCGACACCGATGGTGATACCACGAGCCAGTGATTCTTCGGTTCTTCCTGCAATACATCGGCAAAGAAACGGGCGGCGCCGCGAAGCACGGGATAATACTTTCTCAGGAACGCTTCGTCGCCGGTAAAGGCGTAGTGTTCCCACAAGTGCTGCGAGAGCCATGCCCCGCCCGAGGGCCAAAGCCCCCATGAATGTGCGCCGTCAATGGGGTCTGTTACGCGCCACAGGTCGGAGTTGTGATGAGTTACCCAACCACGAGCCTTGTATGTTTGGTTTGCGCTTTTCTGGCCGGTGTGCGACAGATCTTCCAGCATTGAAAACAATGGCTGATGTGTCTCCGTGAGGTTCGTCACCTCCGCGGGCCAGTAGTTCATTTCCGTGTTGATGTTGATCGTGTATTTGCTACCCCACGGCGGTGATACCTTGTCATTCCATTTACCCTGTAGCGTAGCCGGCTGACCTCCGGGCTGCGAGCCTGAGATCAGCAGATAGCGTCCGTACTGAAAGTACAGCGCCACCAGGTGCGGATCGTTTCCGCTGGCAAACTGGGCCAGGCGCTTATCTGTCGGCGTGCTGCTTGCGGCATTTCCTCCCAGGTCGAGCGATACGCGATCGAAATAGCTCTTGTATGCCTTGGTATGATCGGCTAGCATAGCTGTATATTTCTTCCGTCCGATTGCCTTCCAGACGGCCGAAGCTTTTGCATGCGGATCGCCGGTTATGTCCTTATAGTTTTTAAAGTTCGTACCGACTGAAACCAGTATCGTTACAGCGTCTGCTTTAGTTATGTGTACGCCTGCGGTGTCTGTAGTCACCTGGCCTCCTTCTACGATCGCGCGGATCTGGGTTTCGAATCTGATGGCACCTTTCAAGCCATCGCGATCGCCCGATACGCCGGTGAGAATAAGCATATTCCGGTTTGCGCTAACAGTATGCTGTTGAAGACTGCGCACACGTACATGACAGGTTATAAAATCAGGTTGACTGCACGTTAACCGTGTTACCAGCACCTGGTCGGCAAACGATGCGAACGACTCACGCGAGAACATTGCTCCCTGCGATTTGTACGATACACTCGAGACGGCTGTTTCCAGATTCAGGTCGCGATAATATTGCGTAGCGTCACCATGATCCGGAAACTCGATGAACATATTACCCACCGGTTGATACGCCATTCCCTGGTTTGTAGACTTTACCTGGTCGTCGGCCAGCGCCTGCGCTTCCTGGTATTTGCCTTCGGCCAGCAGCTTACGAATCTGCGGTATTGCTGAGGCTGTCTGAGGGTTGAGATTATTGTTCGGCCCCCCGGACCAGACGGTCTCTTCGTTAAACTGTAGTTCTTCCCGTGTTGTTCCTCCATACACCATAGCTGCCAGTCGCCCATTGCCTATGGGCAATGCTTCTTCCCATTGCACGGCGGGCTTTTCATACCACAATCTCAGATTCTGAGGTGTCTGTGAAAAGGCCTGCATGGCTGCAAGCCAGACTGTAAGGGTGATTACAACATGTTTACTTCTTCGCATCATCATGTACATTGAATTTAATCTCTACGGGCGCCGCCAGGCACGCGGCAAAGTTTTCAAGATATTTATCCCATTCGGCTGGCGAGCTAAACTGTCCGCTCTTTTCCCAGCCGAAGCCTGCATAGTATACCACTCTGTTGCTACGGGCATCCGTCAGCACCAGGATCTGGCTCTGGTCTTTTACTTTTACGCGGCGATCCATGCTGGCTATGAGATGCTGCGGGCGGATCACCACTCCGGTACCCAATCCGATACTGTCGATCTGTTCGTAGTAACGGAACCATCCGCTTACTGAATCTCGTTTCACATCGCCCTTATTATCATGCAGCGTTATACCGATGGCCACATTTGGCAAAGCGTCACTGCCGGTAAGGTCCACCTCATAACGGGTAAGGTTGCTACCCAGGTCGAGGCTTATGATCTTCTTTTCGTGTACCGTTTTTCCATTAGCCGTCCAGGGCTCATATTCCAGCTCGAACAGCGTGCGTATCGGGCCTTCGGCCAGTGTTTTATATCGCACAAAGTTTTTAGATGTGTATAATGAATCGTTCTCCCATACTCCTATGCCGCCACAGCCGCGGCTATCGCCCACATGGTATGGATCGTAACCTTCTCCATGGTCCTTGTGATAGTAACCGGATTGAGTAACGGCCTTTTTATACCAGCTATCCACCACGGGATGACTTACCCGTTTCAACCAGCAATCCATGCCGCTGGTAAGCGTACCGCCAGGCTTTCCGGATTCCGTTATCCGTTGTGCCTCCGGTCCATACGTGCGAAACGCCACGCGATCGTTTTCCCAGGCGTAGTCGTCGATGCGTTCCGGCACGAAACGCGAGTAGGTAGTAACGGGGGATTTCGGGCGGCGTGCAGCCCCATCTTTGGAAGCCTGAAGGGTGAAGTGTTTGTCTTCTCCGGCGCGCAAGTCGGTTTGAAAAAGTATCTCGTCGACCTTTCCATCGCCGGAATGATCCACCGCCTGTGAGACCAGGACCGAATCCTGATATACCACAAATACGTTGTCTGCTCCGTACGCACCGGTCAGTGATTCTATGGTGCTTGCCGGAATGCTTATTGTTTCCGCGCGACGATCCGGGCCTGGGTTATGCACCGTAAAGCCCAATGTTGAGGGAGGTCTTTTACAGGCGTTGAGGGACAGTGTAAGACCTGTCAACACGATCAGTCTGGCGATGTTCAGATTTTGCATATTCGTTATGATTTATATTCTAAGACGTATGGGGCAGGTCTGTACCCATACGAGCACGAACATACAGTAATGCATGCAAAAATCCATTCCACCCATCCTGTCGTATCGCCGCGGAAAATTCCGTGCCCGGCATGCACGTTATATGCCATTGGTTAACACGATCTTACCGAATTGTTTCCCAGACGCCATATAATCAAAAGCTTCCTGCGCCTGGTGAAGCGACGGATATATTGTATCGATCACAGGCTTTATGCCGTGCTTCTCCGTGAAGGCCAGCATGGCCTCGAATTCCTGCTCAGTGCCCATGGTCGTGCCGAGTATCGACAGGTTTCTCCAGAAGATCTTTGCCGGCACCAGGTTGCCGATCGTTCCGTCGGTGCCCCCAAAAAAGGCTATACGTCCGCCCGCCTTTGCGGCCTCTACGAGACTACCAAAACCCTTTCCCGAAGCGCTATCGATTATTACGTCGAAGCCACCTCTGGTCTCGTCTTTAGCCTGGCTGTACCATGTGGCGTCTTTGTAATTATAGCCGCCCTTAGCACCCAGCGCCCGGGCTTTTTCAAGCTTTTCGGGTGAGCCTGATGTTACGTATACTTCCGCGCCGGCAGCCTGCGCAAAACGAAATGCTATCAATGCCGTACCCGCGCCAATACCGGTTATCAATACCTTTTCTCCTGCCCGCACCTGTGCTTTGGTAAACACGGCACGGTATGTCGTGAGGCCCCCCAACGGAATGGCTGCCGCTTCTGCCGACGACAGGTGAGCCGGCTTGGTGTATATATAACGGGCGTCCGTAACGACATATTCGGCAAACGTGCCTGGATCGGGATTGCCCAATATTTTGAAATCACGGGCGGACGCTCGCGGATCCGGCCCCCAATTCTGTCCGGGGTTTATTATTACCTCCTTCCCTATCCACTCTGCGTCCACGCCGCTTCCTGTTTCAGCGACTGTGCCGCAACCGTCTGATCCCAGAATAAGATCGGCCTTAAGACCGGCGTATTGTCCTTGCTGAATCCAGACATCACGATGATTTAACGACGAGTGGCTTAACCGGATGAGCACCTGACCGGGGCCGGGTTTGGGCGTTGGGACTTCCTTGATTATCAGCGGCGTATGAATAGCCTGGAGGTAGGTGGTTTGCATAATTAACAGGCAGGCCGTTCTCTTATCGATTACAAGGAGCGGCCTGAATATGGGTTTAGGGTTTCTTTGCAATAAAGATGGTCAGCAGGATCGGAAAGTAAAAGACCTCATGGTTTAAATCCGGTTGGCTCAAGCGGATCTAAAGGCCGATCAATTGGATTGCAAGGGCGGATGTGCCGGTACGGTGAACGTGAAGGTGGTGCCCTGATGAAGCTGTGTTTGAAACGATATGGTGCCGCCGTTCTTTTCTACAAGGTCCTTACAAAGCACCAGTCCAAGGCCTGTACCCTTTTCACGGGCGGTGCCTTCGGTTGTAAACGATGGGCTATTGAATATGGCAGGCTGATCCTGTGTAGCTATGCCGAGCCCCGTATCTTTTATGCTTACGTGTACATAGTGGGAGTTCATCGTGGCGTAAAGCGTTACGGTTCCTCCCGGATTGGAGAACTTCACTGCATTGGCCAGGATGTTCCGTACTACGATGTCGATCATTGCGTGGTCGGCGTAACCACGGCAAGGTACTTCGGCATCCGACAAAGCGATTGCAATGTTCTTACCCTCGGCCTGGCTCTGGACCAATCTTACATTCTGACGGATTACATCCCAGATATTGAAATAGTCGGGACGAATCTTCGTGCCATCCATCTGGCTTTTAGCCCAGAACAACAGGTTGTCCAGCAGGTGGGATGTAACACTAAGATTCTCGCTGATGCGCGAGCTGATGTTGCCAATCTCTTCTACCGACAGTGCCTTGTGCCGCAACAAATCCACAATACCCCTCAACGAGTTCAGCGGGCTTCTCAGGTCGTGACTGATGATTGACAGTAGTTTATTCTTTACGGAATTGAGCTCCTGTAATTGCCAGTTCTGACGGACAATCTCTTCTTTGCGCAGGTTGGTTTCCTGGTGGCGCTTCTCTAAAAGCTGGTTGATAACTTTGCGGGTAGTATTGCGGCGATGGAGTATGAATACCAGCATACTCAGTATGAGTAATGCGATAAGCGATGCGTAGGTAAATATCCGTTCGCGCGAAAGCTGTTGTTGCTTGATCTCGTTGTCCTTTTCGAGCAGGCTTATCGTGTACTGCTTTTTTTCTATCTCATAGGCAGCCTGTAATCCGGCAATCTCTTTTTCTTTTTCAAGATCGTAGATGCTGTCCTTGAGGGAAATTTCTTTATTCCTGTAATGCAGGGCCTGTTCGAAATGCGAGAGTGCTTTATGGCTTTCATACAATGTATTGCACGACGAGAGGGCTGTCTCGAAGTCGTGCAGCGCTGTGGCTGTCTTCAGGCTGATCTCTGCGTAGCGAATACTTTCGTCGAACTGCCTAAGGCGGCACAGGGCTTTTGCCATACGGTCATAGGTTGTACTGAGGCCGTCGGCGCCGATTATGTCTTTGGTCATAGCCAACGACGTGCGCAGGTCGTGTAAAGCTGTTTCGTATCGACCGGTTTCCAGATACACGTCGCCGATATGAAACAATGCGGTGCCGATACTCAGGGTGTCGCGGCTTTCCGTTGCCATGGCCAGCGCCTTCATGTTATAGCTGAGCGCGGAATCGTAGTTATGATGTTTTTTATGTACGCCGGCAATATTGATCAACAACGCAAAAGCTATCTTTTGATCGCCGCTTTCAAGCATGATCGTTAGCGAACGGCGAAAGTAGTCTAACGCGCGCGCATACTCCTTCATTGCAGAATAGACTATACCGATATTGTTGTAGTTGTTGGCGGTCAGGCCTTCCATGTGAAGCTTTTCGCTGATGCGCAGGGCCTGCAGATGGCATTCGAGTGCTTCGGGATATTTTCCTTTAGACACCCAGGCGACACCCTTGCTGAGGTAGGCTAGCGCCATGCCCTTTTCGTAATTGGCTTGTCGCGCAAATACCAATGAACGTTCAGCCATCAGCAGTGTACTGTCGGCGTTTTTATTCCAATAGAGTCGGGAGATCGAGTAACAAATGTTTGCGCGCGCGGTATCACTTCCGGCAACTTCCAGGGCTTTGAACAGCTTGTTTACCGTGCGCGGCTGGGCGTACGCATGAAACGCCGCCGTAATGAACACAATAAATGCTCCTAATCCCTTTACCATGGAATACCTTGGTCGATACAAATTGGCGTTTCTGTCTACTTAAAACATGGTACCCTTTTTAGGTCCAGAGCAAGCTGTCTTCTGCATTCGGTTAGGGTAAAAGCACATACGGGTTGAAGACAGCCGCGAAAGGTAAGGTATTTTATCGAGAGGATACAAAACAAAAATGGTTACGCTGCAAAGATGCAACCTAACGACTTTTTGCATTTTGGGAATAATCTGTCCTGTTTTGAGAAAAAGTTGAAATTCCTGTTTTGTTTTCCATCAGGCACCAAAAAACTTTGAAAATTTTTCAATTCTTGAAAAACGGATACTTTTCCTGATGTAAGGTTTTGTGTAAGTGTGTTTTTCACACTTCGGCTGTATTAAACGCACATAAACGGGCTATACGGCGCTGTGCTCCAGCTGCGCAACGTAAAGCGGCTAGTGGCGTTTTAATGTGCTTTTACCCTTATTCCTTGATTTCTTATTCAGATTGGACTCGATAAGGTACATGACCGACAACTTAATTCCGCGGTTGCGGAACCGCAAATTGTCGCGATAGTCCGGGGGAAGCAGGTAGTCTGCATTCGATTTACCGAAAAAGGTTTGGTCGACAGTATAGCGTAAATCAAGAATGGCTTTATGATGGCGTACCGGCTCAATTATGAGCCCTGCGCCCAGGTTTATACCAAACTGAACGCGGTTAGCATCCTTATAATAAACCTCTTTGGGGTGGCCAAAGTCCGGGCGGTTACCAAATTTTATCTTGTACTTAAGCGGCGGGAGATTATTCTCAATTATCCCACCGGAATTGACTTCACCTTTACCACCGAGGAGGTATGCCAGGTTCGGTCCGGCGCCCATGAACCATTTGAATTCACGGCCTTTGCCAAACTGCCCCTTAAACTGCATGGTAAACAAAATGGGTATTTCGAGGTAACGATAGGTAGTATGCTCCTTCAGATCAGGATCTAATTTACCGGTATACGACTTACTTTTTACAGAGTAGAGATATTCAGTATGAAGGAAGTATCTATCCTTTACTTTAAAGCCTATAACTGCGCCAACGCTATAGCCGATTTGGGGGCTGCCGACTTTTACAGTGTCCTGAAAGTGAGGGGCGTCTATCTTGACGGTGCCTAGCTGAGCACCTACCTTAAGACCGGACCACACGATCTGTGCGTTGCCGGTCTGTAAAGACATTATCAATAATATAACAATACAGAAACACTTTTCAAAATTATCGCTACCCCTACCGTAAAAAAAAGATCTGTACGCAACTCCCATAGACTATAGTTGATAAAGCTATCAAGGTATAAAGCTTGGCCATTTTTTTTATTAAAAAGCGTAAAAACAAGTTGATTTATTACACATCTCTGAAGCTCATTTAGGTTGCACCTTTTTTCAATTGCATTCGAGATACCTTTCAGTATTAATATTTGTAACTTCAGTAGGTTCACCCTGGATCAGGCTGAATCGTACTCAAGTGCACGGTATTTGTTCACTACTTTTTTTGTCTATTGGAGAAACGTCTACCTATGAAGAAGTTATGGCTGGCTGCGTGCCTGTTGCTCGTGTGTCTTAGCGTTCCCGCATTTGCCCAGGAAACACAATGCGGTGATGGGATAGATAATGACAATGACGGGTTCGTGGATTGTTACGATGGAGACTGCCGTAAGAACGCGGTGTGTAAGGATTTTTACATTGGTCAGGACAAGGCCTGCCAGGTTCCCCCCACGGGTACTTCAGCCTTTGGGATGAAGCTCGAACAAAAGTCGGATGACCGGACAGCGTGGAGCTCGGGAAGAATTTCCATCGGTGACCTTGATGGCGACGGTATGCCGGAGGTTGTTTCGATTCACCCCGATGATAAATTACTCTATATATTAGACGGAGCAACGCTCGATACTAAACACACAGGCCCTATAACCGGTGTGGCTGACCCATACGACATTGTTATAGGTGATGTTAAAGGAGATGGTTGCGGGGAGATCTTTATTGCCGAATTAGACAATAGCAAGTGGTACATGTCGCAGTACAACTGCCAGGGTGTGCGCCAGTGGCGCGTTCAGGTTTACGATGAGCCGTTTACTTTCGGTTTGGCTGACTTTGATGCGGATGGAAAAGCAGAGCTCTACTACCGCAACGAGATCATGGATGCCGCTACAGGCACTATAATCGTGAAAGGCTCAGGGAGCTGGAATGATTCGAACAAAGGTGTTGATGCTGGTTCCATTGCGGTGGATATACTGAGCACTACGGACTGCGCGTTATGTAATGGGTTGGAGCTGGTAGTCGGTGGTGAGATCTTTTCCGTTAAGTTGGGTAACCGCAGCGCTGGTGCAGGCTCAATCACTTCCGCTGCAAAGATACCCAATAGCGCCAGCTATTTTACCAAGTATACCGGATTCGGCTTTGTGAACGGTATGACCAGCGTGGTGGACTACAACCAGGATGGTAATCTGGATGTGATCGCCAGCGGCGCCACGGGATCATCCAGCGGTACTACTGCCGTTTTCTTCTGGGATGTAAAAAATAACAACGCTAAGGTCTATAAGCCAGCTAATAACTGGAAATATGGTACAGGACGACTTAACGTGGCCGATATCGACGGCGATGGAAAGCTGAATACGACTTTCGTTTCGGGGCCTTTTCTGTTTGCGTTAGATGATAACTTTGCTCTGAAATGGTCGGTGCCCGTTATAGAAAGCACATCAGGCTTTACCGGCGCGACCGTTTTTGACTTCAACAATGACAAATCATCGGAGATCGTTTACCGTGATGAGCAGAATCTATATATCATCAATGGTCAAAACGGTACCGTTTCAACTAAAGTGACCTGTCGCTCGCGTACTGCTGACGAATATCCTATTGTAGCGGACGTCGATGCTGACGGCTCGACTGAAATCTGCGTAACGTGTACAACATCTGATGCTGCAGATGTAAATGATATAAGTACGCGCCCCAAATCGCAGATACGGACTTTCTCTTCCAGTCTGGCAGCGTGGGTGCCGGCACGACGCGTGTGGAATCAGCACGGATATTTCAACGTAAACATTAACGATAACCTGACGATTCCGATCGTTCAGCAGAAACACCATCTGTCTTTCTCCACGGGCTCGCCGTGTAATCCTGGCGAGAACCGACCGCTGAACACGTTCCTCAATCAATCGCCTTTCCTCGATTCAAAAGGGTGCCCCACGTATGCGGCGCCTGATCTTATTTTTGACCCGGACACTCCATTTACTATTGACAGCCCGACCTGTCCTGACAAAAATTTCACCGTTTCTTTTGCGCTTAAGAATGCCGGTAACCTTGGGGTATCGGGGACTATTCCTATTACTTTTTATAGTGGAGATCCTACAAAGACCGGCGCGACCAAGCTCAATACGGTCAATGTCAATATATCCAATCTGAATATCGGCAATGTATATACCGCGACAAACCTTACCGTTCAGGGTACGGGCAGTATGTTCGATTTATATGCCGTTCTGAACGACAATGGTTCTACCGTTCCCACGCCGATAAGCCTTCCTAACAACGCGGGTTTTACGGAGTGTAACTTCACCAACAACATCCTTTCTGCCACGGTAACACCGAAGCCATTTACTGTCGGAGTAGATCCGACTGATAACCAGGTTTGTCCCGGGGCCATCTCTCCTATCAATAATGGATCGGCCCAGGCCTATCGCCTTATAAGCGGAGTGAAGACCACGGCAAACTATACATTCTACTGGTTTAACGGAAATTCGGCGGGGGCACCAGCCAGTGCCAATTATACGGGGTCTAACTATAGCGGGCTTGCCGCCGGCGTATATTCTGTCATTGCGATACCGAATGGATTCAATTGTAGCTCGACTGCGACTACTGTTACGATTGGCGATAAGTCCAAAGCCATATCGGCAGCGATCGTGGAAGATAGCCCCTACACTAACTGTAAGAGCCCGGACGGAAAGATGCACGTGGTGCCTGATGGCGGCAAACCTGTCGGTAACTATACTTATGAGTGGCATACCACCGGAGGCCCAACCCTATCGACGAGCTACCAGCTTAACAACGTGCCCAGTGCAGCCTACCTGGTAACTATTACCGAAAAAGCTACGGGTTGTTTAACCCAGGAATCGGCAACGATTACCGATAAAACAACCAAACCGACGGTAAGTGCAACTACTACACCCGCAAATTGTAGCCCTGCCAACTCGGGCAGCGCGAGCGCTAACGTGGGCGGCTCTACTACGGGCTACACCTTTAACTGGTACGACGGCACCAGCCCCAAACCTACCGCCGACAAGGCTAACAGCGCGACCTATACCAGCATACCCGCCGGTAGCTATACCGTAACGGCGACAAAAAGTTCTTCCGGCTGCGTGTCGGATCCTCTTACTGTAACGGTGGCCTCCAAGCAGGTTGGCACGGTTACGGCGACTGTAACTGCGCAACAAACGTCTTGCAGCGGTACGCCGAACGGTGCAGCTACGGCAAACGTCGGTGGCGTTACAGCGGGTTACACCTGGAAGTGGTTCAAAGGCAACAACACATTGCCGGCCAACCAGTTCGGCACATCGTTTTCGATTACCGGATTAGCAGCCGGCACGGTTTATACGGTGCAGGCAACAGATGCTAATGGCTGTAGCAACACCGCAACTGTAACGGTGAACGATGTTCCGGTTACGCTGACGGTTTCAACAACGGTAGTCAATCAAACGAAATGTACTCCGAAAGACGGATCGGTTACGGCTACTGCCACCGGTTCTTCGGGCGCCATTCAATATTACTGGTTCGATGGTAATATTGGCACTCCCGATACTACAGCATATAATTATAGAGGCGGCGCGACCTATTCAGGTCTTGCAGCTGGTTACTATACGGTTGTTGCGGTTGACAAGGCTACCCGTTGTGCTTCGGCAACAGCTGTAGCGCAGGTGATCGACAATACCACTACGCCGGTTGTGACCGCTACGTCCACCAATATAACCAGCTGCACGAGTGCCAACGGCTCGGCTTCGGCCAACGTGGGTGGCATAACGGCAGGTTATACCTTTACCTGGTATACCGGCAGCACGGCTACGGGGACTTCTTTCTTTACCGGGCCGACCACGCCTTCTACACTTGCGGCAGGAACCTACACGGTAAAAGCGGTGAACAATACTTCGAATTGTTCGGCTACCGCGCAAGTATCGATTACAAACAACCAGGTTACTCCGGTAGTGTCAGCGTCGGCAACACCGCTAACGGTCTGCAGCACACCGGCCAACGGTTCGGTTTCGGCCAATGTGGGCGGTGTAACAGCGGGTTATACATTCTATTGGTTTGATGGAAACGTAGCTTCTCCCAATATAGCTTCTCCTTCTTTTACAGGTCCTATCTACGGCACGCGCCCCGCTGGCTATTATACCGTAATTGCTGTGCAAACCGCTACGGGCTGTCAGTCGGCCAAGGCGGTGGTACAGGTACTTGATAACACGAGCTTACCCGTAATCACCACCACAACGACCAACGTAACAAGTTGTGCTACCGCCAACGGTTCGGCTTCGGCGAACGTTGGTGGCGTAACGGCGGGCTATACCTTTACCTGGTATACCGGCAGTACGGCTACGGGGACTCCTCTATTTACAAGTGCATCAACATCGGCTACGCTTACAGCCGGAACGTATACGCTTAAGGTAGTAAACAATACCTCCGGCTGCTCGAATACTACCCAGGTATCGATCACCAACAACCAGGTAACTCCGGTTGTAACAGCAACGGCCACCCCTACGACATCGTGTAACGCCTTGGTAAACGGCTCGGTTTCGGCCAAGGTGGGCGGTGTAACGGCTGGCTATACTTTCTATTGGTTCAACGGCAATGTGGCTTCGCCTAACATCGCCGCTCCGGATTTTACCGGCGACACCTATCCGAATCTAGCTGCCGGCTACTATACGGTAGTGGCCGTGCAGACGGCTACAAGCTGTCAATCGGCAAAAGCAGTGGTCCAAGTAATTGATAATACGACCCTGCCGACTATCACTACCACCACTACGAATGTAACGAGCTGTGCTGCCGCTAATGGTTCGGCTTCGGCCAACGTGGGTGGTGTAACGGCGGGCTATACCTTTACCTGGTACACCGGCAACACGGCTACGGGAACTTCTTTCTTTACGGGGCCTGCCACACCGGCGAACCTCACAGCGGGAACCTATACGGTGAAGGCCGTAAACAATACTACCAGCTGTTCGAGCACAGCCCAGGTATCGATCACCAACAACCAGGTAACTCCGGTTGTAACGGCAACGGCCACGCCTACTACTTCGTGTAACGCTATGGTGAACGGTGTGGCTTCGGCTACCGTGGGCGGCGTTATTGCAGGCTACACGTTCTACTGGTTCAACGGCAATGTGGCTTCGCCCAATATTGCAGCTCCGGATTTTATCGGTGACACCTATTCAGGCCGGGCTGCCGGTTACTATACAGTAGTAGCTGTACAAACTGCCACGAGCTGTCAATCAGCAAAAGCGGTGGTACAAGTAATGGATAATGCGACCCTGCCAACGATCACCACCACCACTACGAATGTAACGAGCTGTGCTACCGCCAATGGCTCGGCTTCGGCCAACGTGGGTGGCGTAACGGCGGGCTATACCTTTACCTGGTACACCGGCAACACGGCTAACGGTACTTCTTTCTTCACAGGAGCAACGACACCGTCGAACCTGGTGGCAGGAACCTATACGGTGAAGGCTGTAAACAATACTACCAGCTGCTCGAGCACGGCCCAGGTATCGATCACCAACAACCAGGTAACACCGGTTGTAACGGCATCAGCCACTCCGACGACATTCTGTAACACACCCGGCAACGGCTCTGCCTCAGCTAAAGTAGGCGGCGTAATTGCGGGCTATACCTTCTATTGGTTCAACGGCAATGTGGCATCACCCAATATTGCCGCTCCGGATTTTACCGGTGACACATATCCTAACCTCGTCGCAGGCTATTATACAGTAGTGGCTGAGAATACGGTTTCAAAATGTGTTTCCGCAAAGGCTACTGTTCAGGTGCTGGATAACACCGTGCTACCGGTTATAACAACCTCGAGCACCAACCAGACCAGCTGCGATCCTGCGAACCCGAACGGCAGCGCTTCGGCGAATGTCGGTGGCGTAACGGCGGGGTATACGTTTACCTGGTATAAAGGTACTACCGCTACGGGTACTTCCTTCTTTACCGGCGCTGCAACTACTTCGACACTGGATGCGGGTACCTATACCGTGAAAGCGGTGAATAATACTACGGGCTGTGCCAGCACCGCCCAGGTATCGGTTACGAATAACATTGTTCTTCCGGTAGTAACAGCATCGGTTACGCCATTGACAATCTGTAATACACCGGGTAACGGTTCTGCATCGGCCACGGTAGGTGGCGTTACTGCAGGCTATACCTTCTATTGGTTCAACGGCAACCCGGCAACCCCGAACATTGCTGCCGCCGACTTTGTCGGTAACACCTATCCGAATCTATCGGCTGGATCCTACACTGTGATAGCACAGAACAATGCTTTAAAATGTCAGTCTGCCAAGGTTACCGTACAAGTACTGGACAACACCGTGTTGCCGGCCATAACGACCTCAAGCACCAACCAGACCAGCTGCGATCCTGCGAACCCGAACGGCAGCGCTTCGGCGAATGTCGGTGGCGTAACGGCGGGGTATACGTTTACCTGGTATAAAGGTGCTACCGCTACGGGTACTTCCTTCTTTACCGGCGCTGCGACTACTTCAACCCTGGACGCAGCGACCTATACTGTAAAAGTGGTGAATAATACTACGGGCTGTGCCAGCACCGCCCAGGTATCGGTTACGAATAACATTGTTCTTCCGGTAGTAACAGCATCGGCTACGCCATTGACAATCTGTAATACACCGGGCAATGGTTCGGTATCGGCCACGGTGGGTGGTGTTATTGCAGGCTATACCTTCTATTGGTTCAACGGCAGCCCGGCGACTCCGAACATCGCCTCTCCTGACTTTGTCGGTGACACCTATCCGAATCTATCGGCCGGATCCTATACGGTGATAGCACAGAACAACGCTTTAAAATGTCAGTCTGCCAAGGTTACTGTACAAGTACTGGATAACACTGTACTGCCGGCCATAACGACCGCCAGCACCAGCCAGACAAGTTGTGATACCATGAACCCGAACGGCAGCGCTTCGGCGAATGTCGGTGGCGTAACGGCTGGGTATACGTTTACCTGGTATAAAGGCACTACCGCTACGGGCGTTTCCATCTTTACCGGAGCCACGACTACTTCAACACTGGCTGCGGGAACGTACACTGTGAAAGTGGTAAACAATACTACGGGTTGTGCCAGCACGGCCCAGGTATCGGTTACGAATAATATCGTTCTTCCTGTAGCAACGGCTTCTGCCACGCCATTGACAATCTGTAATCTGCCTGGCAACGGCTCGGCATCGGCATCGGTGGGTGGTGTTATTGCAGGCTATACCTTCTATTGGTTCAACGGCAGTCCGGCGACCCCGAACATCGCTGCTGCTGACTTTGTGGGGGACACCTATCCGAATCTATCGGCCGGATCCTATACGGTGATAGCACAGAACAACGCTTTAAAATGTCAGTCTGCCAAGGTTACTGTACAAGTACTGGATAACACTGTACTGCCGGCCATAACGACCGCCAGCACCAGCCAGACAAGTTGTGATACCATGAACCCGAACGGCAGCGCTTCGGCGAATGTCGGTGGCGTAACGGCTGGGTACACGTTTACCTGGTATAAAGGGTCCAGCGCTACGGGTGCTTCCTTCTTTACCGGTGCCACGACTACTTCAACCCTGGATGCGGGTACCTATACGGTGAAGGCGGTTAACGATGCCACGGGTTGTGCCAGCACCGCTCAGGTATCGGTAATCAATGCCCCTGTTACGCCGGTTGTAACGGGTTCTGCCACACCAACGACAATATGTAATGTACCGGGCAACGGTTCGGCATCGGCCACGGTAGGCGGTGTGATTGCTGGTTATACTTTCTATTGGTTTAAAGGAAATCCGGTTACGCCGAATACGGCCGCTCCGGACTTTACCGGTGACACCTATCCCAACCTGGCTGCCGGTTTCTATACGGTAGTGGCTGAGAATACCATTTTGAAATGTCCTTCTGTCAAGGTTACAGTACAGGTACTGGACAATACAACTTTACCGACGGTAAGCGCCACGGGCACAGACAACACTGCGTGTGACCCCGCCAAATCGAACGGTACGATCTCTGCGAACGTAGGCGGATCGACTGCCAACCATACCTTCCATATCTTTAAAGGACAGAATACACTTCCCGCCAACGAGGTAGCCGGCTCACCGTCTGCTACTGTATCGGGCCTTGCCATCGGTATCTATACCATCCAGGCAATCGATAACGTGACGGGTTGTGCCGGCACTACGGAAGTAACGATCAAGAACAACATCGTGCTCCCCACGATTACAGCTACGGCCGCCGACGTGACGATCTGTGCTCCTGCGAACGGCTCTATTACTGCAAGCATCGATATCCCGAACCTGGCAGACTATACGTTCTCCTGGTACAATGGAAATTCACTGAAGGCCTCACCGGATTATGCAGAAACATCAAATGTGCTCAGCGGCATTGGCGCGGGCATATACACGGTGGCTGCGTTCAATAATGTGCTGGGCTGCGATGTGCAGGCTCCTTTCACGGTTACGGTGAAGAATGCACCGACTACGGCCATTACTATTGCGACAAATGACTCTGATTTTATTATACCGTCAGTATGTAACGACGGCCTCGGCCGGGTTGCAGTACACGCTTCATCACCTGTCAATACCAACGGATTCACATACTCCTGGTTCTCCGGTGACAAGAATATAGGAATGACAGCTCTGCCCGGTGCAGGCACGCCTTATGCTCCCCCGGCAAATTCGGAAATGTATTCGAACGTGAATGCCGGTCAATACAGCGTTATTGCGTTGGATAAAACAACGGGCTGTCAGGATACACTCTCGTTCAATCTGAGGTACAGTGATCAGGCCTTCCTGGTTAGTATCCTCACAACTCCGCAGACAGACTGTTTGAATCCTGACGGTGGATTCAGCGCGAAGATCCAGCCGAGTTTGGGAACAAAGGCGCTTCACAACGACGTAGATCAAACGTGGTATACGCTGGATTTATACCAGGATGGCGTCCTGATAAGTCAGAAAGTCGGTACAAACGACTCTACATTCTTCTATAACGTTCCATCCGGTAACTATACCGTGATTGCGATGGAAACCAATCCGTTATTGCCAGGTTGTGCGTCACAGCCTAACAATATTACAATCGCTAACGCGACTGTGAACCCGGTTATCGCAGGAACGCCTACCGACAATAAGAACTGTGCTGGTGCTGCTGAAGGAACCGGTAAGATAGAGCTTACCGTAGACGGTACACTCACACCTGCAACGGGGTACACGTATTCATGGTTCCAAGGTCAACTTACTTCCGGCCCTGCCCTGCCGGCTGCCAATGTGGTAAGCCCCGGACATACTGCTGAAAAAATCGTTGGTGGTTTCTATACTGTCGAGGTAATGAAAGCCAGCAACCACTGTAAAGCCAACGCTACCTTCCACCTCAATGATGATCCTTATGTGATCTCAATCCCTTCAACCGATCTTACGCTCACCGATCTGACTGATTGTGCTCCGGCCAACGGCTCAGCCCAGGTTACCGATGTGCTGGTAGACGGCGTATCGTCAGGCGGAACAGGCGGTTTCACATTCAATTGGTTGCTCAGCGATCAGTCACCTATTCCTACTGCCGGCCACACCGACACCATGACTCCGCTGGATGCCGGCGATTATTTTGTAACGGCGATCAACACGGTATCGAACTGCCAGTCATCATCTGTTCCGTTTACCATTGCTCCTGCGGATACACAACCGGAGATTACCGGACAGGCACTGGTTAACAATACAAACTGTACGTTCCCGGGTGTTAAACCTAACGGCGAGATAACGCTACAAGTTAATTCCAATGCTGACCCTGTAACGGACTTTGCTGTTCAGTGGTTCGAAGGAACGACAACTACAACAGTTCTGGGCACCACAGTGGGCGCGGTCGATCCGCTGAACCCGCTACATGCTACTGGCCTGAAAGCCGGCAGCTATACCGTAAAAATTGTAGACAACACCACCCCTGGTCAGAGCTGTGAGCAAACTGCTACGTTTACTATCCAGGATACTCCGACAACGCTCGCTATTTTTGCTGCCGACATCACGCTGACCGATCAGACCGACTGCAGCCCTGAAAATGGCACCGCTACCGTGATCGACGTTATTCAAAACGGTGTGGCACAGGGTACAACCACCGGCTATGTGTTCGAATGGTTCGACACTACCCCTACGCGCTTAGACTCTACCGGCACAGTACCGGTCTATACCGGCCTGGCTGCAGCGATCTACGGCGTGAAGGCTACCAGCCAGACAACGGGTTGTGCTTCGCCGATCACGCCGTTCGAGATCAAGCTCAACACGGTGAAGCCTGATATTCAGGCAACCGCGGTGGTAGACAATACGAATTGCGTGTTCCCCGGTATCAAGCCGAACGGTGAGCTGACCATTACCATTAATAGTGGTGTGGATCCAGCCACGGACTTTACGGTTCTGTGGTTTGAAGGAACAACGACTACGGTTGCCCTGGGCACTACGGTAGGCAGTGTCGATCCGCTGAACCCGCTTCACGCTACGGGTCTGAAGGCCGGTAGCTATACGGTGAAAGTGACCGACAACACTACTCCGGGAGCAAGCTGTGAGCAGACTGCTACCTTCACTATCCAGGATACACCGACGACACTTTCTATTTTCGCGGCCGACATCACGCTGACCGATCAGACCGATTGCAGCCCTGAAAATGGTACGGCTACCGTAACGAATATTATTCAAAACGGTGTGGCCCAAGGCACTACTGCCGGCTATGTGTTCGAATGGTTCGACACTACCCCCACGCGCTTAGACTCTACCGGCACGGTACCGGCCTATATCGGCCTGGCCGCAGCAACCTATGGCGTGAAGGCTACCAGCCAGACAACGGGTTGTGCTTCGCCGATCACGCCGTTCGAGATCAAGCTCAATACGGTGAAGCCTGACATTCAGGCAACCACGGTTGTAGATAACACGAATTGCGTATTCCCCGGTATCAAGCCGAACGGTGAGCTGACCATTACCATTAATAGTGGTGTGGATCCTGCTACGGACTTTACGGTTCTGTGGTTTGAGGGAACAACGACTACGGTTGCCCTGGGCACTACGGTAGGCAGCGTCGATCCGGCGAACCCGCTTCACGCTACTGGTCTGAAGGCCGGCAGCTATACGGTGAAAGTTACCGACAACACTACGCCGGGTGCAAGCTGTGAGCAGACTGCTACGTTCACCATCCAGGATACACCGACAACACTCTCTATTTTCGCGGCCGACATCACGCTGACCGATCAGACCGATTGCAGTCCTGAAAATGGTAGCGCTACTGTAACGGATATTATTCAAAACAATGTGGCTCAAGGTACAACCGCGGGCTACGTGTTCGAATGGTTCGATGCTACGCCAACGCGCTTAGACTCTACCGGCACCGTACCAGCGTATACCGGACTTGCCGCTGCAATCTACGGTGTGAGAGCTACCAGCCAGGCAACAGGTTGCGCATCGCCGATCACGCCGTTCGAGATCAAGCTCAATACCATTAACCCGGATATTCAGGCGGCATCGCTTGCAGACAATACACATTGCGTGTTCCCTGGTGTAACAGCCAATGGCGACCTGGTGATCACCATCGACAATGGCGTAAATCCTGTAACTGACTACACCATTCAGTGGTATGCTGGTACAGGCACGACTACTCCCCTTGCCGCTGCCAACCTGGATGCCGGTAACCCGCTGCACATTCAGAATCTCAAAGCCGGCAGCTATACTGTAGTAGTTACCGACAACACCAATCCGGGTGTAAGCTGTAATCAGACCGCTACCTTCACCATTCAGGATACGCCGCCTTCGGTGACTATCGATGCCGTGGATATTCTGTTGACCGATCAGACCGATTGTAATCCTGAAAATGGTACCGCTACCGTTACCGATATTATCGAGAACGGTACGGCCAAAAACAACACCACCGATTATGCTTTTGCGTGGTACGACACCAAAACGCCGATCCCTACGCGCCTGGATACCACGGGGTACACCGCAGCATGGACTGGACTGGCTGCTGGCAACTACCAGGTAAGGGCTACCAGCACGGTAACCGGCTGCTACTCACCGTTTACTCAGTTCGAGATCAAGCTCAACACCGTGAACCCGGATATTCAGGCGGCATCGCTTGTAGACAATACACATTGCGTGTTCCCCGGTGTAACAGCCAATGGCGACCTGGTGATCACCATCGACAATGGTGCAAACCCTGTGACGGACTATACTATTCAGTGGTATGACGGTACGGGTACAACCACACCTCTTGCTGCTGCCAACCTGGATGCCGGCAATCCGTTGCACATTCAGAATCTGAAGGCCGGCAGCTATACTGTAGTGGTTACCGACAACACCACTCCGGGTGTAAGATGTAATCAGACCGCTACCTTCACGATCCTGGATACGCCGCCTTCGGTGACCATCGATGCGGTGGATATCCTGCTGACCGATCAGACCGATTGCAGTCCTGAAAATGGTACCGCTACCGTTACCGATATTATCGAGAACG
>Ga0247764_1000024_pt1 | contig 78183 bp, 63 predicted proteins | sample UWRJL051202B4_FD_179932 | JGI IMG/M metagenome (GOLD analysis project Ga0247764, IMG submission 179932) | Plant litter microbial communities from Arlington Agricultural Research Station in Wisconsin, United States - UWRJ-L051-202B-4 | ecosystem: Environmental > Terrestrial > Plant litter >... | reverse complement strand
TAGAAATCATCATATTGATAATAAAGGTAACGCAGCTACTGTTCAATGAAACTCTAATGTATTTGAAAACGATGCAGCTAGATTCTATAACGATTTTATGAGGGATAAATTCCCTAATAGAACCCAAAATAATTATTGAAATTCAAGCCCAGTTAGAAAAGCTTTACGCGATTTATAATTGGGAATACTAAGCTAGGATAATTTTAAATAGGTTAGCTTTATATTTAAGTTAGATGTTTAGGATTTATAAACTAGGAGAAATTTTATGTTTAGATTTAAGTTGGGTGTTTAAGATTAGATGCGTGCTTTCGAGTTATATGTTATTAAATATACTTAGTGGTTTTGCGTATAGTATTATGGATTAAAGATTAATTTTATTAGTTTATTATTTTCTTTTTAAGTGACAGAGTTAAATGTTAGTTGGTGTAAGCTATACTTAAGATTTGTAAGATTACGGTTTACGAGATGTTAATATAAGTGGTCGTATTATGTTTTAAGTTAGTGAGGGTGTGGTAAGGGGAATTAACATTTATAATGTTGGTAAGGTTGGATATACCTATTTAATTAGTATTTTGCTATTTTGCGCAGTAAATCATTTCTTTGTTTACCAAAAAATAGATAAATACTAAAAACTTGTGTATACTTTGTTAGTTCCTAAATTCGCTGGTCAGAAAAAAATAATTATTACTAAATTATAAGGGGATACTTTGGAACAGGGTTAATTCTAGCTCCTATTATAAATAATGTATATATGAAAAATAAAATATCTTACTATTCAACGGTTAAAACCCAAGATAGGGGCTCTAACCTCACAAATTTTACTAGTAATTTAAATCCTAATTGAGTAACGGGATTCTGTGACGCTGAATCTAGCTTTTCGATTAGAGTAGCTAAAGATGAAAAAAGGTTTAAATCTTTACGTATAGCACCCATTTTTACTATAGAACTACATGAAAAAGATTTTAATTTACTTAAACAAATAAATGTTTTTTTCACAGTAGGCACTATCATAAAAAGAGTTAAAAATGGTAATCCTAGTGTAATATATTCGGTTCAATCCATTAAAGCACTAAAAGATGTCATAATACCTCATTTTGAAAAATATAATCTATTAACACAAAAGAGAGCAGATTTCCGGATGTTTTCTTTAGTAGTAGATATGCTTTACAATGGTCAACATAAAACTGAAGAAGGTTTAAACAAAATATTATCGTACAAAGCCTCTATAAGTAAAGGTTTATCAAAATCCTTATTAGATATATTTCCCGATATTATACCTGTGGCAAGAAACCTAATATTACCTACCAAAGATTTTAATCCATTTTGAGTAGCGGGGTTTGTTGACGGTGAAGGTTGTTTTTATGTAAAAACATCCAAGACCCATTCAGGATATAAAGTAAGTGCGTATTTTTCTATAGCACAACATATACGTGATATAGCTTTACTAGAAAATTTGGTAACTTATTTAAATTGTGGTTTAGTAGAAACTGTGAAAACTAGACCTACTCAGTCTAGTTATGTAGTATATAAATTTAGTGATATTACTAATAAAATAATACCTTTTTTTGAAGAATACTCTTTAAGAGGAAATAAATTAATAGATTTTTATGATTTCAAAAAAGTAGTAAATATCGTAGGAGAAATTAACAAGTACGATGGAAATAGTGCTACATTTAAAGAAATAATCAAAATAAAAAGAAATATGAATAGAAATAGAATAAGTTAAATACATAAATATATTAATTATAATAGAAAATGGGGTAAATAGCATGAAACTCTATCATTATTATAAGGCGCTGCCAGTAAGATAATATAGACAATGTGCGGCGAAGCATGTATTAAATAAATATTCAAAATAAAGAGTGACACAAGAAATAAGCTCTATTTTGAGGGATACATGAAGCCTCAACGACTAGTAGATGAGTACTTTATTTACAATAATTCTACCACGAATACCCCACATTTATGATAGTATTATTAAATACTTTATAAATGAAGACATAGTCTGAACCATTCTTATAAAGAATGGATATAAGAGATAAAGAGCTCTTATGGTAACAAATTTGTCCACGGATTTACATTAATAGTCCCTACCAATCTATTTAAACCATTTATGGTTTGTAATCAATTTAGTGTAAAAAATAATAAATTTGGTGTAAAAAACAATTCAACTCTTACTCTAGAATCAAATAAAAAAACCATTAATTTAGATAAAAATTTCATTAATTGATTAGTATCAAAAATTTTTAAAATAAGAATAGAAGATACTAAAGGTAAAATACAATATTTTTCAAATATAACAGAATGTAGTTTAAATCTTAAAATATCTAGTAAAATAATTAAAAATTGTTTAATCTCAGGTAATCCGTATAAAAATTACACTTTTAAATTTGATACTGTTTATTAAATAGAATTGACAGAAAACAGGGGAAATTGCATGGAACTCTTAAAAATAATAAGACAATATGCAGCCAAGTATATATTAAATAAAAATAATATATTAAATAAAAAGAATATATAAAGGTTCAACGACTAGTAGGTGAGTACTTTATTTACAATAATCCTGCCACAAAAACCCTGCAATCATTTAATGATTGATGAAATAGTCTGATCCCTTTTGTGAAAAAGGGAAATAAGGGGTAAAAACCCTTATGATAACAAAATTGTACATGTGATGATCGGTACAGCATTTTTAGCTGTAGGTTTATGACGTGCACTAGCCTACCATTGTTATATAAAGTGTTTAATAGAACCCAACAGACTTAGTTTTCATGCAAAACGTAGAGGCTTTAAACAAACACATCGTTTATACTCTACTAAGACTAAGACCTCTAACTTGCCTAGAAATAATGCAAAAAATTATTTAGACCCTTGGTTCGTAACTGGCTTTTCTGACGCTGAATGTTGTTTTATGATAAATATTAGAGAAAATCCTGCTTCTAAGTTAGGTTGGTCTGTCGTGCCTTGTTTTCAAATTTCACTACATGTTAAAGATAAGGCAATACTAACCGATATAGAAGCCTTTTTTGGAGGTATCGGATTAAATAAGCAGGGTAAAAATAGATGAACTTTTGTGGTTTTTTCTTTAAATGAGATTCAGAAAATAGTTGAACACTTTGATACTTACCCGTTAATTACCCAAAAACACGGTGACTATTTATTATTTCGTGAAGCAGTTATCTTGATACAACGCAAAGAACATTTAACTTTGGAAGGTTTAGAAAAAATTGTAGCAATTAAAGCATCTATGAACCTAGGGTTATCCAAAAAACTGGAACAGGCATTTACTAATATAAACCCTAAAGCTAGAATTCTTGTACGTACACCAGAAATTCCAAACCCTTTTTGAGTTGCAGGTTTTACTTCCGGAGAAGGATGCTTTTTCTTTAATATCGGTAAAGATACCCAGAGTAAATTAGGGTATAGAGTGAGGGTTGGATTTCAATTAACTCAACATATTAGGGATAGGCAGTTGCTTACTCTTTTAGAAACATACTTTGGTTGTGGTAAGTATTACCTTTCCAAAGACCATCGGCATGGTGATTATATAGTTTCTGATGTCTCCGCGCTTGCTGATAAAATTATACCTTTTTTCTCACAATATAAAATATTAGGTATAAAAGAGCAAGATTATCTTTGTTGAAGTGAAGCTATAAATTTAATTATAGCCAAAAAACATTTGACTCAACAAGGTTTAGACCAAATACGTAAAATTAGAGAAAATATGAATACAAAAAGGGTTTTAGTGGAATCAGAGTCAGCTACCCTAGGTGTAGGCAATGACATAATTCCAAAAGTCAACATTACTAAAAGGGCACGAGTTAAACCTATTAGTGTACAAGAGGTTAAATCAGGCAAAATCATTAAATTTTATAGTATTAGAGAGGCATACCTTTGTCTACAAAAAAAAGTATCTATTTCTACTATTAGTAGGTATTTAGATACCGGTAAATCAGCAGAGGGTTATATCTTTTTTAATATAAACAAGAAAAGTTAATTTTTTTTTTTTTGTTCTATTTGTAACTTCGTACAAGGGGTCTCGAAAAGGAAGAGTTAGTTGAATTTGGGTTTTATTATACCTATAGTACTGTGTGAGCAGACAGTATCAAGGTGGTTTATCGTCAAATTCCGGAAACCCCCTAATAGCCTTGTTAACCAAACATTAAGTGAAAATTCTAAGTGCGGCTTGCAGTAATGTGTAAGGTAAGGTAACATTAACAAGGATATCTTGAAAAAGTAATGGGCAATCGCGGATCTAAAACTGGGAAATCAGTAAAAGAGCAACGAGCATACGGCGATACTCAAAATGAAATGAGTAAGATGTGCTCTAGATCCCTTTGAAAAAGGGGTGCTAACCTAATACTAGTTATATTCCTAAGGTAACGTCGCTTGTGATGTGATCTTTAAGAAAAAAAATCGAACTATTAAGGTTGGCTTAAATATATACGTCCGCTCAGCCTAATGTCTTTGTTCTTTTTCATAGGCGAAGGCTAAAGACGTAAAACGCTAACAAATAACCATCACAAAGGAATGGAGGCAGCTATTTTATATTGACATTTAAAGGTGTCGTGGGCGAGAATCTCACCTAATCATTAGTAAATTTTAATAGTAAATGTTATAGCAAAATATTAATCTTAAATGGTTTGATAAGGTGAAAACGGTTAATGATTATCTTAATAGAAGACCGTCGGTGGCTATAAACATCGCTACTGACTGGGGCGCCCACGTAGAGTTTAAATACTCGCGAATGTACAGTCGGAACTTATATATGATATATTATAATTTTAGTCGTCTATACAATTTATAAAATGGATAGGTTTTATGCCTGACTATAGGTTAATAGGGGATATTTAAGTTTGTTTTATTGACGAACCATTTTGCTATTTTACTATATACTACTTAGTATAAAGAATTTTATTCTAAAAAAAACATCTAAAAAAAATAATTTTACATTTTATTCTTTAAATTCAATTAGAAATTTTGATATGCATAATAATATAAATCTAAAATATAAAAAGAAGTTAAGTACGGGATTCAAAAATAACTCTTGTTTAAGTAATGAATTTAAAGAATGATTATGTGGGTTAATAGATGGGGAAGGCCATTTTTATATAAATAAAAAATCTAATACAGTTTTTAGTTTTAGATTTGAAATACATCATGTTGATGATAAACCTATGCTGGACTATATATGTAATATCTTAGGTGCAGGTAAAGTGTTTACTTATGTGGATAAGTGTACTTTTGTTGTTTCTAGCCTTAAAGAAATACAAATAATAATAGATCTCTTAACAGAATACCCTTTAAATTCTACTAAGCTTATTAATTTTTTAGATTTCAAAAAAGCTTTTCAGTTCTATACAAATAATACAAAAACTGAAGATATAGTTAAAGAAATAATAAACTTAAAAAATGGAATGAACTCTAAAAGAACTGAATTTAAAATGCCGGATTTTCATGCACCTTTAATTACGAAGAATTGATTACTTGGTTTTGTAGAAGGGGAGGGTTCATTTTAAGTAAGAAGAGGTTCTAATAAATTTGAATTATTGTTTAGTATAAGTCAGTCCTCTAAAGATGAAATTTTAATGGACGCTATAAAAAATTTTTTGGAAGATCTGCCTTATACTAATGGGTCAGATGTTGTAAAAAAATACATTTATAAGCCTAAAGGTCTTAATCATCAACCTGTAATTCAGTTAGCAATATCTCAAACAGATTACATTAAAAATGTGTTAATTCCATTTTTTAGCTCTTTAGAATGGCATTCTAAAAAAGAATTAGATTTTTACGATTGAGTTACTATTTTTAATTTTAAGGAAAGAGGTCATCATTATCAAGAAGAAGGGTTAAGAGTTTTAAATGCTATTGTTAATCAAATGAATAATTATAGATTATCTACTTCTCAAAAGATTAGGATAGATACAGATCAATTAGTAAAAGACATAGCGAGATTACTAGATGGCCCTTCAAATTATGAATATATAGGGGATAGAAAAATTATAAAATCTTTAAATAAACTAGTAGGAGTAAAAAACCAAGAAATTATCCAGTTGGAAGAGGAAAATGGTAATGTCATAAAAACTTTTTATTCCATTGTAGATTGTGCTAAGTTTTTTAAGGTTTCAAGAACTTTAATTTACAATAGACTATCTGGTAATAAATCAATAATTTTTGAAGGTAAACATGTTTTTATCAAGAAAAACAAGAATTAAAAAAAAAAATAAGTTTGTTTGTAGATGTAGTCTGGTTATTTTTATTTGTTTCTATATACTACTGGGGATCGTAGTTTTTTTAGAATTTTATTTCTTAGTTTCGATGTATATTCAATCTTTTGTATGCATGGGGATAATTCTAACTTATTCTTTACAACTCCCTTCATACAAAAAATAATATCTTCCTCAGATAGTAATGCACTGTAGTCATATATTGCATAAATGACAAATTTATAATAAAAACGTGTGATAATGAAGTGACATATTAATTACATTTTCATAATTGTGTTAAGAAGGTAGCTATAATTAAGATTATTGAAAGATTACGTAATATTAAAAGAAAAATATGAAACAAAAGTGGTCATCTTATTTAGTGAGGGTGCGGTAAGGGGTATTAACATAAAAATTAAAACTGTAATGGAGTTTTACAGTTTATAACCAAAATTAATGCTAAAATGTAACGACTAAATTTCGCACGAATTTCTAGCCAGGTATGAAGGGGCCCTTGGAGAAACTAAAGGATGTGTTTTCAGGGGGACCTTTCCAAAATGAAGGGAGTGGAGTTATGGCTTTGAACATAAAAAATTCCATCTAAATACTGTCAAAATTCTAATATAAAATTCCGGATAAGGTTTCTTATATGTATTTTATTAGAGAACTTTCCAAAAAGTCTAGGTAGTGTTCAAAGTTAAATTTATAATCCCAATATAAACTATAAATGATAAAAACTATAATATGCGGCTGGATGTATGTTATTCCATTGTAGTTATAGGCGCTCGCCTTGCCTTCACGACTTGATGATCTAACGAATCTAGATTCTTTTGGATTTTGTGGATTAAAGAGCATATCATAGGACTAAGTAGCATATTGTTTCAGTATTCAAATATCTAAATCATCTTGTCGTTTGGCTAGCAATATTATTTCTGATAATAATAAGGTTGTTAGTCTTCTAGGGTATGGTTAAGCACTGAGAACGACTTGAGTTAATTACTCAATATAATAATAAGTTATCACTATTATTCGACGTATGTAAAAAGTATAGGAAAAGGATGTTTTATATGATATGTTTTGTATGAAAGACGAAAACTAGGAAGCTGCATAGTGAATACTTGTTAACTGACAACTGATAGGTATTCAACAGAAAGTTGATAAGATTAATGGGTGAATATATTATTGAATTCTTTCATCCCTGAAATTTGGAAGGAAACAGGGAATGGACCCCTTGGATGGAAATCTATAATTTGTTGAAAGATTAGATAATGTAGATGGATTACAAAGGTCTTTGATAACACTGTAATGGAGTGGGTGAGTTTGTGAGCCCTTAAAAAAGGATACCGTTGGGGATTACAAGGCTGTAATTAAAACGGAAATGGGGGTAAATGATTCTCACCTTATCACTGAGATGTTTTAATATGTAAAGATTGATTCAACTTATCACTGATATCATATTTTTAATATTTAAATATATTATCAATTAGGCCAATTTTGGTGAAACAAACAATAAGAATAAACTTTTAAATCATGAAAAAAACAACTACTATATTAAAAAATATTAAGCTATCCAAAAAAGTAGCAAATTTAAGACAAGACGCTTTTTATTCCACAGTTCCTTTTTCACATTTGGATTTAGATTATCCAAAATTATTAGCTAGCATAAATAGACAAAGATCTCCTAATAAAAAAGTTATTAAACTTATTAGGAAATTCTCTACATCAAGAACAAAATTTAATGGTATAAATGTTCAGTCGTACAAAATTACCAAATTTAGAAATATTAGAAATTTTTCCAGCCCTGCGCGAGGCAGGCTTTCCCTGACGAGCTGCTTAAAGGGCAGCCCGCAGGGTAATTTAAATAATTTGGAGGCTTGATTTTTATCTGAAAAGTTTGAAAACTGGCTTTATTCTAAGCATACCAAAATTTTAGGTATTAAATATTAAATAATATATGGGTCTATAAATTTATGTACCCCCAGCATCTAAAGGAGCCTTTCTCCTCCCTCTTGGTGGGAGGGAACAAGTCTTGAAAACTAGAAGGTGGCTAGTATATGTTTTTATAATATGTACCTTTCAACCATATTTGTCCGTTTATAGTAATGTACCTTATTACAAAAACATATTTTGCAATTATTATTAATTAGTTTAATGGTAAAACAAAATATTCCTAATATACTTATCTAAGTAGTCTATTATCCATATAACCTTCAAAAATAAATTGAAATGAATATATAGTATATCACAGCAGAATAATAAGCCAGTTTATATTCGTTGTTGAAACGGCACAATTAAGGTGTATCCCTATATATTCATACATTTTTTATACTTGCAGTTAATATAAAACATTTTTATATGTTTAAATATGAAACAATTATCAGCCCTCTTGATCAATTTGAGATTAGAAACTTATTAGGTATTGATACACCATTATTAGGAAATATTAACCTATCTATTACAAATATAGGTTTATATATGACAATTGCTACTTTTTTAGCTTTTTATTTCAGTATTTTAGCTACTAATCACGCAAAAATTGCTCCTAATAAATGATCTTTAACTCAAGAAACGTTATACGCTACTATACACAGTATAGTAATTAACCAAATTAATAATAAAAAGGGTCAAGTTTACTTCCCATTTATGTATGCATTATTTATTTTTATATTAATAAATAACTTAATAGGAATGGTTCTGCAAAACACTGACAATTTGTGCGATTGTATTACATTAAGTAGTTTGACGATAAGCAATAAAAAGGTATCAGGCTATTCTCATACTAAATTTAATAAATACTCTACTAATAACCAAGAAAGCTCTAAAAACAATGGTAAAGGTATTTTAGTGGATGTTATTAATCCTTATCACCTTACTGGATTTATAGACGGAGAGGGGTGTTTTAGTATATCTCAATTTTTTTTTGAAAAAAAAAAATAGTGAATTGGCAGTAGGTTGACAAATTATACCTATATTTAAAATATCTTTACACGTTAAAGATAGAGCTCTATTAGAACTAATTCAAAGATCACTGGGTGTAGGAACTATTTATAAACACGGTGAAAATTCCTTAGATTTGCGGGTATATGGTTTTAAGGATTTAACTGTACTAATAAAGCACTTAGATAGTTATCCCTTAATTTCTAAAAAATTTGCGGATTATGTTTTATTTAAACAAGCTGTTAAATTGATAGGTTTAAGAGCGCATTTAACCAAAGAGGGTTTGTTAAATTTGGTTAGCCTAAAAGCTTCACTTAACAAAGGTCTTTCTGAAAAATTAAAAGGTGAATTTCCTGGTATTATCCCTGCGATAAGATCCGAGGTTTTATATCCAGAAATAAAAGATATTAATTGATTGAGAGGATTTGTAGAGGCAGAAGGAAGCTTTCATATTATTATACAAAAAGTTAAAGATAAAACCTGAGTGAGTTTAAGATTTACATTGACTCAACACTCTCGTGATAAAGTCTTGATGGAGAGTCTAATTAAATATTTAGGCTGTGGGAGATGCTCTTCAGCCTCTACACGCAATGAAGTGAACTACACTGTTTCTACTTTCTCTGCAATATATAGTATTATTATTCCCTTGTTTCAGAAATACCCCTTATCAGGTATTAAACAGCAAGATTTCTTAGATTTTGTGAAAGCGGCTGAATTAATAAAATCTAAGGACCATCTTACTAAAGATGGATTAGCCAAGATTATGGTTATAAATAGTAAAATGAACCAGAGAAGAACCGAAACGGCCTCCGGCTTTATACAATAAAGTAGATGAAAATATACCCCCTTATTGCTTAGAATTAAATAACTTAATCGTAAATACACTTTAAAAACAAGCCACAAAATGGTCAAAAGGAGCCTAGATATTATTTTATACAAAATATCGATCTTCAATTTACTTACTTTCAGAAAAAATAATAACTTTATAAAAAACAATAAGGTTACATTTAATTATTCTACGAAAATCTCTCCCGAATATAATAAGCAAGATAATAATAGTTACTATCTTCATCCTTACTATATAACAGGATTTGTGGATGCAGAGGGTTGTTTTACCACATCGATCTTTATAGATGAAAGAAGGGTAACTAAATGACAAGTAAAACCTATATTTAAAATATCATTACACAATAAAGATAGAAAAATATTAGAAGCATTACAAAGAACATGAGGTGTAGGTAATATACATAAACATGGAAAGGATTCAATAGAATTTCGTGTCAGTTCTATAAAAAACTTAAAAGTAATAATTAACCATTTTGATCAATACCCTTTAATCACGAAAAAATTAGCTGATTACCTTTTATTTAAACAATCTATTGTTTTAATAGAAAAAAAAGAACATTTAACTATGGAAGGTTTACTTAAATTAGTTGGGATAAAGTCTACATTGAATTGAGGATTATCTGATAAGCTTAAGCAATCTTTTTCTAACATAATACCAGCAGAAAGACCAGAGGTAAAACTTTCAGAGATAAAAGATATACGCTGATTGGTAGGATTTGTTGAAGGCGAAGGGTGTTTTCTAGTTGTTATTCAGAAATCTAAGAGCAATAAAAAAACTTATGATATAAGTTTAAGATTTACAATTACTCAACATAATAGAGATTCGGAATTATTGCTGAATTTATTAAATTATTTAGGTTGTGGTAAGCATTCTTCAAGTCGTAATGAAGTTACGTTTATAACTTCTTCTTTCTCAGACATTAAAAATAAAATTATACCTATATTTGATAAATATCCTTTATTAGGTACTAAGAAAGAAGATTTCGAGGATTTTAAAAAAGTGGCTGAGTTAATGGAATTAAAAGACCATTTAACGGAAGAAGGAATAAAGAATATAACTTTAATTAAAAGTAATATGAATAGTAAAAGAATATCTTATTAGAAAGGTAAGATCGCGTAAATTGCACAGAAAATTATTTCTTGTTGTGTATTTTTTTTTTGAAAGTATAGGATAATTAATCTGAAAAGTATTAAAGATGATATTAATAAAATAATATACGTCACACTATATGCTGGAAACTTCTAATACTTTAGATACGATCTTTTAATATTTGAAAAGATTTAAAAGATGTAAAAATTCTAAAGATGAAACAATGGGTAATCAGCAGGAAACCTAAAGATTTTTTTTTTATAGGGATCCTCAGAGACTAAACGTGAGAAGCTGTTCAAGTTATATACAACCGATCAGTTAAGATATAGTCCAACTTGTTAAATTTATATGTTTATCAAGCCGTCCTTATAGTTTCGCAAGTACTTCACATTTTATATTAACATTTTCACTTAGTTTTACTGTTGTATTAGGGGCTACACTTTTAGGGTTTAAAGAACATGGATTAAAATTCTTTTCTTTATTTGTACCAGCAGGTTGTCCTTTAGGATTACTACCTCTTTTAGTTATAATTGAATTCATGAGTGATGTTTAGAAAACTTCAAATTGTGATTAAGAGCCAAACTCCGGGGAAGCCCTAAAGCTCTTTTAACCAAGGATTTAAAGGAAACTTTTCATCTGGCCTGATTAATGCCTCAGGGTACGGTAATATCAAAAGAGATGAAGGAAAATAAATGGGTAATCGCGGATCTAAGTCAGATAGTATCTGTAAAAGAGCAACGAGTAGATGGTTCTTCGGTATTGTCTTCAATATTGTAAGGTGTACTCTTGTCGCCATAAAAGTGGTTTTTAAGTAGAATTAAGTAACTTAAATTAAAGTTTCTGTAAAAGTTTTACCTACATAAATGGGTTTGTATAGGTTTCCTAAACACATCTACTACTCGCAATCGGACACCTAAAAGCTATCACTTTGAGGGAACAAAGAGTCGGTCTAAAGGTATGTTATTAAGTCGGCCGGTTTCGATCTTTATTGGAACTTGCGCCCTGAGCAGTAAAAGAACTATGTCTACAACATCTGAACAATTGCCTGCTAGAGTTTATAATAATACTGATAAGGACAAAGAATTAATCATTAATGAAAATAAAGGACAATCAGGTATTTACCGTTGAGTTCACAAAGAATCAGGAAAATCTTATGTCGGATCAGCTAAAAATTTAAGTATAAGATTTAAACAATATTTTAATTATAATCATCTTACAGACCCTAAACGAAATATGGCTATTTATAAGGCACTTTTAAAATTTGGTTATGGGGAGTTTAGACTAGAAATTTTAGAATATTGCAATCTTAAGGTATTACTTCAAAGAGAGCAATTCTACATGGATAAATATAATCCTGAATATAATATATTAAAATTCGCAGGGTCATCGTTAGGATATAAATATTCTGAAGCCTCTCGGGCGAAAATGTCTATATCTCAAATAGGTAAAAAAGCAGGAGAAAAAAATCATATGTTTGGTAAGCATAACCCAAGACCTGAAGGGGCTGGAAGACCTTATCAAAAAATCGAAGTAATTGATATTAAAAATAATATCACAACTATATATGATTCTATAGCGTTGACTGCATTAGCTTTAAATACTCATCATTCATCAATTACTAATTATTTCGCTCGTAATCAGAAGCTTTATAAAAATCAATATGTATTTAAAAAGTTGTAATGGGGAGGTAAAAGCTACATTGGTTCTTCCAATAAGTTGAATATTAGATTTAAACAATATTTTAATTACAATCACATTATATACCCTAAACGAAATATGACCATTTATAAGGCATTATTAAAATATGGTTATGCGGAGTTTAGATTAGAAATTTTAGAATATTGCAATACCAATAAATTAATTGAAAGAGAGCAATTTTACTTTGATAAATATAATCCTGAATACAATATATTAAAAATAGCCGGGTCTCCCTTAGGATATAGGCATAGTGAAGCAGCTAAAAACCTCATAAGTATAGCTTCTAAAAATAGAAAAGTTTCAGAATCTACCCGCGAACTCAAAAGAAAAGCTTTATTAGGTAGAACTTTGGATAAGGAACATTTAGAAAAAATGCGACTAAGTAATACCTTAAGACAACCTGTCCTGCTGACTAACACGAAAACAGGTAAGATCCAAGAATTTTCTTCGATGACAGACGCTGGTGAATATCTAGGTATATCTCGGGTTTCCGTTAGGAAATATTTGTTGAGTAATATACCTTTTAATGATTATACAATTACTAAAGCTCCTTTAAACGGAAAGGATGACGTTGAGTCATCGTTTACTTCTGATGTTGTTAGTCAACAGCCTGTCCTATTAACTAATAAGTTAACAGGTATTTCCCAAGAATTTTATTCTATGACAGAAGTTGCCAAATTTTTGGGTATATCTAGAAAGCGACTCTGAAACTTTTTAAGTAATACGGCTAATACCGAGAATGAAACATTAAAGGGGTATACAGTTTCCAAGATAACGGATAAATATGCTAAAGTTAACAAGAAATCTATTAAAATAGAGGTTACCGATATCGATACAAATGAAGTAAATATATACCCCTCGTTTACTTTAGCTGCCGAAGCTATGGGTGTCCCTAGGGCTAGTTTATCAGGGTATTTAGCTAAAAACCGTACTAATCCTTATAGAAAAAAATATATTTTTAAATTAGTTTAAACACGCTGCTTATGTATTTAAACTACTTTATGCTCAATTAATCTAATATTTTCAGTTATTATATGCAGATGCGTATAGTAGGCACGTTAGTTCTTCTTTCATTCCTTCAGCTTAAACTATAGGATTGCGTAGTTACAAAAAGTGATGTACCATATGTAATTGTGGTCAATTGTGTTATTGTGTTGTTAAAATTACAAAAAGATTTTTATATCTTTAATAGGTCAAAACTATACAGCCGATCATATCTCGCTCGAAATGTCTCTTTAGGGTTAAGATTAGCAGCCAACATAAAAAGTTGAGATTAGGTGCCTCATTCTAATTGTGTAAAAGAGCCAAACTCCGGGGAAGCCATAAAGCTCTAATAACTAAAGATAAAAGGGAAACTTCTTATCCGGCCTCATTAATGACTGAGGGTATAGTAATATCATTAGAGATTCTAGTAATAGGAATGGGTGATCGCGGATCTAAATCAGATAATATCTGTAAAAGAGCAACGAGTAGACGGTTCTTCAGTTATTAATAATAATACTGTAAGGTGTACTCTAGTCGCCGGTAAAGCCGGTTATTAGGAGAAATTAAGTAACCTAATATTAAAGATATCACAATAGCCTATCCTCATTTTATAATACTTCGGTTATTCCGTTATATGTAAAGTTTATACTGTAACACTTTGAAGAAAGGATAAAGTATATAAACACCTTAAAATAAAGGGGACAAAGTTTATATATACCTTTAAAGAAAGGATAAAGTTGTGAACGAATTATATTATCTTTTATTCCAAATTTTACTAAGAGATCTGACAGATCTGATTGTTTTTACTTACATAACGTGAGACCACGTAGCCTATTTTGTCAATCTAAAAATTATGCCTTATCTAGAAAGTGTTTCATACCTATTACCGTAAGGGCGTTTTCAACTTCAAAAAATGATGATCTTTCTTCTACAGACTCTTCCAATTTAACTGTTTTCTCTGATGCGGACAAAGATAAACTAGAGATACTTAAATATGTTAAAGGTAAATCTGGAATTTATATGTGAAGGGGAGGAAGTTTCTAATTAATAAGATGATAAATTAGGTTAGAAGTTGCATAATATTTATCCATTTTAGTAGGATGATAAGTATAATTAGTAGGATTATAAGCATAATTAGTAGAATTTTAACAAATATAGTAAAAATTCGTTCATAACCGAGGATAGTAATGTGGTTACGAAATCACAGACCTATTTCACATTTTTCTTACAAAAGGTACCCTTTAAAATTTAATTCAATTAGTTGTAGAAATTATTCAACTAGTAGAAATTATTCACATGTTACAAACGATATACCTAATAAAAGCAGCATTTCACCTATTGTAGAAGATGATGACACTTTTTTAAACAAATCTCTATTAAAAGATACTAAAAATAAAGCAGAAATCTCTGAAAATCATAGTAACTTTTCATGGAATAAACTTAATCCTCATTTTGTAACAGGATTCACTGATGGTGAGGGTTCATTCATAATTAGTGTCACCAAAAACTCAGAAAGTTCTCTAGGTTTTCGTGTTAAAGCTATTTTTAGAATTAATTTATCTAAAGAAGACTTAGAACTTTTAAAGCTTATTCAATCTTATTTTGATGGAGCAGGAAATATAGGAGAAGATTATAAAGGTATTTGTAGTTATACCTTTTATTCTTTAGATGAAATTTGTAATATACTTATCCCACATTTTGATAAATATCCTTTGATAAGTCAGAAGCTTGCTGATTATATATTATTTAAGAAGGCAGTTATGCTTATTAAAAATAAGTCACACTTAACCGAGCAAGGGCTTAAAGCTATTATTGGAATTAAGGCTAGTTTGAATAGGGGGCTTAATGAAGAATTAAAAATTTCCTTTCCTAAAAATATACCTGTTGAAAGGCCTGTAGTAGTAAACCAAGTAATTAGAGATCCTAAATGGTTAGCCGGATTTATATCGGCTGAAGGTAGTTTCTTTTTAAATGTTTATAAAGCTAAAACTAAAACAGGATCAGGTGTTAAATTAGTATTCCGGATAACTCAACATATTAGAGATGAATTACTTATAAGAAGTTTTATTCAGTATTTTGGTTGTGGAAAGGTTTACAAAAAAACTGGAATGGATGCTGTTGATTTTATGGTAACAGGATTTTCAGATATTACTGATAAAGTTCTTCCCTTCCTTTGCGAATATACTGTCTTAGGTAAAAAATCTGAAGATTTTAAGGATTTCTGTATTATCGCCGAGATGATTAAAGATAAGAAACATTTGACGTCAGAAGGCTTAGAGCAAATTTTAAGTATTAAAGTCGGAATGAATACTGGACGGCAATTCCCTTCTAAATCATGTGTAGGCGAAGCTTCCTAATAAATTGAATGGTAAGAAATATGTAGGGAGTTCTGTAGCTTTAAATCGTAGGCTTTTAGAATATTACAATGTAAATAGATTATTAAACGAAAAAAGTATGCCAATTAACATTGCATTATTAAAGTATGGTTATAGTAATTTTACTCTTACTATCTTAGAAATTTGTGACAAAGATAGTCTTATGTTTAGAGAAAAACACTTTTTTGAAGTATACTCTCCTGAGTATAATATATTAAAAACACCTGGAAGCCCTTCTCGAGGATCTGGATGAACACATTCTGAAGCTACAATAGAGAATATGCGGATAGCTGCTATTAAAAAATTCAAATCTCCGGAATTTTTAGAAAAAGTATCTAAAGGTCAACCTAATAATATTGGAGTTGAAGTAACTAATTTAGAAACAAATATTACTACTACTTATCATGCCATTAGAGCTGCAGCCCGGGCTTTAGATATTGATAAAAGATATATTGAAAATTACATTTATTTGAAACAAGATAAACCTGTTTTAGGTAAATATACTTTTAGATTAAACTTAAATTTTAACGATGAAAGTACAAATTTAATTCACAGAAAGGTTCAAAAAACTTCTATTAAAGTGGAGGTTACTGATGTAGATACTAAAGAGGTTAAAATATACTCTTCTATTACCACTGCTGCTAGAGCATTGTGTTATCGTCAAGCCAGCATATCTTTATATTTAAAAGAAAATAGAACTAAACCTTTTAAAGGGAAATATTTGTTTAAACTCGTAGATTAAAATACTAAGGTAATGTCGTGGATTTAAATAAAACTTCACTTATAAAAAAAATTTGAGGATGAATTTGTTGAACGACTTAGTGGTCATATGCTATTAAATATACTTAGCGGATTCACATACAATATTATGAATTCAGGATTTATTTTCTTTATTTTAGGATTATTACCATTAGCATTTATAATAGCCTTTTCAGGACTAGAATTAGGGATTGCATTTATACAATCTCAAGTTTTTGTCGTTTTATCTTGTTCATACATTAAAGACGCTTTAGAATTACATTAATACAAAGAGAGGAAATATATTTAATAATTATACACATTATGCATTTATAAAGAGACTTGTATAGTTATTTGTCCAGTATGGTTAAAACATGTTTAATCTCAGTTTAGTTTAGCAATTCTTGAATTCTGTAAAAAAGAGGCTACTATATCTCGGTAGAATAATTTGGTTTTTTTTTAACAAGAATACAATCTGGTTAGATAACGGGTTTACCTCCGGGGGTATAGTTTACTCCGGGGATTCGCGGTCCTAATCCACTTATATACTAACTTGCCTTTACAAAAAAAAAAAAAGAAATTAGCTCAACTGGTAGAGCATCCGTTTACCACACGGCAGGTTAAGTGTTCAAATCACTTATTTCTTAATACTTATGAATTATAAGTATATAAATAAAGAACTTAATGGTAGAGTGTATGACTTTAATCATTATCATAAAGGTTCAAGTCTCTTAAATATTAAATAATATATGCGTCTATTATAGATATAACCCTCAAAAACTAAATAGTAGAGAATATGTAGTATATACCATAGCAGAATAATAAGCCAGTTTATATTCGTTGTTGAAACGGCACAATTAAGGTGTATCCCTATATATTCATACATTTTTTATACTTGCAGTTAATATAAAACATTTTTATATGTTTATATATCAAACAATTATCAGCCCTTACATTGGGTTTAATTTAAGTATCTTTTACTCTTATCTATACTTATTATTATATTTAAAGGGAATTTTATGCAGTAAAGTTTTATATTTTAGTTTAATTGCATTTTTTGATCTTATAAATATAATGAATAAGGTCTAAATGTAGAAAATTCCCTTTTTTACAATTATTCTCTAATGGGTGTTTTACCTATTATTACATTCATATGGCTACCTTGCATGTTTACGATTAGCTTGGTGGGATTTGCGTATTATAAATTTATATTTCTATCTTATATATATGCAAATCACAAAAAATTATTTTGAGTATTAATATCAATAAGTATTTTATTACTATCCTATGCTTTTATAACTAAACTATCTTTTATTCTCTATATTGGACAAGTGCAGGATCCTTTAGGACAACAAAATAACCGTGTGCCTCATTCATCTGTACAACCACTATCTGGAAATATAGGACAAGAGTTAATGAATAGACTAATGAAATTCTTTGGAGCAGGAAAGATTTACAAAAGCCGTGATACTGTATGTTTGCATATTACCAAACTTGAAGATCTAAATGAAAAAGTAATTCCATTTTTTGAAAAATATAAAATAACAGGAATTAAATCCAAAGATTACTCTGATTTTAAAAAAGTAGCCGAGCTTATGAATAACAAAGCTCACTTGACAAGTGAGGGTTTAGAAGAGATACATAATATTAAAATTGGAATGAATAAAGGAAGGTTGTAATTTTTCATAAATACCGCCTTTCGGTTGGTACTAAGAAAATAAATTCTTCTTAATTTTATTTTTCATAAAATAAGTTGCACAATAATAAGAAAAAGGGCCCACTCATAGTTTATTTGTATAGTTTTGCAGTTTCAAAGGATTAGGCAATCAGCCAGAAACCAAATATAAAAGGGCTCACGTAGCATTAAACACTTCTATTGAGTAGGATCTTCAGAGACTACACGTGAATACCTTAGTAAATATTAAATATTTAATATTTATAGGTAAAGTGTCTATCCTATATTGTTTTACTTTTTAATAAGTAACTTCATTAAAAAAAAGGGATATGTTGCATACGGCTATGCATTTTGATTGCAGATCATTAATATAAGGTTCAACTCCTTCATATCCTTGTCTCATGTTACATTTAAAGATAGTTACATTTAAAGATAGTTACATTTAAAGATAGTTACATTTAAAGATAGTTACATTTAAAGATAGTTACATTTAAAGATAGTTACATTTAAAGATTGTTATAAAAAAAAATTGATAAATTTAGTTCTCTATTCTTTTCTTTCCCTTGTGAGATAAAATCATAAGGAGACACCTGTGGTGGAATATTAAGTATGGATTAATATTTTAGGTTCTAATGTCTTAACAAAAAGTATATACTATACTTTCTAATTTTACGTATTTTTGTGTAATGTTAGGGAGTTTTATTTTATTGACAAGTAGGTGTTTGAAAATACCTAGTTAATATAGAATAATAATAATAAAAGAGTATCTACATTATACTCATAAAGATTTTGGGATATAAACATATCAATGAATATACCAATGATTTTATTTCTTTTGATGGTAAGTCATTGTATGGGAGTTTAGCGATTTATTGCGGTGGTTAAAAAGCCAGTGAGTTTATGATTGTGTGGGTAATTAAGAAGGTTTTAAGGTTTGGTTATTAATCAATAATTTGAGAGAGGTATACCCCTTTTTTTTATATGAGTGTTAATAAATGTGAGTAGGTATTTGTAAACTATATGTGTTAGTTTACTCTTTATTATAGTAAGTAATAAAGATGTTGATTCTCCTATTTTAATACGGGATATTATATTCACATTAACACACTTTCTATCATAATCACTTTTATATTCTAATCAATCTTGAGTATTTCTTAGGTTTATAGGTTGAATAAGCTACGTATGAAAGATAGTTAAGAATAAATTGGTATAACCATTTGTTTTAATATCGATTATCGTGGTATTGATAATTTAATTGTTGTGTTTTGTCAGTTTATTAATAGTTAACCGTTTAAATAATACATAAATTAGACGGATTCTTTAGTTTAATTAATAAAGAGCTATGAAAGGTTTGTAGTTTAACAACTAAAGACTTGTTAAACGAGTGAATACCATTATACAGCAAGGAGTAGTTTCTATTACTATATTAACAAATACACACCACGTTCTAAGGGTTCAGAATAAATAATACACGGTTCTCTGTGTTGAAGTTTTTATAGTAGTATTACTAACTAATCTCGCTAATTAAAAATACCGTGCGGTAAGATGGAGATGCTATGAAACATGAAAGGTCTATGGGTGGTTACCTATATATGCAAAAATAACAAAAGTTACTTTTATTGCATGTGCGAAAAAAAGTTGCGATCTGTATAGTACTAGTTATGCTATATAGGTGTAGAGTATATTAATACTTTACTAAAATTTAAAAAAAAAAAAAAAAAAAAAAAAAAAAAAAAAAAAAAAAGGACGTATAAATAATTCTAAAATAGGCCATGCAAAGAATAAGTTTAAATTTTAAGAGTCTACCAACGACTATAAACACTGCATTTATAGCTACTTTTGCTATTAACTTTCATACCTTTGCATTTAATTATCTTACACTTGGCTTTGGTAATTCTAAAAATAATCTTACACTTGCTCCAGCGGTAGGCGAGAAGAAATTTTACTCTTCTAGTGCTCACTCTGTTTCTCTGGTTAAAGTTAGATATTTTTTTAACAATTCTTTATTTTCTTGTCTTCAATCCCACATATTATATTTAAAATTATAACAAGTAGAGTCTTTAATTTCTTTTTATTTGTATATAAAATATAATCATAGTGATTTATGATATATTCACCTAAATCAATAAATATCTTAGCTGTATTAATATCATTTTGATTTTAACTATTCATAATCTTCAAAGATTTTCCAATCATTATACTAATAACATACTCAACAGGTACTACTTCTAAAATTTTACTTAAATGTAATAATGGAATTTCTTTTTTTGTTAGTTTTTTTTCTTTATAAATATCATAAAGCTTTCTATCTTTAAAATTCTTAATTAAAGATGTTAATTCTTTATCACATCTAAATAGTTCTTCTTTAAAATCTTTGTTTAGTCTACCAATAACATCGTAAATTGCTATTCCGTCCTTTCTCAATTTTAATATATTATTGTCAATACTTAATTTTGCAATTTTTTGAGTATCATTATTCAATGGATTATTTCCTAAAATATTTTTTATCTCTTTAAATAAAACATAATTACTTTGTTTATTCACCAAACTCGAATAGAAACGTTTATTACCGTTTTTAAAAGAAGATAATTTAGAGTTATCTTTTCATCCACCTTTAATTGAATATGACTTATTTGATTTAGAATATTTTCTAGTTATTAATATTGTATATTTTATATCATCATTGTATTCACCATCTAAGTTTCGATTATCTTCAGATTCATCAGGTAGGAACACTGGGATTTTTTGGTTTTTTGGGGGTTTTTGGGGGTTTTTTTTTCTACACAGCTAATTTTTTACAGGAACATTATCTCCAAAAACACCATCCTCAAGCACAGATCCATTGTATTCAACCGCAACAATGTCACATTTAATACGGTGGGATCGCGAACAGAACCAATTCCAGATCGGATCACGTTATTTTACACCTGAGAGAACTATCAAATGTCTGTCAGAATGTTACAAGTGGAAGTGCAAGAGAAAAATAAGCGCGAAATACGGAAGAAAAAAAGTGAGTAACCAGGTCGCACAATTAAGGGAAATTCTTGTGAAGCGTGAACGAGAAATAAAGGAATTTCTCAAAGATGATGATTTGGGGTCTGATTGGTACAAAAATAGGGATGCAGTTGGATGAGATGAGTGTAGAGATTTCAGGATTCGTAGAAGGACAATTTTCTTGGCACTTTGATTTGAATAAGTAATCAAGTATATAGATAAACAAGTATCTTATACGCAAAAGACGTGGCTGTAACTTTTCATTTGTTAAGTTATCTTGGAGTCATTTATCGGTAATCTACTATTTAAATTTATCAGCACATTGTCTAATTAGCAAAAGTTAACGTTAATATTTCTCATTGGTTGAAGGTTATCTCTGACTCCTTCCTCTTTATTGGCAATCCTATATCCCTATTGATCATCACGTCATCTGTTATGCAAAAGACAAGGTTGGAGCTTTCTGTTGAAGCTTGTTTTACCTAGAATACGTTATAACCAACTAATGTCTTATTGTTGAAGTTCTATTACCAATAGGTATTGCATTTATAATACTAGTCCCTTGTATCTACATATTTTTTTGGGGTTTTTTTGGGGTTTTTTTTTTAATAATGCCTTGTAACATACCCTTATTATAAACTTGCATTTATAAACATTTATAAAATAATTTAAATTTTAAATTAATCCATTATTAATATAACCTTTATTATACTTATATTATTTTAATAATAATATTGTTAAACCTATATTATTATTGTTTTATTTAATCTAAAAGTGTAATATTTGTACAGGTTTATAGATATTACCTATTAATGTAAAGTTTATTAATATAGAAAATTAATTGAATGGTTTAATTTTTATTTAAAAATGGTTTAAAAGGTCTAGAATTATATATTTTTAAAAGGTTTATTATAATTATTTATATAAATCAAGGTTAATTAAGGTTAATTTAAATTTAGGTTAATTTTAAATTATAATTAGGTTCATTTAAAATTATAATTAGGTTAATTGCAAATTATAATTAGGTTAATTATTCACTGCATTATAAAAATCATCAAAAGATAAAATAGCAGAAGTCATAAGGGTTAGCGAGCTAATAAATGTACATTAAGAGCATAGAGAAACAGATACTAAATAAAAAGAATGTACCTCAAAATTGGTGCGGGTGCGGGTGCGGGTGCGATATAAATTTTATATAGAGATAATGGTATCTTTTTAGAATTTTATTATTTTTTGGTTTTTTTTAGTAGAGCTGGCCTTCAGGCCGGCTGCGTCAGCCCACAGGTTATGTTGTTAAAATATAAGATACTTTACTCTAATGATAATTATCAAAAATTATAGACTTACCATTAAGCTAAAATTTATACCTCTACATACTTATCATAATTACTAAGAAATAAGTGATTTGAACACTTAACCTGCCGTGTGGTAAACGGATGCTCTACCAATTGAGCTAATTTCTTTGGTTTTTTTTTGGGTTTTTTTTATGAAAGAAGGACTTAAAGGTTGGGAAATAAGTGATTTGAACACTAATACAACTTATATAATATTTTATAAAGATACTATAACTTAAGAGCTACATACATAAACTTTATCAGATTTAAGATTATTGATCATGGACTCTTAAGCTAATTTATTATCTCTATCTTCATCTATGTCACAACCAGATGAATGTAAATATAAAATGTAAATATGTAATATTAGTATATCCCTTATAAACATAAGTCTATCTTTATCTAAAACAAGAGGTATAAATCTAGCTTTTTCAGAACCTATATATATACCAATATAATACACACTAGGTTTACGCTTTATATCATTTAAATGAGATAGAGCAGTAGAACAAAAATATTTTACACCTTAAATTAGATACCATAGAAAAAGTATGAGTTAAAGTAGACAAATTAGGTCTTTTTAAATACATGGTAATTAATGTCGCTAAATGTATTTTCAATAAAAGTAGTAAAATACATTATTACTGTGAAATATAAGAAATATAATACAGTACTTATTTGGCCGAATTCAATAAAAGGTGATTCAACGTGTTTGGCCCCTAATTGCATTAATATTAAGAAGTTTGCAATAAATATATAGAAAGATATTTTACTTAAAGGTTTAAATTGCATTCCTCTTGATCTGCTTACATCTGTAACAGGTAAAAGTAATAGTGCCAAGATGGCTGAAAACATTGCGATAACACCTAATAATTTGTTAGGAATAGATCTTAATATTGCATAGAACGGTAGAAGATCAAAAATAAAAAAACATCAAATAATACGTACTACTAGTTAATACTTAAATAATACACTTAATGTACGTGACAGCTTTATAAACTAGTTTGTATTACATTTCTTTAATAAAACATGGACTAATTAAAGATCTTAATTTATCCATAGATTATTTAAAAATGTAAATTCTAGGTTGAGTTGGTGTAGGAAATTGTAATGTACAATCTAATCTGTATTTAATGATCAATACATTAATCAAATTAACAACTTCTGGTACACAATAGGAATAAGTACAAATTAATAAACCATGAGGTCGTGCAGATCCGTCAACCGTAATAAGGTGAGCGAGAGCTATTGGTGTTAATAAATCGTAAATACTATGAGGTATTACCTTAGTACCATTTAGATAAAAAAAATAGAATGTAATTGGGTAAAACAAGGCAATGAACGAGTTTCAATTTGTAATTCATAAAATCGTTTTCCTAATCTAATACCACTAGTTAAAAGAGGTACTTTGTTACAATAATTAAATAATATAGAAAATACAAATCAAACATAGTCAAAATGAGCAAGAGTATTGCTTGAAACCTAACATACAATTTATTGACCCTTTATTACCAATTCTAAGTCAAGCGTCAGAAAGAATTAATCCTACAATTACAGATTATTGGTAAGGAGGAAACTTAATCATATCGCTAACCTGCTTTGTAAATCTGCCGGAACCTACTTGAGATGTTAAATTTGATCCTCAAACAACCAAGTCCGTACATTGTGTTAAGTTAATGTTATTTTTTTGAAGATAAACGAATAATACCTTTTGTAGAACGGGTAGCATAGAAAACTAAGCTACCCGATATTAAAAAATAGTAGGACATAGACCTTGTTAAGTCTATTAATATTTAAATGTTTATATACATAATATTACTATTATGATTGGACTATCTCTTCATAAACAAAAGTTTGTTTATGTCTCGCGTATAGTCTCTGAAGATCCTACTAAGACCTATGGTCCTTTGGTTTCCTGCTGATTATCCTAATATATAGGAACTCCCAGCAAACAGCGAGATTAAGTGACATCTTCTACTTATCACTCCGGAACGATCGCAGCTGGCGTTTGCATTGGATTTGCCCAGTTATGCCCAAGGAAAATATGTTATTATTGTAACCTCTCTAAAAATAATCAATAAAAGACGGAAGGAAAGAATTGCAAAGGTTATAGTTTAAAAAGTATTAATTCAATCTGAGATAATTTTATCCCTATATTCTACAGCTAATTGGAGAGCTTTATCTTGCCCGCCACAAGTCGAACATATGAATGCTTTATTGGACTTAGGTAGTTTTAATGTAGAAGCAAATCGCACCTGTCAACCCCTAATAACTTTATCTGGTGTATAAATGGGGTAGATATAATACTCTCCTCAATCTCTACGGTCGGAAACTGCCTTTAGTCAAATATTTAAACGACTTATTCAAACTTCCTTGGCTGTAAACCGCTCATTAACACTACTATATATTTTATCAATTAGAGCATTAAGTCCAAAATAAGTATGGTGGCCTCCTGACTTAACCAGCTGTTTTACTCAGACTAATAAGTTAAAGCTATCGCTTTTTCAATATAAAAAGTGTGAGTATTTTTCCAATAATGGGTATAAAGATTTAAAAACATTATCTATACCTTTAACAGTTAAGGTTAAAGTTTTAGTACTTTTAACTAAAGAAGTCTTTATACCCATACTATTTAAAGTGTTAGTCATTATTTCCATTATTTGCTTATTAGATTCAACATTAGATTGTATAATATTAAATAAAGGAATAATAACTACAGTACTATTTTTCTGTTTTCACTCCAATTTTAAATGTAAAGTACCGTCACCTAAAAATAATCCAAAAATAAAGAGAAAAGTAGGAGTAATAAAATTTTCAGGTAGATTAATTCTAGGCACTTTTTTCAGTAAAACTGGATCTAAATTAAGGGAAACTACTTTATCCTGAATACTTAATTTATAACGGGAAGAATGAGCAGTCAATGAATAAGCAAGACTTATCAACAAGACTTTATATATATCGCGCTTCGCTACTGAATTTTTTTTAATTAAATTCTTTAATACATAAATTTTTTTTAACTTATGTATGGCTTGATACTTTGCTCCATAAAGCATATAAAAGTATGGAACAAACATAGAAAAGAATGTATCTCAACCTGATAATCTATATACTATAACAAATTTACCCATATTATTCAAAGTAATACTAAAAGTTCCTTTATTAGATAAAGACTTATCTAACCTGAGGAGAAAAAGTACAGATTGTTCCGACAACAACTGAGTTGCTGTACAAATAGGATAAAAATTTAACCCTGATCTAAAAATACCACCTATGTAACCTTCCGCTTGTCAAAATCCATTAGCAAGTATACAGAATTCTTTATCTGTACCTTTGCCTGTACAATTGAAATTATTTTTTTTGGTTAAGAATCAACCTTTTACTTCCGAAAGGGTCATTTCTTTATTACCTAACTTACCTTTATTAGTAGGTTTAACCATCTCAGGTTCAATCAGTGTTGATTCCTTCTGAGCTATATATAGGTCATTACTTTTAGTCTTTAAACAAGTATAAAAAGTAAATAAATAACAGATACGCCTAAGGCCTTATCCCTGAATAGTTTAAACTATCCATTTAATGGAAATAATAAATATTTCCTACACTCTTTCGAGTGGGGCTTGACTATATCTTAAGCTAATAAAAAAAAAAGCCAACCAACATCTAGTCGATGAACTGCATACCTAAGATGATAGGTACTTGGCTGCGGATTACCCATTTATCATATATTATGATAATCTGTGTCGATTTTACCGTACCACGAGTCATTACCTGTGCCATAAGATATGTTACCATTCTTATTTGGTTGAAACAGCTTTAGGGACTTCCCGACAATTTGATGGTTTGTAGCCAGAGGTTCACTCTGACAGTAACTAAAGTCAACGCTACTTAATTACGTAATTTTCTGAATCACCTAGCACATTGGGCATAAAGAATACAAATAATGATAATCCGAAAATAAATATAAAGATTGTAATTAAATCTTTAAATAGGTAGTAAGGTGCAAAAGGAATTCTTTCATAATTACCTGATATACCTAAAGGATTTCCGGCGTAATTTTCGACTATACATTAAGCATAAAACACTAATTTTACGCCCATCAGCGACCTAGTCAGTAGCGACCATATTTAGCCAGACCTAGGCTTAATACAACCGACGGTCTTATTTTAAGTTTAAAATTTAACCGTTTTCGCTAATATTGCCAAACCATAACACCCCATTAAGAGTAGTTATAATTTAAATCTCCCGTCGGAAATTTAGAAATTAACTATTTAATTTCACGACTACTTATATATATATTATCCTAATTTGTAAATCATACTAGGTTCCATATAAGGGATTATTAATTTTCTTAATAAAGGCATAGATTCTACTTTAATACACAGGTAATTACCCTTAGTTGTACTTGCAAGGTGTGTAGGGGCAAAACCCGTACATTCCCAGGACAAAGTACTTTTTATATTAAATTTAGTTTCTAAAGCTAATGATAATAACCTTACATCTTGTTTTGAAAAACTTTGGATATGTATTCGAAGACTAGGGCAGTGGAAATAACCTTTGTCGCAAATCCAAACGGCTAAACTTAAAGGTGTTAATAAATCCACTATATTTATAGGTACTCTCTTTTGTTTCTTATGGTTATAAAATAATTTATATAGCCAGATTAAATTTGTATAACTATACGTAACAAACCGAATACACACTAATTGGTTACTAGTTCCATCATGTTTGCAAACAACAGGTAAGTGATTGGTACAATAACCCCTTTTATTAAAAAACTCGTATAACCAAAATATATAATCCTTATCTGCTTTACTTTTTTGAAATATAAATCTAACCCCTCCGCTTTTAGCTCGCTCTGCGTGACTATCACCTAATAATGAACCTACCAATAAAGAGATAATATCTTCGTTATGTGGACCTATTCTTTTACCGGCACTAAAATTAGGCAATATAAATGCTAGCTTTGCTTTGTTATGGGGTTCTCTTTTAGTTCTAATCGTAGATAGTCATATATGACTTCCGCTACAATAGGTACGACGAGCGAAAAGTTGACGTATACTCCAAAAAGATGAAGATTTTATATACATGAATTTGGGGCCAGGAAATTCTAAGTTTTTACTCATTACTATCTTGCTTCAGCCTTTTATATACAAATAATTCTTTATTATCTACTACTACGGGCATACTTTTCTGTAATCTGGTTGTAACTGTACCTGGTGCTAGATCTAAAAATTTGGCACACTCAGATATTGAACCAAATGTATAAACAATTAAACCGTTTTTGTCTTGGAGTTCTACTTTAACACTACCACTTCCTGTGTAATATTTATTTAAAGACTTTATTAATATTCTTCCGTCTTTTTCTACCTCCAGATTAGATGGTCCAGTTAATAATTTAACAATATCACGTTGAAGGGAATCCAATTGGATTTGGCTCATTTTAGCTGTATTAGTAGATAATCGGTTAAGATTCATTTGACTTAGTATAAGATTTATAACTGTTACACCTTGTTCAGTATAGTGTAGACCTAATTTTTTAAGTTCTAATACAGTTTTTCAATCATTATAGTCTTTTTCTTTCTTACTACTTCAGGTCAAACCGTCAAAGAAAGGGATTAGCACATTAGTTATATAATCTACACTGCTGACATGTAGACTAGTTATATCACCTTTGTTACCTATTCTATTATCCCATGAAACTCTTATAGCATTTTGCTTATTAAGTCCATTATGGCTAATAGCTAAAGATTGAAAAAATTCTTGTAAAGCCTTCATTAAATATGTATTTTTCTTCTGGGTTAATGAAAAAGTTAGAGAGAAGGGAAATACTTTTTGAACTGAAAAGGAACCTTCCACTTCTATAAATCCTAATACTCAATGAGGAGTTATACGTAATTTATGAAAATCTGGCATGGTTAAATCAGTTCTAAGTTTATTCATCCTACACTTTAGTTTATTAATTTCTTGTTTGGTTAAGGCTGACTTAGATGAATTATAAAGCTCTAAGGCTTTTTTGAAATCTAAGTAGTTTAGGTATTTTGTAGAATTAAGAGGAAATTTTTCAAACATCTCTATTAAAAATCAAAGCTCACTCTGTTTATTAACACGGAAAGATGCCATACCAGAAGAAGTATCTACTTTACCTATTCCTAGCTTTTCTTGTATAAAAAGTAAAACCGATAAGTCATCTAGGTGTAATGATATCTTAAACTCGAATTCAATTGCTCTAGCTCGTATTCTAAAAAAGAAACAAGATTCCGCATCAGCTAATCCACAGAACCAATCGTAGAAATCATTTAAACTAGGCTGTATCTGTGATTTTATAGGCAATGTTGGCCTCATTGTGGTCGTAGAATAACTATGTTTGCGAACACTTAAAGGATTAAGAGGTTTTATATTATGTACGAAAAGATAACTTTGAGCATTATATATTTCGCTAAAATTCTCTGATATATCCATAACCCAGAAGACAAATATGCTTAATGAAATAATAAACATAGTAGTAGTAATTAAATATATTACTTGATAGTAAGTACTAAAGTATCTGTCGAGGTAATAATTTATATTACCTAGGATAGTTGAGTAAAAGTCGGCTACTCACCCCGCAGTGTCATGTAACACTATTAAATGCATTAATGCTAAAGCAGCTAAGACAAAAGGTAAAACAAAGTGTAGTGAGAAAAATCTATTTAATGTGGCATTGTTAACAGAGCATATCTGTTGGTAATTTCATTTGAAACAAACTATCATTACACTCAATGAATCTCTTCATTGATCGGACTATATCATGATCTTTATTTAGTATTTTGAAGGTATTTTAATATTAGCTGAATACCTAGGTATTGTACGTAATTGTTTTATTCATAACAAATATTGTAGTTTCTTATTACCCAATAATTTTACAGGAGCCTTTTGTAAAAAGTTAATAACATTTTCTACAGATCTTACACCTGTAACTTTTAATTTGGAACAATTCGTTTTGTCTATGTATATAGTATTAGTGAAAGATAAATATTCACGAATAGCAGATATTAACACCTCTCCATTTCTTTGAGAAATATCGAAACTAGCCACTAAATAATCTTTATCTTTTTGTAATTTATAAATACTAAAACAACCTTCAGCTTCTATAAATCCTACTAATCAAGCGGGAAAATAAGAAACACTTGTAATAGATTCTACAGTATTTATAGGTTTGCTATCCCTTGTATATTCAGGTAAATCTTTTGAATAAACAATTCCTGATAATAGTGCGTTTTTAAACCTTAGATAATCAAGTTGTTTATTGGAAAGCATAGGGTATTTATCAAAAATAGGTATAATAAATTCTTTTAAATGATCTTTTTTTCTAATTCTTAAAGATACCATCTCAATTTCATTTCTTGTTCTGAAACTTACTACACCTATACCTAAAAGATTTTTAATTTTATATATCAATTGAACATCTTTAATTGACAATTCAATACCTAGTTCATATGCTAAATATTTACCTTTTTTTGTAATAGTAAAAAAACCATCACCTTCGAATAAACCTACTAAATATGCATAGACCAAAAAAGAACTATTGTCCACGTCTTTAAAAAATGTATTTCTAATCTTATATAATTTATTCATGTATTCTTCTAAGATTCATGTTCCTCTTAATCAATTTTATATCTTGTAAACCTTCCTCTGTTTTATGTGCATTACTCTTAACTATCTCTTGTATTTTAATAAAGTCTTTTAAATCTAAACTTTTACAACCAAAAAGACCGCCTTTTTCTTGAAATAAAGAAATAAGAATATCTAAATCTCCTCTTTTTGTTACAGTAAGTTGAGTAATAGAACGAGTTGCCGCACTACTTACTATACCAAAACCTAAGTATTCTTTGATTCTAAGCATCAAATCTAAATCCCGAGTATCTTGAGTTAAAACAAAAGATAGAGTAACTTGATATTTTATTAAATGTGTTAAGTTTGGTCTAATTAAACAGAAAAAGGATCCCTCAGCTTCAATAAATCCACACAACCATTCTCAATTAACAGTCATACTATGACACTCAAATGCTGGTCTTTTTACAGGTTTAATATGAGGATATAGTTGACAAAGTTCTGGACTTAAACCTTTATTCATAGAAGCTTTTATGCTCAAAATATTATCTATACCTTGCGGGGATAAATGACTCCCTTCAACCATTAGATTAACTACCATTTTAAATAAAAAGTAATCTGCTCTTTTCTTAGTTAATAAAGGATATTTGTCAAAATGGGGGATAATTACATTACTAATATCTTTTAAAGATTGTATAGAGAATATGGCAGATTTCGCTTCTTTTTTAATAATGATCGATCCAACCCCGCCAAAAAAAGATTGTAATTTAGTTAATAACTCCAAATCTTTACTATGTAATTGAATTGTATATTTAGCTTGGATTTGGAAGCCGGATCTATAATTTTTATTTTTCAATATAGAAACATGAAAAGAAGATTCCCCATCCGAAATCCCTGTTACATAATAAGGCGGTAATGTATTTTTTGAGTTATTACTGGGAGTTGAAAGGTAAGAATAGAACATTTTTGACATAACATTAAGATTAATACCCTTAGATAATAAACACTTATTTTTTAAAGACTTAAAAATGTAATTTTTGCTGTTCGAGCTAAGATCTTCTGCGTGTAGTCTCTGAGAGGCTACTGAAGTATGTAAACTTCTCACCCCGGCTGATTGTCTCCGTGTCAATGCAATTTTCACGCTAATAATTGTGGTTAACATCAAGAATATTCCGTATGCATATCCTAGATTGGGGGATGTTCCAGCATTAAGCAAAATTTTTAACATTACGTTTCCGTAATGTGGTTCAACTGTATCTAAACCACCTCAAATGACGAAATAAACGAATAATCGTTTGAATAGGGTATTTAATCCCTATTTTCACCAATTTTATATATATATTTGATGTTTAGACTATGTCTTCAACTAAATATTATTAGTTGTGGGGTACTCGTGTTGAGCTTATTGTTGGTATTACTCACTCATTAGCCGTTGAACGTTCTTGATCCACCTCTTATACCGAATCAAGCTCCGCTGCAAGTAATCTATAAATTGGTGGTTGTAATATAAAGACGTTCTTGCAATTCTCCCCATTTGCCTCTATAATGTTACCATTATAAGGAGCCCGTATATACAGATAAAGAAAATATAAATGTGATTGAATATATAAATGTGATTGAATATATTTATTTGTTTGGAGGATAATTAAGATTACCATAACGGTCACTACTTTTTAAATCGTTTAATCATTTTAGATAAGAAATACCTTTTAGTCCTATCAAAGGATGTAACCCGGAAAAAGAAAAGAAATTTATGACAGTTTGTATATCAGCTTTGGAACTAACAGAAAATTGATTGTACATATTATTTTCAATATCTATCTTCCTATTTGTATTGAATACTAGTTTAAATGATTCAAATAAACTAGTATGTATTCTTTGTTTCAATTGAAAACAACCGTCATTATTACTTTTTATAAAAAATGATCCTTCTGCCATTGTGAAACCAACTATTCAATTTTTAAAGAAACTTAATTTAGCATAATCTGCTGCTTTTACCAAACCGAGCGGTTTGGGTATATTACTTTTACTTGGTATATTATCGAACATTTTTATGTCTTGTTCTAGTATTACCATAGCAGTATTAAATTGGTTATTTCTTGTTTCAGTTAAAAAAAATATGTTGTGGTGTAGCAACAATGGAAATAAAACTTCTTGTAGATCGGTTTTGTTAATAATTAACTTACAAGTTGGACTCCTATTATCTTTGTATATAGTAATTTTACCTATATTAAGAATAGAACGTATATACTCTAAACTTGAGATATCTTTCAAATGAATAGATATAACAAGTTTAATAGCTATGAATCCTTTAGTTGTTTTTGTTATTTGTATGTAACCGTCTCCATCAATAAATCCTACTAAAAAAGAAAGAAAAGAAGGAGGTATAGATAAATATTCTTCTTTATTCAATCTCACATTTTTATTTCCTTTTTTTAATGCGTTGGTATTAACAGTACCTATCGTAGGTAATAGACTAGATAAGGAATAAACTGTTATACAACGATCTGCAAAATTATTTGACTCAACTATGTCAGTTCCAACTCAAGGGATGGCGCTCATTAGATTAGTAATACAAAATTCACAATAAGATGGTTGCTTTAACTAATTTTTAATAGGAGAAAAATTTGATTTAGAGTAAGCTTTTATTCTTTCTATGCGTTTAGCGACTACTAAACCTTCTTTATTTTTTATAGGTTTACCATCATTTAAACGAGCAGTTATAGTATTATTACTTACATGAAGAAATTTAGCGCATGAAATTCCATTAGTAAAATAATTAAAAGAATTATTTAAAAAATAAGCTTTTATAATATAAGTAGATCTAATGTATTTTTTTTCCGAAATTATCATTGCTCTACCCTCAGAATCAATATGTATTAAAGGTTCTGCTTTAATTAAAAGATCTAATTCTGATTTAACGATTTCATCCAATATGAGAGGGTTTAAGTTTGTAGATAATCTATTATTATTCATACAATCTCCCAGTTTTATTATTAACTCTTTACCTTTTTCAGTTAAATGTTTACCCTCTAAGATTAAAAAAGCTATTGTTTTAAAATCTGAATAATCTTTAAATTTTTTAGTTCTAAATTCAACACTGTCTAAGTAAGGAATTAATATATTATGAATAAAATCAATTTGGTAGATTTCTAATATAGAAATAGGTCTAAAATCACTTTTTACTTTTTTATCGGAAATATTAATTAGTTTAGTAGTACTACCTAACATATAAGAGTGTTCGTCTAATAAACTTAAAATAAATTCACGTATTTTTTCTAAAACTTGTCTATTTACAGAAGTAGTGACAAGTGAAACACGAACAGTCATATCTGATTTATTTAAGTAAAATGACCCATCTCCTTCTAAAAAACCTACCAAATAATTACCTGTAATTCTTATATTATGATTTGCAGGTAAAACAAAATTAACTCTATTAGAATTCATATTTTGTTTCAATTCAAGAATATTTGAGTATATTTGTAGTATACTTAATTCATTAGATTTACGATTTTTAAATAAGAAAAATGCTTCTTTAAAATCTAAATAATCCAAGTATTTAGTAGTATTTAATGGAAATTTTTCAAACAAAGGTATTAATATTGTTTCAATATCACTTAATTGAGATATTATAAATACTAAAGTGTTTCTCTCAGTATTTAATCTACCGCAAGCTAAAACATCTTTTATGTGTTCTAAAATTTTTCTATCGTTTTTAGAAATTTTTATTAATCTTTTAATAAATTATCTCTTCCATAATGCATTCCAGATTTTATAGATTCTATTTTATCTAGCCCTTCCACGGTTAAGTGAGCTTTATTCTTAATTAAATGTGCAACTTTGATAAAATCTAAGAAATTTAATTTTTTATTTCCTTGTAAAGAATAATTTTGAAAAAAAGGAATAATAATGTTAAAAACATCCTCAAATTTTCAAACTGCAAATACTTTACTATTATTATTACTAATTAAGGTTCCACAATTAAAACTCATCAAAATTAAATTTAAAAGCTCTTTATCTTTTTCATGTTGAGTGATTTGAAATTTTAATTTTACAGCTTTACCTGTCTTACACTCTTCATGCTTCTGGATATGAATCATAAAAGAACCTTCACCCTCTGTAAATCCGGCTATTCAATATGGATTTAATACTTCAGGTAACGGCTTATTAAATTTAAAAAAAACTGGGGAAATATTAGGGAAACTTTCAGCTAAAACTTCCGTTAATCCATTACGCATAGCTGCTTTAATAGATAAGATTTGATAAAAACCTTTTTCTGTTAAGTGCTCTTTTTTATCCATAATTAAGGCAGCTTTTCTAAAAAGTTCATAATCTATAGATTTTTTCGACAATAAACAATATTTATCAAAAAAAGGTATTATTGTATGAATTATTTCTGATAAAGATCCCACGCTATATAAAATACTTTTATTACTACCGACATATATAGTACCTACTCTTCCTAAAACTTCTCTTATATTAGTTAATAATTCTCTATCTTTTCTATGTAAATGTATCTCAAAAGTAAGATAAATGGATCAACCTAATTTCATCTTTTTATTTTTTTTTAATTTAATAGAAAAACACCCCTCAGCATCTACAAATCCTACAATATAATAAGGATTTAATTTGGGATCTTTTGATATTATAGCATTTGAAGAAAAAGGTGTCGCTCGAGAATTTGTATTCGCTTTTTGTACAGATATTCTATTATGAAAGTCTCTAATTGTAAACAACAAAGTAATACAAGCAACCTATTTAAAAGTATCTTCTTTTTTTATACTGGGTTTAAAATCTAAAAACAACTTAAAGTCGTCTTAAAATAAGAACTAATGAAACTAGAAAAGTGTAAAACAATTCTAAATACAAATTCAAAACCTCCTACTTCTCCTTTTTCATTTTTTCTTGTCCTTATTAAAAAATTAGATTCCGCTTCACAAAGGCCTATAAATCATTCTATAAAATTACTATCTATAGGTAATTTAGGTAATTCTTAATGGACACCTGTTGATAAATCATTAATCTTATCGTTTTTATTCTCATCCTGTTCCCCTTCATAGGGAAAATGGGTTGAAAAATAAATTTGATTACACTCTGATAAAAAAGGTGCGATTAAAAAAGTAATACTTTAAACCTTTATGATTTGCAACCCAGCATCTATTAAAAAAATTGGAAGATACTGATAAATTTATCTAAAGTGGAGGCGCGACTCTCCTATCGCTAACTCTCGTTAACGGATCGGACTATATCTTTATCTTTTTAACTATATAATTACTTTTATAAAACCTATTTAAATGCTTTTACTTTTATTAAAAAAATGTACCACGTATAGTCTCTGAAGAACCAAAAGTTGAATTCGTTATATACAGCTGCGCTATATTTAATATAGGTTCCTGCTGATTGTCTTTTAAGAGTTTCCAGCAATTAGTGGTATTTTACTACAGCTATTACTTCGCCTGTTCAACTGTAGCCAAATCTTTAATTTACCTATTACAGCTTATTTAAAGCTCCCTATGGGGTGTTTAAAACAAGTAAACCATGTACATTATACTTATCTTAATAAAGATAATCGTAATCTAATACAATACAATGCCTTGTGTTTCAATATAAAATATATTTAAATTGAAAAAAGATCCCGACCGAACATTAAGCAGCATTTCAGCCACCCACCGATGAACCAGTCTGTCGCGATAGTTTACTCTACCGACGGTCTTAATGCTAAACAAACATCTTTGACCTGTTTCCATCCGTATTGCTATATGGCTAACTATAAATTTTCAGTAAAGATTGTTTTATATAAACCATATAACTATATTTAGTTTTTATTTATTTTATATTTCATTTCGGGTATAATATATGGAGATACTATGTTTCTAAGATTATCCATTGATTCTTTCCATATATAAATTATATGTTGATTATTACTTCCTGCTAATTGAATAGAAGCTTTAAGATTAAAATTATCATTTAAAGCTTTTATAAGGATTAAACACTCATTATAAGTAAAAGAATTAGTAGAAAATTTTAAACCTTTACCTACTTTTGCTGCATCATCCATGATTCATATAGCTAGAGCTAAAGGAGTTAAATATTGACCTATACATTCTGGTACACATTTTATTTTATCTTTATATCATATATCATGTATTCAATTAATTCATATAAGTAACCACTATAGTAAGTAAGATTTTCCACTTAACTATTTTCTACGTAAATTCATCCCTTCTTTTATGTTTTGTATTTTTTCTAACCCTTCCTTTGTTGTATGACCCTTAGCTAGCATTATTGACGATATTTCACAGAAATCGGAAAAATCTAAAGATTTATTCCCTATAATTGGATATTTTTTTAAAAATGGAATAATTTTTTCCACTATCTCTGGTAAATTTGAGACAACAAAATCTCCATGACTATAGCCTGAAGGGGCCGCAACATAACGACCGCAGCCTAGATAATCCACCAGATTTTTAAGTAACTCAGTATCACGGGAATGTTGAGTCAATTTAAATATTTATCTTACTGCATAACCAGTCCGAGTATTACTTTTAAAAATACTAATTATAAACGAACCTTCTCCAGACACAAATCCCGCAATTCAATGTGAGTCTTTTATAGTTTGGTCTACTACAAAGGGTCTTGGAGTAGGATTAACATTAGGAAAGGCTATCATTAATTCATCTGAAAGTCCATTATTCATAGAGGCCTTTATAGAGACTATTTTTGCTAACCCTTTTTCAGTAAGATGTTCTTTATTCTTAATTATTTCAATAACTTGTTTTAAAAGCTCAAAATCTGCTTTTTTTTGTGTTATTAAAGGGTAATTTTCAAAGTGTTCAACTATTATTTCCAAACCCTCCGGGTTTTGAGAAGTAACTCTATACTGAACCAAGTCTTTCCCTTGTTTAGAAATATTACCTACTCCTTTAAAATAAAATTGAATCATTTCCAATAAAGCTCTATCTTTTTCATGTAAACCTATTTGAAAGCAGGCTTGAATTTGAAAACCTAATTTAACTATAGAGTTTTTATTAACAAAGACCATAAATGAAGCTTCCGCATCTGAAAATCCTGTGATAAATCAGGGGTGAATAGACTTAAGTCTCTGTTGAGGTATAGGTCTAGCAGAATAGTCCCTAACTAATTTGTATCCCATATATTTTAATAAATTGGACGAACTAGTAATATGTTGTAACTTTTCTAAAGATTCTTTTCTAAAAATTATTGTATATTTAGAAGGAGCACCTGTTGATAGTATCGTAGTTTCTAATCTAAACTTATCATATAATGCCGTGTTAAGTAATATACAATCCTCGTAAGAGTGTGAAGCTTTTAGTGATAAACCTTGGGAATTTCTAGCTCAGTTGTTACTTATTCAAACAGCTAAACACAAAGGAGTTAAATATTGACCTATTGATTTTGGTACTCTTTTAATCCCATCTGAATATCACTCAGCATGTATTCAATCAAAGCTTGTATAATATCAAGTTGAAAACCTTATTATTTTTCTAACTTTACCCTTAGTACCTAATCTATTTGTTATAACCGGTATTTTAGGGTTACAGTATCCTAATTCCGATAGCATTTTGTGTAAATACAAAAGATATTGAACATGAACACCTTCTTGGAAAAAACTAATTCTAGTACCTAATCCACTTAATCTTTTTTCAGCATGAGCATCTCCAAGAAGAGATCCAAATATAATAGATATTATATCTATATTATGTGGACCAATTCTGTATATACCTTTAAGTCTACTTACTTTTGGTTCAACTCCAAAATACATTGGAGTTATTAAAACTAAAAAGAAAGAAATTAAATAAAAACTAAATATTTGAGGCTTAAAAAATTCACCTCATAATGACATTTGCCCGTCACGGTTTTACTACTTTCTTGCTTAAGAGGTATGAGTATAGTCTAATCAGCAAACCCAGAATCCATAGAATACATATCTCAGGGTACTAATAATCTCTCTCACTACACGAGTGCGTGTAATTCATATCCGTTTACGGTCACCCAGTTCAAGTCTTTTCTCCGATTCTAGTGATCTCCAGCGAATCACCTACTATATCATTCTCATATTATGCCTCAAAGTACGCAAATAGCTAGTAGTATAACGCCCCTTTTCAGTTTATTTCATATCCCAGCGTCCCTGGGGGGCTATTAGAATACACCTTATACCTAACCACAATCCATAGTTATTCCTTGTATCTCATCAGTATTTATGGATACGGTGATTAGGAAAGAAACCGTCTACTCGTTGCACTTTTATCTGTTCATACAGAATTTAGCTCCGGATTGCCCATTCGTCTATTAAACAATACTTCAAGATATTACCGTACGCCTAGTCATTAGTAGGGCCACCAGCTGTCTATTGCTTCCATTTTGGCTTGGTTTTGAAGTCTTTAGGGTTTCCCCGATGAATTTGGCTTCTATCCCCATAAAATCCCCTTGCTAAAGGGGGGTAACAGGGCAATACGTACAAGCTTACTTATTCTAAGTAAGATGTATAAATCTTGTTATCAAATATCCAATTAAACAGAAGATTCAAATTTAAATCTTTGTTTGTACAACTTTCCTGTATCTATTTTTTTAGATATTACCGAAGAAATATTAATATTACCCATAGCTAATGCTGCCTGAGTATAAGAAGAAAAAGGAGAACCTTTTACTAATTTATCCATATCGTATACGTTTACACCAAACCCTACATTACCTTTTTTTGATACTTTAGCAATATCTGAGTAAGCTTTATAAGATAAACCTGAAGCTAAATCAAATATAGGTGGAGAATCAAAAATTTTACAAATAACATCTAAGCTTAGGGGTTTACCTGCTTCAAGGTTAGTAGAATAACGTTTATTATTCATACACTTGCTTATTTCTATTAAACATTTCTTACCTTCAGATTTAGTAGTATAACCTAAAGCTTTAAGTTTTACTGCTACCTCTCAATATTTAAAATCTACAGCCTTTCTTGATTTGAATTCCAAAGATTTAAAAAAAGGTAATACGTAATTATAGAGTTGCAGTATATTACTAACGCTTAAAGAGGCCATCCCTGTATCTAGATCGGGCTCGTGTATTACTGCCGTAGGTTTAGTAATTAATTTATCCGTTTTGGGGCCTATTTCAGGGTTATATGGTAAACTATTCAAAAATTCCGCTATTTCATATAAAAAGTGTATATTTTTAGAATGTTGTTTAATTCCAAAATAAGGAATCATATTCGGTAAACAGAAAGTTCCATCTCCTTCTACAAAACCTAAAAGTCTATAAGGAGTTAAGATACGCTTAGGTAGGTTATTATTATTAAAATATTTTCTAAGAGAATTCATACTTGATTTTAAAATTAAGATTTTTTCTAACTCTACCTTATTTAATTTTCTTTTTTCTAAATAAGAGACTTTTTTTATTTCAGCCGCAGCTTTAAAATCTTGAAAATCTAAATATTTTGAAGTAGTAAAATAATATGTTGAAAAAATAGGAATAAGGATCTCTTGAATATCTTTAAAATTAGCCACCGTAAAGTACGATTCATGATTATCTTTAGAATCTACAATAACTCCTACATTCCGACCAACTAATTCACCTAATAAATTTTTAATATAAACTAAACTTCCCTTATCGTCTCAATGTAACTTTATTCTAAAGGATAAAGCCCCCGTAGAAGAAATAAAAAACATAGATTCTGCTTCTGAAAAACCACACAACCATTCTAAATCTTTGGCTTTTTTATTTAATACATCTTCTGGTAACAAATTAAACAGCAAGGGTGAAGATAGATGGTAAAGTTGCATATTTTCATGATAACCTTCAGGTAATACGTACAAACTTACTTATTGTAAGAAAAGTTTTTAATCTTGTTACCAAGTATCAGGCTAAATAGAAGATTCAAATTTATATCTTCCTCTATAAAGCTTGTCTGTATCTATTTTTTTAGATATCGCGGAAGAAATATTAATATTACCCAGAGCTAAAGCTGCTTGAGTATAAGAAGAGAAAGGAGAACCTTCCACTAATTTATCATTATCATAAACATTTACACCAAATCCTGAATTACCTTTTTTAGATACTTTAACAATATCGGATAAAGCTTTATAAGATAACCCTGAAGATAAATCAAATATAGGAGGATTGTTTAATATTTCATTAATTTTGTTTAAGTTTGGAGCTTCCGCTGCCAGAACGTTAGTTGTATATCTTTTATTAATATACTTAATTATTTCAATGAAACATTTTTTACCTTCAGGGTTTGTTGTATGTCCTAAAGCTTTAAGTTTTACTGCTAATTCTCATAACTGGAAATCTACACCTTTTCTAGATATAAATGTTAATGATTTAAAAAAAGGTAAAATATAATTATAAAGTTGAAGAATATTAGTAACACTTAAAATATATGTATTAAGATTATCTTGAAAGACTCCAGGAGTAGGCTTAGTGTTCAATTTATCAACTTTAGGTCCTATTTCTGGGCAATACGGTAACTTAATTAAAAATTCAGCAATTTCATAAAAAAAGTGTATATTTTTAGAGTGCTGTTTAATCGCAAAAGTAGGAACCATATTAGATATACAGAATGTACCATCCCCTTCTACAAATCCTAAAAGTCTAGAAGGAGTTAAAGATCTCTTAGGAAGATCATTAATATTAAATTGAAATCTTTGACTATTCATACCCGACTTTATTTTTAATATTTTGTTTAATTCCTCTTTATTTAATTTTCTTTTTTCCATATAAGATGTTTTTCTTATTTCAGCTGCTGCCTTAAAATCTTGGAAATCTAAAAATTTAGAAGTTGTAAAATAATATTTTGAAAATATAGGAAGAAGTATTTCCAGTATATCTTGAAACTTGGCTATTGTATAATAAGATTCATGAAGGTTTTTTGAATCTATAATAACACCTACCTCTCGATTTACCAATCCACTTAATAAATTTTTTATATATACTAAAGTTTGTCTATCATCTCAATGTAATTTTATTCTGAATGATAAAGCCCCTGTAGTAGATATAAAAAACATTGATTCTGCCTCTGAAAATCCACAGAATCACTCTAATTTAAATTCTCTTTCCTTTAATCAAGTTTCTTCCGGCTGGTTAATTCCAGTGTTTTGTTTTTGTCATACTTTATTAATAGATACAAACATGAGCTCAATGCCTTCATGGTAACAGTCAGGTAAAACATACAACTTACTTATTATTTAAATAATAAGCTAGAATAACCTTTAATTCGTATATTCTATTAGTTAATAACTTTTTAACTAAAAGCTCCGCCTGTTCATTAAGCAGCATTTCAGCCACCCATTAGTGACCCAGTCTGTCGCGATTTTTTATACAACCGATGATCTTAAAGATTGTAAATCTTTTTTAATCGTTTTCACTAATATCGCCAAATAATTTTTAAAATTATTCTATAACTCTGTCGAATTATACCACTTTAATCTTTTTTTTTCTATAAAAATTGCAAAAAGATTTTTACTTATGGGACTATGATTTATATAAGAATAAAGTACAATTTTTAAGTAATTAAAGATAAAAATTATTATTAACGAATAGAACTCACTCTATCGAGTAGATCTTCTACTATTCACTGTTTTTTAACGAACTTTTTTTCTGTCTTCAGTGCTCTTCTGATGGTTTTTTCATCGCAGTTTATAGCATTAGCTGCTTCTAAAATAGTAGAATATTTACCGTAAACAGTTCTATCCAAGTTATATAACACAACAGGTCTTGTATTAGCCATACATTTTTTTTTTAGTTTCATCTGACATAGGAGGTCTAGCTAAAGCTTTTTCTCTAATTTTTTCTATTGTTTCAGGAGAAAGCTTTTTACCTCTGTTCAGACTACCTATTTGTTCCCGTCTAGCATCACTAAATATATCTTTCATCTTTTGACGATCAATTTCAGTATGTTTGTAACCAAAACTAGAACCTGCTTCTGTTAAAATATTATAATTAGGTACTAATAATTTTAAATACTTATCTTCTAAATCCAATAATTCCTTGTTATTTTCTTTGGTAACAACATTAGGATATAAGTCTAATACAATAAAAGCAAAATTTTTCAAATCATACTTTTTAATTGCTAACTTAACTATTTTGCTACCTCTAAAATAAATAACATGATTACAGAATCTAGCATAAAATTTGTTAGTTGACGCAGAACCTATATAATAATCTTTGGTTGTTTTATTGATTATCATATATACACCACTTAAGCCTGTTGTATTATTTAATATTTGTTTTCTAGTATCTTCTAGATTTAAATTTTCATAAACATATACAGGTTTTAAACCTAATTCATCAAGAATAGTTTGTAGTCTTTCAGTAATTTTAGCATTATTTGAAAAACTCCTAGTACTATAACCTCTTTTTACTATGCTTTTGTAAAATAATTTATTTTTTACTTTATTTACTTTATAATTTGTAATAATTTCTTTATTATTTATATTAAACCATTTTGGGCTACGTTCATAACCCAAGAAAGCTGTCAAAGTTCCGGATACTATAACTAAAATTATTTGTATAGCTCCCCTGTACTTTATCAATAGATTAATCCCCGATATCTGCTAAATATCTTTCTAATATATCTCCTCTAAAGCCTTGTGTAACCTATTTAAGGTTAGGAACCTTCGACTGTACATTAAGCAGCATTTCAGCCGCCCACAAGTGACCCAGTCTGTCGCGATTCTATATTGAACCGACGGTCTATAAATAAATAACAAATATTTAACCGTTTCACAAGTATTGCCAGGATAAATTTCATTTCTATCCCAATACCCTGTCAGGGTATTCTACCATAGTTTTATTAAAGCTCTCTAAGACAGCGCTTAGATAGAGCTAACATTTTTAAAAATAAAACAGTATATTTTTAAATATATATTGCATATACTCTAAAATAGTAGGACTTTTATTATTGGTATACAGAGGTTAAAGATAACCTTCCAATTTATATTTCATTTCATCTATAATATGAGGTTTAACTAGCAAAACTAAATCAGGCATAGATTGTTTTCATATACTTATCTTTCACTGATCCTGATGTCCAGCTTTTACAACACTAGTTTTAAGGTTATACTTATCTGTAAGTATTTTACTTAAAAAAATACATTCTTCATAAGTAAAACTATTAGTTGCTAATGAAATACCCTGGTTTTTCTGTCTAGAACCATCTTGCATCTTATTAAATTGCTTATACTAAAGATATCTTGTATTTTCCATAAACCTCTTTACTTAATAAATATTTACTAATTGTATTTCTACTAATATTCATTTTTAAAGATGCTTCTCTCATCGAAACAAAAGTAAATATTTCTTGTGTTTCTATATTAGTAAATACAATTTTTTTGCTTTTAGTTAAAACATTAAATTTAGCCATTCCTGCACGTAATTCTTTGGCTAACTTCCGGAGAAAAGGGTGTAGAATTCAAATTTTTTATGTGATTTCTTATTTTAATTAAATTTTCTGGAGATTTAACCCGCATTTTTGTTTTACATGTCTTAAGCTACTTCACCCATCTCAGGGTAAGCTATAGCCATAACGCTTTCTTTCGATTGCTATTGGAGCACACCTTACGCTATAAATATATTTTCCATGCGTATTCATACTCGCCCTATTTTTACTAACCAGGGGTCAGAATCCAACGTTTCCTCATCCATAGCCAACTCAATCCATTGTTGTCCGCTGGTTAACCCTACCAGACCCACTATCAGTGGCCGGATCCTTTTTCTTATTAACTACTTCATAAAAATTCCCCTTAATCTTTCCTTCTGTATATTGGTTATGGATTCCAATTATTCTTCGGGACTTTCTCAGTACGCTCTTATTTAGGAACTATTCGCCCGTGTAAAGTTACGGCGCCTGATATGTTCGCTTTCGATGGTCCATGTCCTTGACTCTACACCTGTTTTCCCAACTAGCTGACAGTGCGACAACCTCATCAGCGATCGATGTTTTTCCCTTACCAACCTATTACATCCTTAATCTAAAGGAAAGGTTCCGCCGGGTTCATGTAACGGCGCCTTATTGACCATCGGTGTTAGCGACGCTAATCCTAACTACTTAGGCCCTCTTCATGGTATCTAATTGCTCCCCCTACCGTATTGACTTATACACTTCGTATTTATAACGCACAACCATCTGCTCTCTGCTCTTTTACACTTGAACGGCTGAAGAACCGTTCAGAGGTATTTTAGATCCGCAAACATCCATTTACTCTTTCATTCGAGTTATTTTGTCACTTTTTCACTTGTCCTTTTGGAGCAGTTCGATTATATGGAATCTACATCTGCTGACCTTTCGGACCCCGCCTCACTTAGCACTTCTTTGATTGATATTTTTATAGCATGGAGTATATTACATCTTTCCATGAGATTTCTCCCGGAACGTAGACTAAATTCAACGGCATTCTTCAGGATTCATTCGAGCATAAAACATTTACGTTCTTCCATGGTCCATTCCGGTTCTTTAGGATTTGGAATGTTTCTTCGCGACCGGAACATGAACTAGATTTCATGGCCTATGTTATTCCTTCAAAGAAAGTTCTAAGACAGCTTTGTACTATGACGGGTTAGTATTGACAAACTTTAGGATTTACCCGGAGTTTGATTGTGTTAGACTTAACGCACCTTGCTTAAGGGCACTTCAGTCTCTTCTGAATGTTTAAACCCTAAAGTGGATCCGGCTTTTTGTAAAATATTGTATTCTGGTTTCAATAAGTCAAAATAATATTGCTCTCTCTCAATTAAAAGAGATCTTTCACAATATTCTAATATTTCAAGTATAAAGTTTGAATATCCATATTTTAAAAGAGCTTTGTAAATAAGCATATTATTTTTAGGATCCGCCAAGATTTTATAATTATAATAATTATTCAATCTTTTACTTAAATTAACACTCGATCCTATATAACTTTTACCTGATATTTTATTTGTTCAACGGTAAATTCCAGATTTAAATCTATTTTGTTTAATAGCTAGCTCTTTTTGAGTATCAGCATTAGCATATATAGCTTCTGCTTTAATACTACTGCTTGCTACGCTGCCTAATAAATTAAAATCAACAGGTATGAATAAATACCTAAAAGATTCATGCAAGTAAGGATTTACAATGGATTGTAATAAAGCAAAACATTCTTCTTTAATACATAGTACTTTGAAAGATTCGCCTTCTCTGAAATAAGAAATATAAGTACTATTTAAATTATATCTGTTTTTTAACTCGGTTTTAACTAAGTGTAACCCTTTAAGGTCATTAATTTTAAGTATTAAGCCCTGGGAATCAATAGATCCTATTCCCATAATAAGATGAGCCAGACCTAAAGGTGTGATAAATTCCCCTACTCAACAAGGTACTCGTTTGACCATAACACCATTTACTTCCATATAAAAGGCATTAAAGATTCATAAAAAGCTAGTAAAGGTATAAGTTGTTAATCGATAATTATAGCGAGTTAACGTAGGATCTAAACGTTTGTCCTTGATAGCTTCACTTTTAACTACCAATTTAGGTGTTACAGTTGAACAATAGCCTAATTCATGTAATAGAAGATTAAGATAATGAATATAAGCAGAATTTTTTACACCTTGTTCTAAACTAAATCGTACACTATCCATTTGTGCACCTTTGATTTTATTACCTCATCAATCACCCAATAAACCGCATATTATTATAGATAATACGTCAATATTATGAGGACCAATTCTTTTAATAGCTTTAGTTCTACTTTTATTAAAAGGTAAAATAGGGAAAGATGAACAAATAATAGTAGATCCATCTGGATAATCCAATAATAAATTTGGCCACATATATGTGTTTTTGGTTGTAGCCATCATTAAGATAAAGATAACAGTACCAATAGTTCATACTAGAGTTCTTGGTGCTCTATATGATCCATAGTACACATGTTTTCCCGCCTCTAACGAGGTTTTGGGTTTCCTACCATAGAAAGTAAGAAACCATCTGCTTTTCCATCTCAGGGAGAGCTGCAGACATAACGCCTTCTTTCGTCGGCTATTGGAATACACCTTACACGAATGTACTATTCCTCAGTTAATTTAGAGGATATTCGAATGAAAGAGTTAACAAAAAAATTCTTTCATTATACATTAACGCATTTCCATCTACTCTCTGCTCTTTTACATTCCGACGGTTTATTTCGCAAGAGTTTTCAAGTATTTGCCTTTATTTATCGGGTATGATTTAGATCCGCGAAGACCCATTAACTCTTGATTTCGAGTAGAATGACATGAACATAGGAATATTAGCAAAGTTTTTAATCTGTGTTCATGTCTATCCAAATACTTTTTACCTTCCTACCCATTACGGCGGACCATCGACTCATGAGTGCCTTTCAGGTTTACTCGGCCTCAACAGAATTTTACTATATGTCGACTTGGTATATTTGGCTTTAGGGATTGCCCGGAGTTTGGAAATGTTAGAATATCTAGAGACATGCTCAGGGCCTCTTTTATTCCTCTTCCTATGTGCAAGTAAACTAAGAAGAAAAAGAATGAAGCAGTATTAGAATGTAAATAACGTATTAATCATCCGTTGTTAACATCTCTCATAATCTTTTTATCGCCCCGCAGGCTTGCGGGGGAAGATAAGAGAGTAATTTATATACTTTATACTAATCTTTAGACATTATATCTAAAGGTTTAGAAGTAAAAATATATTCCTTTTTATATAATCTGTTTGTATCTATGTAACGATTGCAAGTATTACTACTAGGTTTTAGGCCCAATGCCTTATGTGCAGCACTGAATGAAGCAAAAGGAGAGCCTTTAACTAATTGTTTATCCTTATAGATATAAACAATATTTTCTGATTTATTAGATCTATAATATTCTCGTACATTATCTATGTGAGATTTATTAGATTTTACATCAAATATCGGATCTTTAGATAATATAGATTTCGATCTATTAAAAATATTTGTAATAACGTAATCAATATTATCTGTAGAAGTAGTACTGTATCTTTTGTTTATAACTTCTGAAATATCTAAAAATAATTTTTTTCCTTCAGTTAAAAAGTAGTAACCATGTATTTTTAATAATAAAGCTACTCTTCATAATTTAAAATCTATAGCTTTTCGAGTGTACATCTTAGATGAATCTAAAAAAGGTAAAAGATAATAAAATAAACTATCTACACTACTAACAACTAAAGATATTACATCTGTTTTTTTATTTGTCGTACACACAACATTCAAAGGCAATATTTTACTTAATTGTAAAGTATTGTTAGTTTCCTCTTTTTCCTGTAGAGGACTAGATAATCTAGTTAGAAAGGTTGTTATAGCATTTAAACTTTCTTGACTCGTATTTTTTTGAGCTATCTGAAAGTATACAGATGATCCTGTTTTAATACCAAAAGTACCCTCACCTTCTAGAAATCCAATGAATCAGTTAGGGTTTATTATAATTTGAGAATCTGTAATTTGGTATGTAAAAATACTTCTTTTTAAATTCATACCATTTTTAAGTGATACAATTCTTTCCTTATCCATATTACATAAAGATTTTTCTCTAGCAGAATCTTTAATAAGAAATGCTTTATAAAAATCTTCAAAATCTAATCTTTTACTAGTATGTAAAGGAAAAGTATTGAAAATAGGACAGATTATGTTTTTAATATCTTCATGCTTTTCTACTATAAAAGCACAACGGTTCCTATTACTTTCAACTGTAACTCTTCCTATTTTCAATTTAGATTTTATTGTATTAAGAGTTTCAATATCATCAATATGTAATGTTATTTTAAATCTAAATTTTACATAATCACGATCTAGAGTAATTAAAAAATTTCCTTCTCCATCTGTAAAACCTGAAAATCAAAATAAGAAATCCTCGGATATATTAGATAATATAAAATTTTTTGTCACAGATTTATCAGATTTTGTATTATTTAATGTTAACTCTTTAGGATAGGAAGAATTGCTATAAAAATGAAGGACTCGGACTCCCATTTTATTTTTAATACCTGATACACCCATATATGGTGGATTTTTTACTAATATAAGGCATAATAAATTAACCCTTTACCCACCATCTCTCGATGGTGGAAGGACTATCCCATCATTTAATTTTTTATAATTATTAAACGCCAAACGTATAGTCTCTGAGGATCCTACTAGGATATTTATACATCCTTTGGTTTCCTGCTGATTGTCAACCGGTTTTATCCGGTAGAGTTTCCAGCAAACAGCCTGGTTTAAAGAGCACATTATGAGAAATATGCTATATTAGAATTTTTTTCTATATTTATATTAAGGTAACGCTACTTCACGTTTAAACACTAAGTTTTTTCCATTATATTCAAAAAAAGAACCTTTGTCCAATCTTCGAATAATGGTTCTCTCGCTAACGCCAAAAAACAAAGCACACTCTTTTATAGAGCTAAAAGAATCTATTAATATACCCTTTTCATCTAAAGCCTCTACACTTATGTTACCTCGACCCTTAAGATAAACACCCAATGATTTTATTCAAATCTTTCCGTCAGGTTTAATTTCATAGTTTGAGGGGCTAGCTAAAAGGTTTAACACTCTTTCTTGAATGTTTATTTCACCGGGTTTGGTTAAGTTAGTTGAGAGTCTATTACGATTAGTTCTTTGAGATATTAAAGATATTAGCTCCTTACCCTCGTCAGTAAAGTGTTTACCTTGATTTTTAATGTTTAAAATTAATTTTCAGTCTTTATAATCTAATTCTTTTTTACTTAATCATATCAAATTATCAAAAAAAGGCACAATAATGTTTGTAAGAAAATCAGTTTTACCTATCTCGATTTTTGCCATCGGTTTAGAATTTTGATTTTTAGCTTTCTTATTTAGGGTAAGACTTACAGCATTCGTGTCCTTTCTCGCGATTTTGTAACTACCTGGTAAATCTAATAAAAATTTTCTAATTGCTTCTAACACGGGAAGTTCACTGGCCGTCTGCCCTAAACCAAATATCAGTCTATGGCTTGTGGTACCTACTGAAAAGTATCCCTCGGCCTCCACAAAACCTAGAAATCAATAGGGAGTAATATTTATTTTATGGCCTTCCGGTTGATTAAAATCAATTCTTTGTTTGTTCATTTTATTTTTAAGGTTAATAATTTCTGTTGATATTTCTATTAAAGTTTTTTCAGAAGATTTACGATTAAAATAAAGCTCATGCGCTTTTTTTAACGTAAGGTAATTTAAATTTTTACTTGTATTAAGAGGATAAAGATCAAAAAGACTAAAAATTTTTCGTAAATCATTTTGATTTGAAACACGTAAACAGGCAAAATGATCTCAAGTATTTACAGAACCTACTTGTAATCTGAGGGCTATATAGTTAAGCATAGGAGCGTCATCTTTATGTAAATATATATCAAAAATAAACTTAAATTTATTCTTGTCTTGTGTTATAATAAAACAACCTTCACCGTCAGTCAAACCTCTAAATCACTCGAAAAATTGTTCATCAGAAAGAGAGTTTAGTCTCTTTGTGACATCACAGAAAAGGCGTCTAGAGTTACTTGACTGGACAGGTTTTATTTTACTTAACGATGACATCTTAGTTGAATTACGTGTGGTTGATACCTTATTAGTTAAAAAAACGGATAGAAAAAGTACACACAATAAAATGCACAATGAAACACTTACTTTATGCTCTACACTGTTAAATGCTTCTGTTACACTAGGGTTGTAATGCATCGCTAAAGTTACACCTGTAATAATCTGTATAACTAAACAAAAGGCTAATAAAGAGTAGGGTCAGTTAGGTTACTGCCCTCCAAACCGTACGTGACAGTTTCCCGTCATACGGCTTTCACGTTAGAGTGTCCTCTCAGAGGATGAGGTTATTCATTGTGGGGTAGATTTTGTTGATAGTTTACTATAAGCATAAGTTCGTGGTAAGACAGTCCTCCCTTATGTAGTATCTGATGGTGATATTGACACAGAGGTATTTGTTTTCTTTTCGCAGCCCCTATTCATTCAGCATATGTGGATTCATTCTTTCTTATCTTATACCTGACATCCCCTACTTTACGTAAGTGATGCATTTCGATATCGCTGTTAGTACCGCATATAACACAAGTTCTATCAAAGGTAGATAGTGTAAGTTTTCCAGATCATGTGATCTCAAGATTCTTCATAGGATCAGTTGTAGTATTTGAGTTACTGAATTTATGCGTTGTTCGGTAGTTCTCGGGCAATTGTAATAATTTTCCAGTCGCCGGGTCTTCTAACGTTTTTCCGAATCTTTTGAACATTTCCTTCATGGAGCATTTATATTTAGCTCCAAGTGTCATCGCACAAGATGCCTGGAGAATTCACGTAATATATCTCAGCCTGTTAAGATTGGTCGCAAACGTATAATAGTTCAAAATCCCATTCATCTTAGAGTTATAGAAAGATATGATAGTGTAGTGGTCCTGGTTGATTAAGGCATTGTATGCTTGTGGAATCGGCTTTCCTTCTGAATTACGATACGCGAATTGTGTTTGAATTAATTTATCTATTAGTTTGTCTATAGGGGCGAGCATTAACATACGTGTTTGTACTCTTATCTTTTTATTACTGCGCATTACCATAAAGTTGTTCGCACTAGGTTTCTTTATCAGAGCGCCTAAGAATTCAAAGCCGTGTTTCAGGTTAGTGATGATCGTCTTCTCCTCATTTAGTTCAGACCCACATTTATTTTTTAGTATATCCTTTATATTACTCTTGACCCGCATGGCTTCGTTTTTGGACGCAGACATTAATACAACAAAGTCATCAGCGTATCTGATATACATCATTCTTTTATACCCGGGATCCATAGAGATTACGGAAGGAGTCAGTCTAATTAGTTTGGTTAATTCTAATTTTTTTACTCTACTTCTTTCAACTCTTCTTTTATATATAAGGTTACGATACACGGTATTTCTCTTCCTTAGTTTTCCAATTTCGAAACTTTCGATGCATTTCTCCATATATTTATCAAGATTATGCAACACTATATTCGAGATAAGTGGGCTTAAGACCCCACCTTGTGGTACCCCTATATTTTTGTTCTTGATTAATCTTTGATTGATAATTTGTCCAGCTTTCAGTCATTTGTCGATAAGTTGTTGTACCGCAACATCTCCAATCTTACTTTTGACGGACTTCCTTATAGTATCATGAGGTATGTTGTCAAAGCATTTGGTGATATCTCCTTGAATTACTCAGTTGTAGTTGTCACCTCTAAGGTAAATAGGTTTTAGAGCCGAGTGAGTAGATCTGTTAGGTCTAAATCCGTGGGAAGATTCATGGAAGGAAGGTTCTCATATAGCTTGTAATACTATGGTGATAGCTTTTTGCACAATTTTATCCCTTGGAGGCACTATTGTTAGTGGTCTAAACTTTCCGTTTTTCTTGGGGATGAGTACTACTCTCCCAGGACGGAATCTGAATTTTCCGGTTAGCAGTTCCTGGGATAAGTTTTCGAAGTAAGTCTCGCTAATTTTATCTAAAGTCTCGTTATCCGGTCCTCTAGTCATATTTCCGGGGTTGCTTCTTATTTCATTATATGCTTTGACTAGGAAGTCCTTGTCACTTATTATCTCCATCAATTTAAAATATCTGCCCCGTGAGTGATCCTGTAGTGTTACTCTTACTTGTTCCTCAAGAGCAGTCTTAGGTGCAGCGGAAGAGTAATTTCTCACTCACTCTCTGTTGGCCTTTTCTATTACTTTTCAGGGGCTTTTGTAGGAACTTTGGAGCAACATCATCTCTAACCTAGACTGCTTTGGTGTATATTTATCACCTACTACCAGTCCTCCGAGCCCGCGTGACATATTTTCGTATTCATATACTTTGAATCGTCTTTTGTCATAGGCGGTTACTTCCCGAGTTCTTAGATCAACTTTGGGTTCGTTTTTAGGTGCTTGCATGTACTTATTTTCATAAGAACTCTCTCTGGAGTCACGGACCTTAGTTCAAACCATTATAATACTCTGGTTCTTTATTATAATCATAAGGTCACACAGCCATGGTATTGCTCTTAAGACTGTGCCGCTGAAACGATCGCATTTGCATGTATCAAGTTTGTTAACCTCACCATGAACGAATGAGCTTGCAGAGGGTACTAAGGATTGAAGCCATCCTCTACCTCCGCTTTCAGACTTTGTTGACCGGGCGAATGTCTTATTAGGTTCATAAGTCCGTAAGTCAGTGCTCCCGCTCGATACTAGTGGTATTGATTTCCTTCTTACTATAGTATCTGATTGAATGTAGCGGACTTTACCGTAGGGTTCCATTGATCTAATTAAACGGCACACACCAAAATTTCATAAGTAACTTAAGTTTATAGGTTGTGGTGAGTCCACAAGATAAGAATTAGCTAATCTTAAAAGGGGATGACTTTTTAACAGTCTCATTAATTTGTATGTTTATTGTATTATCTATTTTAGTTTAATCTCATTTTATTTGTATTTTTATAATATTATCTATTTTAATTTAATACCTGTTAGCAAATAGCAGTTATAATACTAATATAACATTATTTTTAATTCTATTGCTATAATTTTTATATAAAAAGCAACTAACAAATTTAAACCTATAGGATATTATATTTTAGCCATTACTACAATATAAATAGCATAGGTTAGATTTAATATAATTTCAAAGCTAAGTTGACTTAATATAGTGAACAGCAAAAATACTATTTATAAAAAAAATTTTGGGTTTTTTTCTTTTACATCTTTAATGTATAGGCATATAATCATATATTTTCCATACATTCCTACATATTAATAGATTATTTTCGTCATATACAGCCAATTATAAATCGATAAATTATTATAATAAATTTATTATAATAATGATTATACACCGAATTTAGATGAGAGAGTAGTGGGGATCCTTTTTTTCCTTCCAGTCTGGATCCTTTTTCTTCCAGTCTGTCTCCTCCTTTTTTCCCGATCGTGGGTCCTAAACATGGACCTATTCATGTGTTGAAATCAGGTTAGTTAGCCTAAAATCTAGTCCAGGCAAGTAAACAAATTTCGGTTTTGGGGTGCTTTAGAAATATAAAGCGAATTTTAAAATTTTAAAATCCAGTCTTTATATCTCTGTAGTACCACTATTACTTCTAATATTGGTTCCACTACTCTCTCACCGAATTTAGATGCTCCTTTTGATATAGAATCAATTATCATAGTTTTATGTTAGAAATCTTCTAATCTAAAGAACTATCAGATAGACCATCCTGAACAGTATCCAAAGTTTTCACCAAATCAGTCACGTATTTCTCTTCCAAGTCAACAATTTCTTTTTCTTCAGAAACATTGACCTCTTCCACATCAGTCAATAAATTTTTCTCTCTAACCGTTTCAAGTAATTCTTCTTTATTAATAACATCAGTCGCCGGGAGCGGTAATAATTCTATTTTACAATTACCTTGTTTACTTTTTGAATGGCTAGGTTTAGCAGAAATACTATAAAAACGTTTAATTTCACTTACATGAAGACCAGGTACATAATTTTTTTTTAATTGAACAGAGTAATATTCTTCATCACTTACATATTCACTTGTTTTAGTTATTACAAGCAGAGTATCTTTATTCATATCAATTACATTTTTTAAACTTTCATTTTTTAGAATATCTCTTAAACGTTCAAGTAATAAAATAAATATAAAATCATTAACGAATCTATTTTCCATAAATCCATTTAAATTCTCACTAAAATGAACGAAAGAGGTATAACCATAACTTCCCATGACAAAGTTAAAAGAGTCTTTAGCAAAAGGATCATTAATATAAACCGGTGAAATAACATTAACATTTTGCGGATAAGAGATATAGTAATAAAAATCCAAAATATAAAACCCTTGTTTTAAATTATAAAAAACTTTTAATAAAGATGAGTAAAAATTTTCAAATTCTAAAAGATAATCTTTTAAATCAGTATTGTTCCCATCTTCCAATTCTTGTAAAAACTTTTTCCAATCAAAATGGGAAATATTTCCAGCTTTAAATTCTTGTAAAAACTTATCCAAACCATACTTAGAAATTTCCTCCTCTTTTATCCTATTTTTAAAAAAAGGTTTCAAAGGCGGTAACATTAATACAGCTTTACCATTTTCAAAAACAATCTTTTCGGGACTCGAATTAATAACCAATTTATTATTTGTATAATTTGCCCCATTCGTAGAAAAAGATCTCTTTTGTTTGGTAAAAATATTAGATTTATCAGTATCCATTTTTTTTTTTCAAAAAAAAATTGGTAAGATACTTTTATTATTTTCTTTAGTATATTTATTTTCTTTATCGACCGAAATATTATACTCAGATTTTTCGCTATTCACCTTATCATCGTTATTAACAATTATAGGATTATATATAGAAATCGTTTTATCATCTATAAAACTATAGCTGGTCATATCATAGACAAATTGATAACCTTTTCTATAATTATTTTTTCTAAACTGAGATTCATTAACCTTATAAATAACCAAGAAGTTATTATTATCAATATCAATATCAATATCAATACATTCAAGAGCTTCATCAGTTAAATACTGAAGTCTTTCAGAAATAAGTCCAAAAATTTCACATGTTAAACATATATCAGAAGAATATTTCCCCCCCTTATCTTTATTTAAGATTAAACTCATTCAACTTTTATAAGTCGAATTATCTTTATATAAAACTAAATTATCATTATTATCTTTTAAAATAAAAAAATCATTTTCAACAAAATTTTGTATATAAGGATAAAAATGCAATGTGTAATAACCATGATTTAAATTTTTAATAAATTTTAATACCCTCTGGGCTGCCCTTTCGGCAGCTCAGCAGGGAAAGCCTGCCTCGCGCAGGGCTGGAACGACGAATTGTAATAGAACGACGAATAATAGAAAGAGCAACAATGGAGTGAATAATTTATTTGTAGAAGCTAAAGTAAAAATTTTGCCCGTGTTTATACGCTGTGCTAGCGTTGTAGTTGATTTTTTAATTTTTGTCATTTTTTATTTTGGTTTTAATAAAATTAATAATGAAATGGGAGTGAACCCACCCATTTATTACAGTTAACAATCCCCAGTAAGTCTATTGTAATCCGGTATTCGCAAATCACTCAATTACGTTAGTAGTCAGATTGTTCTAATACCAAAGTATATAATATAAAGTAATTCTAAATAATTTCTTAAATAAATTCTAATTCTACCGTATGATTGCCCAGGTCATACAAATTAGAAAAGATTAAAAAATTAAATTATTATATTAATCATATAATTCGTCATTTACTTATCCTTCCACTACCGTGGAATTATATCTATGGATATAAATAGTAATTCGCTAAAATGATTCTGTTGATACTACCGATTCCTCCCTTTCATGTTAACATATCAAGTAAAACATCTTTTATCCCGTATTTACATACATCGTACAATATCGACTAACTATTGTAATATCAAGGTGTTACCTCAGGTCTAGATAAAGCCTAACCAAGCCTACTTTAATTCAACCAGATGTTAAAAAATATTAACTAAAAATAAGATAGATGCTACTAAACCATATAATACACTCTTTAATCCACAAAAAGATAGATTCGTTAGATCTATGCAGTTGTGGAGGCTTCCAAGGAGAGATAGATACAACTACGAACTGTATGGTCAATACAGTCTACATGCACTCTGCCGTATATTATATATTTTAAACCCGACTTTTATAATAATATAGTTATCACTCAAGTATTTAACACACCATAATAAATATGGTTAAACTAAACTATACCTACGCTTGCTAAAAGACTTCCTAGGATCGGTGAACCGTTACCCGTTTTCTCATCTGTTTCACCTCTAAACAACTCAAGTATATAGTCAAATTTAACTCACCAAATAAACCTATAAATTATAATGTATATAAATAACCCAAGCGGAAAGCTTATAAACCAAATAAATACGAAAGAAATCAACAAACATAATCTCTAACATATTTTGAAATATTTCTCTCTAATCTTCAATCAAACGCGATATTAAAATTGAAAATCTAACTCTATCAAAAAGATGACAAAACATCGTCATCTTTTGATGGATTCCCTCCTATCATGTTTTTTTTTTTGTATAATAAAGAGGTGAGTGAATCCATTAGGAATCGAACCTAAAATATTAATCCATACTTAATATTCCTCCACAGGTGTCTTCTTACAAGAGCTAAGGGAGTTACACCCTAAGAACGATTAGCCAACCATAATCATCTCCAAACCATCTTGAACCTTTTTTATTTTACTTATTTTAATAGTCTAATCTGTTATTCTGTAAAATTCCAACTTATTAGGTGGTAAGACCCCAACCTGGACCTGGGTATATATTGAGATATGTATGAATCTTGAGATATACCTAAATTTCTGAATAAATAATAAATCATACCAAATAAAAATTATTTATCTATAATAGTACGGCATATTTCAATATTGAAATAAATCTCTAACCCATAAGGCATGAGCTAATTTATTTTTTGGCTTTAAATTTTATCTTCTCCAAGATTGCTGTACAAATATAATAACTATTCTTATTATTTTTATTATAATTATAATGCAATTTTCCCCAAACCCAAACTAATGAAAATGGGGGATTTGTTATACTATTTTTAATTTTCATAACAAGTTAACTGTAATGTAACAATTATTTTAGCCTAAAATTAAGATCCAAACTTGGTTATAAACCTAAAGCGCTACTAATATACTTATGTTTAGTAATTCTTTCTCTAACCGAGTTTTTTTGAGAAGAGTAAATCCTTGAAACCGGAAGGAAATTTTTAATAAAGACTATCTTTAGCAAGTGATATGTCAACGAGTCTTTGTTTATTCATACCTGATTTAATGATTTGTATTTGGTCTAATCCATCGTCAGTAAGATGGCCTTTATTTACCATAATACTTATCACTTTTCATAAATCTAAGAAATCATTAGATTTAACACCTAGAATACTATGTTTTTGAAAAAAAGGGATGATTTTTTCATTAAGGTCGGCTAAATTTCTACATCTGTAATCTACGGTATTTTCATTACTCCTTATGTGCAGATTTCCACATTCAAAATAAGCAATAAAACTTTCTAACCATGCCTTATCTCTATAATGCTGAGTCAATTTAAATTCAGGACCTACGATGAATTTTACTTTAGTAGATGGAGATGAAGACATACTTACTGAAAATGACCCATCCCCTATTCCCGACCGGATTCCGGATCCTTTCCTTCCAGTCTGGATCCTCCTTTCTCCGATTCCTGGATCCGATTTATGGACCAAATTTCTGGACTTTAAACCTATTAATTAACCTAAAATCTTTGATAATATAATAACAATATTCGGTGGCTACGCGGGTGCTTTAGAAAATAAAGGAAATTTCAATCTTTATACAATACTCTATATACCCTTCTTATAAATATAGATCCCCTACTCTCAGAATTACTCTTATCTAACTTATTAATAAATTTAAGATCTTAAATTACACTTATTTTTTTCGACGCACTTTCAATAGAAAGTGCTAGAAAAAAATTAGCCAAATCGCAGACTTTGACCCTTATCGGCAGGTTTAACAGACTCATACGTCCGTTAAGCCAACTGCCTCTTGTAATCATATAAGCCGCTTAACTTATTTATCTTTTGTCTAACTTATTAATAAATTTAAGAGCTTATAATAAGCTTAACTTATTTATCTTTTATCAAACTTATTAATAAATTTAAGATCTTATATCACATTTAACTTATTTATCTTTTATCAAACTTATTAATAAATTTAAGATATTATATTCCATTTAACTTATTTATCTTTTTATCTAACTTATTAATAAATTTGGAATCTTATATCACTAATATACCACTACTCTTATAATAGTGCTATAAAAAAAATAATTTATTAATAAGTCGATATCCCCTGATGCAAAACCTGCCATTCACTCTGGATGAGTAACTTTTAAGTTTTCCACGAATGGCCTTGGAACAGGATTAATGTCTGGGTAAGCAGCTTTCAAATCATCACTAAGACCTAAATTTAAACTAGCTTTAATGGCTACAAGAGTTTGTAACCCTTCATTACTTAAGTGAGCTTTTCGTTTAATTATTTCAAAAGCCATCTTAAATAGAAGGTAGTCCGCTAACTTTTGAGTTATTAAACCATAATTATCAAAATGATCCATAATTATACTTAATTGTTTTACAGATGTTACAACATACATATAACTAAAAGGTCCATGTTTTGATATTCGACCTATACCCCCAAAATAAACTTTTATAGCCTCTAGTACAAATAAATCCTTTTCATGTAAAGATATAGAAAATGCTGGTCTAATTTCTCAACCTGAACGTAGTTCAGGATTTTTTCTAATAAGTATCATAAAGCTACCTTCAGCATCAGTAAATCCTGTCACAAACCAAGGTTCTAATTGAATACCAGAAGATTAACGGTCAATATCCGTAAAATCTTCTACTGTGTACTATAATTGCAAGTACTTTTAAAGTTATAAGGTATTAATGAGGAAGGTGTATAATTTTCATGATTTTTAAAATTACTATATTGTCTAATTCCAAATAATTTTTGAAAAGAAAGTTTAGTTGTTAATAATGAGTTTGTTTTTATGTTAGAATTTTCTTTAATGCTTTTAAAAAATGCTTCTTTATTAAAAAATCCTGATTTTTTAATAATTAGATTACGGTTAACATTATACAGACCACTATCACTATATAAAGTACTAACTAGTAATATAACTAGTACTAAAATAGTAGTAGCATTACTAAAATATGTATAAAATAACATATAAGATATTAATCCTACTAAAATATATAAGGCATAAGATGTAATTACACCAGTATTTAATTTAGCTAGGTTATTACTTATATTTAATAATCCTTTCTCTAGACCCCAAGGTCCTATATATTCAATAGATCCCTTATCTATTACCTTAGTGGTTTGACCACCAATTTTTAATATTGTTCCTGTAATAAACTTATTATAAAATAACTCTATTAAGAAACGTTGATTGAAGAAACTAAATATGTTGTAACCAATTCTGGATAATTTAAAATAAATTAATATAGTAGATAAATATTCAGACAACACAATTGAAATAATACTTAATGAAATGGTAAATAGTAAAGGTAATAGCTTAAATAGAGTTGGCACAGCAAATTCAGTATCTAACATTATTTCATGAGAAGGGTGTATAAATAAAGCATTATCTGAAAAAAATCCGGAACCCAATCCTATAAACATATCTTTTGTTATAAAACCAAAGAATATAGAGAATACAGCTAAAATCATAAGAGGTAGACTCATAAAGATATCACCTTCATGTGCTTGTTTATAATTAATTAAAGGTCCATTAGGATTAGTTAAGAATGTTAAATATAAAACCTTTACAGAATATAATGTTGTAAACATTGCTCCAATAGTAGCTATAATATATACAACAATACTAGAAAAGTAGAATTGACCATATGCAGACTCTAGAATGAAATCTTTAGAATAGAATCCAGTCATGAAAGGGAAGGCTACTAAACTAAGAGAAGCAATAAGCATTACTGAATAAGTAAGAGGTAAGTAAGGTCTTAATCCTCCATATTTTCTAAAATCCTGATTATCAGCTACTGCATGAATAACTGACCCAGCTCCTAAAAATAATAGTGCTTTATAGAATGCATGATTAACCAAGTGGAATAAAGCTATGTTGTAACTAGATAAACCTACAGCTATAACCATCATCCCTAATTGCTATTATTTATATAGAATAAATATTCTTTACTGTACTTATTTTTTTTTTACTAGGGTTACTTTTTTTTTTACTAGTTATATACTCAGTATATAACTGATTTTATTTCATTATACCCCCATCATAATCTGTTCTACCATTACCTCCTCAATCTAAAGTAGATAAGTTTATTTTATTGTCAGCCATATACTGTAATATACTACAAACACTCCTATTTTGGTGCATATCACTGTAGGTTAACTTATACAACCTATGTTGAGTTTCTATAGTATCTTTTTGAGATAAAGGCTTAACATTAAAATTGGTATCAGCCTCCAATCCTATGTATCCGTCAAAAAAAGGAAGTTTTCTGTGGAACCCATTCATAGAATGAAAATCCTGTGTAAATATACCAAAGGATATATAGGTACATTTATTAGTAATAACATAGGCATATTCAAAATGATCATTACGATTTGCGTACTCTATTGCTTGTGTATACAAATCTGTTCAAGAATATTTGCCCTTTAAGGCTTTTGATTCCACAATCGCTCAAACCTTCCCATGTCTTTTTACAATAAAATCTGGTTCACCTTGTGTTGGAGTACTTTGAGGAACAATCACAAAACCCTTATTAATAGTAAAATACTCATAAAGTAAAGGGTTCATGAATCCATATGTGAAAGACTCTAAAGTATTATTCTTGTCGCTTAGGTACATTTTATACCTAAAGTTAATATTGTTCATAATAGTTAACTTAGGATTGGGACTAAAATTCTCAAACCTGAAGAGCCTTTGTTGAATATTAAGAGAATGAGTTACTTGTTTTTTAACCTGTCATAATGGAAGAGCTCCTTTCTTAGACACCTTAACATATATATCCTTTTTCATACCTACAAGTTGTTTAGCTAAACTTCTATCTTGATCAATTATAAAAGATTTAGGTAATAAAAGATTAAAACTTTCATGATATTTAAACCCCATTTGTTCTAATACCTTTATAGATCTAAATTGGCTAGTATTTTGAAATATAACCTCCTCATCTTCAGCATTATAATATGGTAATCCTACACCTATTTTAATAGGTATAGCACTTACCATTCTACCTCCAACAATATATTTATTACCAACAATATATTTATTACCAGCAATACTAGTAATAAAATTAGGTAATTTAAAATGCCTCGAACTTTTAAAGATATTAAAAATATAGTTTTTATTTGTGGCTCCGTTATAAATCAATAAAGATACTATACTTTTAAAAGTTAAGCTTAAAATACAACATATTAGTATTGTACTTAACTTATCGATAGTAAAATCCTCTGTACTAAGTTTAATATCCATTTTCAAGATATATATTAGAAAAAGATCCACTAATATTTTTGTAGGTAATCATAAACAAAATATTATTAAATAATAAAAGAGGAAATATTCACAACTAATTGAAAAATTCAAATCTTTTAAAACTAGGTATCTTATAATAAAAGATACAAAGAACATTAGAAATAAAATTACTATGATAGTAGGATTATTAATAATATTATTAATAATTTCAAATATATTGAACTTAGCTGGAATAATATGTATATTACACCGAAGTAAATATACAGTGTATACCCCTGTTAATAATAATAAATACAGTAATATAAAGGTATACTCATTAAAAATAGTATGTAAAGTAAATATAAAAGATAACGATAGTAAAATAATAGGTATAAATTGTGATAGAGTTCTAATATTGTATATTAAAAATATAATAACAACTATGAAATAAACTATTAATATTACGTATAAAAAGTTTATTTCAATATAACCGTTTATATATAGAAACATGACAATAGATTCTAATACACTAAAAATAACAGTGATGTCTAGTAAAAATAATACAGGATGATCTGCATATTGCTATTATATAAATAATTGGACCATTTCTTTATTAGTCTATATATTTTTCTCATCTATCTTTGAATTTAACTCATTCATTAAATTTAACAATGTCTTGGTTTTTTTTAGACAATCTTACTAAATAAAATTGTTTTATTAAATTAACTCTTTTCATTTTCTCTGTTCTCAAAGGATATTTATTAAAATAATTATCTATTAAATTAAATAATTCAGCCTTTCTATAGATAACATACTTAAATGCTTCTATTTTAGGACCACTAATATCCACTCTTCCTCCATATATATGTATTAAAGGTTCTAATAAATATTTATTTTTTTGAGTTATACCAATAAAAACTTGCCCTGAAGCTTCATTATAATATATTGAACCATCACTATCAATAAACCCACTAAATCATCCATTATTAAATGAAAGGTTATCAGCATATTTTAGTTCTATATTAAATTTGACACAAAGTTTATTCATTTGTAGTAAACGTGTAGGATTTCGTATTAATCCATTAACATCATTTATTAATGCTATTAAACCTGCTCTATTTCTTAATTTATATTTAAAAGCAAGGGCATTTGAAATTTTTTTAACACTTCCTCCATACATATGCTGTACTAAATATAAAACTTTTTTATCTCTAGCATCCATGGTTATCTCACAACTATTATATCCATTTTTAGATAATAAAAAGTAACCATCACCATCAATTAATCCCGCTAATCATTCTTTGAAAGCAATATTTTTTAGATACTTGGTATTATTACTATTATCTAACTCATTTGTGGACATTTTTCTGCTAAATACCGGGCGGTGCCCATTATTTGTAACTTTACATAATGATAGAATAGGGTGTTTATTTCCCGGACATTGTTTTTTTAAGACAGATAATTTTGATATTAAATTAATTAATTTTAATTCAATAAAGACTAAGATCAAACGTATGGCCTCTGAGGTTCCTACTAACTGACGGATAAACTCAAATTTCCACCTTATTAACACAGACATAATATGCTGGAATAACCTTATAATGGTAGATGAATTAAAAAACTTGAAATTATAGTGATTATTATAAAAATAATCACGAGCTTTGGTTACCTGCGAATTAACTATAATAATTATTATATTTATAGACTCAACGCATATGGTTTGATGCCTGAATATACTAGAATGAGAAGTATATTCTTGAGCCAATTGACTCATTGTGGAGTATGCTATGACCTTTTTTATATCTTGTTGGAATAAACCAATTAGGGAGCTAAATACAGTAGTAATAGCACCTAATCATAAACATAACATTAGTACCGTTGAACTATATTCTATTAAAGGAGATGAACGCATTAATAGATATACACCTGCTGTTACCATAGTAGCGGCGTGTATTAATGCGGAAACAGGTGTAGGACCTTCCCAAAGCTCACTGTGTATAAATAATTTTATGGATTATTTATCGATTACACATTTTATCCTATTATTTCCTGTCAAAATAAAGGGAGCTTCCGACTGTACATTCAGCGCCATTACAGACACCCCGTAATGACCCAGTCTGTAGCGATAGATTAAAATACCGACGGTCTTGATTATGGCAATCTTTGACCGTTTTCACAACAATCGCATTCAATACCAAATTATACTTTATATTGGATTATAATTTTATATTGGATTACATATATCTCTAATTTTCATGAAGAAGACCACTTGAGGGGCAGCTAAATTATAATACCCCTGACGAATATACAATGGAATAAGTAGGACTGATAGGTAGAAATATAAATAAGAAGAAAATATACTATTAATCCTAATTATCATCCCCTAAAAGAGCTTTTATAATTCCAATCATAATATCCAATCACTGCACGTGACTATAATCATAATAATTTTCTTCAGCAGTCTTACAAGAATAAGTATCACCACCTTGATAAGGAGTTGAAGGTGATGAAGGACCTGAACTACTTGAAGGACCTGAACTACTTGAAGGACCTGAACTACTTGAAGGATCTGATCTATTATTATCATCTCCATCATCACTACGGGATCTTTTTTTAGCTGGTGGTTGAGCATCAGATTCAAACCCATCATCTTTAAAAGGATTTTTAGAAGACTCCGGATTATCTTCAGTTGAATCATGAGTTAAATCTTTAATTTGAGCATTTATTTTGGTAAGTTTAGATTTTAAACTACCTTGTTCACCTTTAACATATTGTTTTATATCATTTAAGCTGTCCTGTATAGAAGAATAATCACTCTCTTCATCAAAAAATGCAGAGAATTCTTCCTTAATATCCTTAAGATAGCTATTTTGATTTTTGGCTATTTCAGGTAATTTACTATCCAATTTTTCAGCTAATTGAATATTTTTAAGGATATTATTGTTGTATTCAATCTCATCAACTATTTCAGACTTTTCTTCTCGTAATCTTGAAAATTCTTTAAACTTAGAATTTTTAGAATCACTTGAAGGGTCTACATATCCTGATCCTCTAGAACTTGCTGATCCAGTAGTAGTAGGCAATCCACCCATATAGCCTTCAGATTCTCCCCCAGGATCTTCTGCGCATAAACATGTAAAGGGATATGATTGTTCTCTGTGAATAATTATTAATTTATTATGTAATCCTCCAATTAAACCGTACATACTGCGAATAAAGGTCCTACTATTAATTTTAGCTTTTGTATATGTAAATTAAACTTATACTTAGAAGTATATTTGGTATTTACATACGTACAAAATATATTAGGTTTAATCCTTGCTATATTTCTAGTATGCTGCTATGATCGAACTTTACCATTACTGTTTAAAGCAGTAACTGTTCATTGACCATCTGCGACAATGTTAGGTTATCGCCATAGGTAGTCACACATGAAGCAAAAATAATTTTGGACTATATCTTTAAATAGTAATATCAATATTGACTATTTACTTTGAGTGTCCAGGTTTAACATGTGGATAAAAATTAAGCCCAGGAGGTAAAACCTCAGTCTCTGAGGGTCTTCTAAAGAATTCACTTAGATTTTAGGTACTTTTCTTAATTGATTTATAAGACTGGCTTTTTTTTTTAATAGGTTATAGTCAACTTTTTCTGAAGATGGTTTATTTTTTCTGTACTCATAAATTTCTCATCATTTTTCTAAAGATTTAGCTTTAACTGAGTGTAATTTATATTTAGATAAATAATCTATAATAGTATCTAAAGCAAAAAAATTAACAACCACACGACTATATGTTTTACGTATTTCGTAGTTACCTTTTAAAAGTTCTTTTAAATATAAAAATTCTGACTCTGCATCTTTTTGTGATAAAGAAAACCGTTGAACAATTCTAAGATTAGAAACTGAAACAAAAAAACTTCCTTCTGCGTCAGTAAAACCACTTAATCAACCGTGATTTAATGAAGGAATAAACTCCTTATTTTTAATTTCAATATCAATATTATTCTTTCTATTATAAGTATAAACTCATTTGGAAAACTGTTCTTTACGTTTTTTTAAGAAAAGATTCCCATTAAAAATATGAATTATAGTAGAAATATCTTTATTAGCTTTAACAATAAAAGTAGCAGAATCGTCCTTAAAATAAACATTTCCCATATTTAATTGATTTTGTATATAATACAATAAAGGTAGATCCACAATATGTAAATGTATAGAAAATACACTTTTTCCACCTGTAACCACGAAAGAGCCATCTCCTTCAGTAAAACCTATAAATCATTCTAAAAATTTCCCATCAAATCTATTTGTGCGCAAGCAACTAGTTAATTCGTTTATTCCCTGCTGATTGGCTCCTTGTCCTTGAGATTTTTTCGGATCATTAAGGTAGTATAAAAATGGACCTGCGAACTCTAAGGCATTTGAAGCTATTCCAGCAAATATCAAAGTTCAAAAAAACTGTCAATCGTATACTCAGTTTTTAAGGGCCTTTCTGTGACCAACTTGTGAACTTTTAGCCATTGCTCCTATTAATAAACATATACCTACAATAGTTACAATATTTTCATTCATGTAAGGCGCAAGTGAGAATACAGTAGCATAATCTAAATTCAAATAACTTATAACCTTTCAGCTATAATTGGACTGTATCTTCACCCTGTTGCATATATATTGCAACAGGGGTATAACGTGCAGTCTCTGAGGATCCTCGATATATAATGTATATATTTAATGTTTCCTGCGGATTGTCCATTTTCACTTAAACTTAAGATTTATTCACTTTAATGTTTATGGTCTGTGTGCGCATCTAAAAAGATGTTTCACAATATCCTATAAAATGACTTTAGGAGTTTCCTGCTATATAGTTATATAATAAGGGTAGTATTACTATACCCACGGCAATTTATTTTAAATGTAAAGAATCTAAATGTGAAAAATCAAATACTTTTCGCTTTCTGTTAAAATTACTTTTAATAGTTTTTATCTTATCCAACTTCTCTTTACTTAGACTTCCTCTGTGAAGATCTTGAACAAGAGTTCAGTCTTTATATGCTAGATACTTAGAAGAATATAAAGGAAAACAATCAAAATATTTACGAACAATTTCATGACTTCTTGAGTTATGAGCCACCACCAAAAAAGCATAATACACTTTATCCTCTCTTTTCCGAGTTCTAGTGTAAAGGTTAACAGTAAAAAAGGCAGATATTTCACTTAAAATGTTAAAATAACTACTCCCTCCATTATCTGGAGAAACTTCTCTAGAATAATTCTGTTTCACTTCTATACGAAAAACAGTTTGAACACTTGTTCTTAAAAAGACTCCATTTTTCTTTCTGAAAAATTGTTATCCTTACACTCTACCTCCACCTTTGCCTCTCCCTCTCACAATTACACCTAAAAGGTTAACTATTATATCTTGCTAGGTTCATTACTGCTTTTATATTACGTAATTGAGCTAGTCCTCCTTCCGTTAGATGATCTTTATTTTTTACTAGTTCAACAGCTTTACATCAATCTAGATAATCAAGATATTTTACTCCCCCTATACGATGTTTAGAAAAGAATGGCATAATTTTATTATCAATGTCGGAAAATTTCTGAACTCGGTAAGTCACCATATCTTTATCTTTATAAATATTTCCGCAATCAAAGTATTCAATTAAACTTCTGATTATTAGCTCATCACGAATATGTTGAGAAACTTTAAATATTAATTGTATTATATATCCAGGGCGATCACTTCGTTCCCGAACATTTACATAAAAAGTTCCTTCACCTGAGGTGAAGCCTGCTAACCATTCAGGGTCTGTAATTTTTTTGCTAGGGGATAAAGGTAACTGAACTGGTTGTATTTCTGGGAAAGCTTCTAGAAGTTCAGAAGATAAACCCTTATTCATTGAGGCTCTAAGAGCTATGATTTTATTTAACCCTGTCGAGCTTAAATGCTCTTTTCGCTTAATTATTTCTACTCCTTTTTTGAACAATAAATAATCTTCAGATTTTTTAGTTATTAACGGGTTTTGTTCAAAGTGAACAATAATTGATTCGAAGTATTTAACCGATCGTACTTTAAATTCAGCAACATCCCCTCTTAAATAAACTCTTCCTACACCAAAATATCCTTTTATTGCATTTAAAATAGCTTCATCTCTTCTATGAAGACAAACCTGAAAAGCCACGTTGACTTCATAACCCACTTTAGATCTATTAGTATTGTAGAGGGTAATAGTAAAGTTTCCTTCCGCGTCTATAAAGCCAGTCAATCAACCAGGATGCCGTTTAATATATTCAAGTATATCTCTTTCTTCTGTCATATAAAATATACGATTCGTCGCGTTTGTCGAAAACCTTCTAGATACCGAAGATATACCAGATAGATAATGAATTACATTATTATCTAATGTACTTTTTCAGCTAGGTTGCGAAGCACCGCCAAGCGATATATTACTCCTTTTATTAGAGGGTTTTATCTCCAATTGTTTTCTATATTCTTTATCATCTAATTTAAACCTAGACCTGGACGACTCCTTCCAGTATAAAAAATCTTCACCCCTCTTACCTAATAAAGGGAATTTAGTAAAATAAGCCGTAATTATATTTAGACTAAACAAGGTATGGCCAACTATTTTTATTTTGAATTTTAAATATTTATAGTGTACAATTTTAGATATTAGAGGGGTTTGACAAAATTCACTTATCTTACTAAATATTGAAAAATAAGCTCTACTCATTAATTCTCCATCCTCATTATTAGGCAAAACTTCCGTAGCTTCTAATCTAAACTGTTTAATAAATCTAACGGACATTTTGGTATTTTGTTTGATAAAATAAAACCCTGTTGATGATTTAGAAGCGTCAGTAAAACCTGCCACATGTCTTAACTTTCTTCGTCCATCTCAGGACATAGCTAAAAGCATAACGCTTCCTTTCAGTCGCTATTGGAATACACCTTACACCTATGTTATATTTCCCATGCAATTTAGTATTGTGAAATAAGATCTGACCATATGATATTAAACGTAACTCTTACATGAGCTTACTTAAGTTATGTTTCTCAACGATATATTACCCGCCCATTCTTAATGCCTGAAACGTAAATCGATATCCATACTCTTTCCCTTCACAATCGAGACAGAGGTATCACACTGTAACTCTAGTAGTTCAACCTTATTCCTTAAAATGCATTTCTTGTTGAGGGACTATTCGCCCGCTATAACTTTTGTTCGTAGTCACTACTTACGCTCCTATCTTAATGTTCTAGGGTTTTCCCATGCTGGTTAACCCTACCAGACCCACTATCAGTGGCCATGGTTCTATCCCTCGTCATTGCCGGATTAGCAGATAACTTTTTCGATCGTTAATCTAGTGAAATAGCTTCGTAACATAAACGCACGACCGTCTACTCTCTGCTCTTTTACACCTCCAATTTACTTTTCTCTAGCTAAGCTTTACCGAATCCCTTCTAAGAGGTGAAGGAATCCTCCTAACCAAGCGTTTCAGCCGGACAGATGATTTAGATCCGCGGTTTTCCATTTCACCTTCATTTAGATGAATCTCTTATCTTTTTACCTGCATTTAGACCTATATTCCCTCTTTCCAATTCTTGTTTATCTTGTTTAAGAGGAATTTCAGTTTACGCATTACCGCTGCCCCTCCCCTCAGAGTTGTAATGACGCTAATTGAACCTGTTACCAGGGAAGCATCATTGACCTCACAGTATTTCCAATATGAGGAGTTGGTAATAAGAGCTTTAGGAATTACCCGGAATTTGGCCGTGTTAGACTGTTATTAGGTGGGCTAAGCACCTATCCAATCAGCTATTACTGTCTAAAGGGGATAAATCTAAACCTAGACAAGGTATAGAAGTACTATCTTTTTCATTTATTCAATTTATAGCTCGATGTAAAGCTTCTATTTTTGGTGTACGCATATGCCCGTTAATTAAATTAATTATTTTTAAAACTTCTTCTTTAGCTAATATTTGTAATAATACATGACCTGTTTTTTCTCGATTAATAACTTTTCCTACTTCTAATTCAGCAGATAATTTTTCAGCTAAAGGTTTATCAGAAATATTAAAAGCAATAATGATTTTAGGCCGATAAATAACTTTAGTTTTAGAGTTTGGATTCTGAACACCAATATAGCCGTCTCCTTCCACTAATCCAGCTAAATAGGGTCCAAAGGAATGATTTATTCCTATTTGATTAGTAGAATATCTTCGTGTTTGATGGTAAGAAATAGATCCATTTTTCAGAGTGCGATCATATCTATTCTCACATTTAGAAACTTTTATTTTTTTTTTATTACCAACTGATCATAATATGGCGAACATACCAATAGTTAAGAAACAATCACCCACACGGTTTGTTAAAAATGCTGAAAGAGCACTTTGGTTTGCTGCAATTCTAGTAAATCAGAAACATACTAAAAGATAACTACAAACTCCTACACCTTCTCAACCTACAAACATAAGTAAGTAATTGTTTGCTGTAACTAATATAACCATCATGAAAGTGAAAAGACTTAAATAGCTAAAGAACCTTTGATTATGCTATGTTGTCAAATTTATCGTACAATTTGTCTCATTTTATCTGAGCTTACTCTTTGAAAGGTGGAGGAAGAGCGAGAGTAAAGGGGGAAGTGTTACCTTACTACTTGCTCAACCTCAAAACTTCTACCCCTATTCATACCTAATTTAATATCTCGTATAGAATTCATACCTTCAACGGTTAGGTGTGAACCATTAACCATTAATTCATGAATTTTACACCAGTCTATATAATCCAGAGATTTTACACCAACTAAAGGATTTTCCTTAAACAGAGGAATTATTCTTTGAGTGATTAAGGAAAAATCTACTATACTCAAATGAACCCCCGACTGAGTATATTTATGTACCTTACCTCCTCCTAAATATTTAACTAATCTTTCCATTAATTTGATATCTCTAAGGTGTTGGGTTATTCTAAATCTTAACTGAACGAGTGACTGGCTAATAAGCCTAATACAAATAAAATACCACCTCCTCTTTTTATAGTGCCAACAGGAAAGCATTTTTTTTATGTTTCACGGGCCTACACTAGTGCTAAGGTAATTTTACCTCTCTTTTGGTATTCATTTTTTCCTTTAAAGATATTATCTCTTCTAAACCTGGTTTGGTTAAATGACCCTTAACTTTCATTATATTAGCTATTTGGCAAAAATCAAAAAAATCTAGGGCCTTAACTCCTTCTAAAGGATATTTTTTAAAGAACGGAATAATAATATTGACAATCGAAGAAAAATCTGTTACAATAAACTCTCCAGTATCACGGTGGGGATGTAATTTATAACGTCCACAAGAAAAATAATGTGTTAAACTCTTCATTAATTTTGAATCACGAGAATGTTGAGTTAAAATATATAACAAACTTACTTGTCCTCCTGCTTTGTACAGTCTAGATTTAGAAACTTTTACCATAAAACAACCATCACCACTAGTGAAACCTGCTAATCAGTAGGGTTCTTTTATCTCTTGATCGTTAACCAAAGGTCTTGGAACAGGTATAGTTTCAGGAAAAGCCTTATTTAGTTCTAAGGGCAAACCTTTATTTAAGAAGGCACGTAAATTTACAATTTCTTGTAAACCCTCTTTAGTTAAATGGGCTTTACAATTAATTACATCTAATATTTGCTTGAATATGACGTAATCTGCAAATTTTTGTGTTCTTAAAGGATAATTCCTAAAGTGATCCACTAATATTGATAAATCTTCCCTTGAACTAATTTTATATACTGAATATTCTCGATCTTTGTGTATATGACCTACCTTAAAATAAGATTTAACCTTTTCTAATAAAACTATGTCTTTTTCATGTAAACTAATTTGAAAATTTAATAAAATTCGTCAACCTACTCGAAGTTCTTTGTTTTTAACTATCTTAACCATAAAGCAACCCTCAGCATCAGTTAGACCTGTAATAAATCAAGGGTCTAGGTATAAATTTGGAGCATAGGTAGTTAGAGACCTACTCAGATAATTGGTACCTACTATTTTACTTTTGTGGCAAGAAAAATTTCGGCACGCAGCTACGCTGCTATGTATTATGACGGGTAAGCCTGCCCGCCTCCTACGTAACGGCGAAGCAATAAGACAGAATTGGTTAGAAGGGATTTTGACATTATGCAGGCTAGCGCGGTCTTTATCACTTAGCTCGGCGATATAAACCGTTATGTTAAAAATCTTTCAAATACTAAGCAAACCCGAACTTTTTCTACTTCTATGTAGCTGGGCCCCTAATGGTAATTGACGAACCATAGATGCCACCGGAAAAGTTTTACTATTTGTTTTAGGTGTACGAACGTCGAAGTTTCCTTCAGCACTAACAAAACCTGAAAGCCAAGAAGGGTTTATAATTGCATTATCACAATTAATGACTGGTCTCTCCACCGCTCGATATCCAGGAAACTCGGATTTTAACTTATCAGATAAACCTAAATTCATGGATGCTTTTAGATTTACTATTTTATTTAAACCTTCAACCGTAAGATGAGCTTTATTATTAATTAAATCTAAAATCTGTTTAAATAAGAATAAATCGGCTGATTTTTGAGTTAATAGTGGGTATTTTTCTAAATGAAGAATAAGTTTATTTAAATCTTTAATTGAACTAATTATGTAATTAACAAACTCTCCTTTCCGAGCGAAATAGATAGCACCTGCCCCACCCAAGAAAAGGTGTAATTGAGATAATACATCATAATCTTTTCTGTGTAACCCAAGTTGAAATTTGGGTTCAACACGTCAACCCAGTTTTCGAGTTGGGTTTTTAACTAATATTATAGAAAAAGAACCTTCTCCGTCAATTAAACCAGACCAAATACCAGGATTTACCGAAGTAGAAGTTGAATAATTTACTTTTCCCTCTCTTCACTTACCTCCTAAATAACTTAAGGATACGTAACCTCTTAGAGGGGCGACGGGATCAAGACTGAATTGTTTAGACGGGATTTTAACACGTGAGCTTCAACCTTTTAAAAGGTTGAAGCCGTGGTTTATACCACGGTTTTTTTCAAAACCCTTTAGAGTACACCTTAAATCAGTTAAATTTGACTTAACCAATCAACTGTCATCTACTCTTTGCTCTTTTACAACGTTTAATATTGTTGACTTAGATCCGCGATAATCCATTTTGTTTTCACAAATCTTAAAACTTGTTACCTTACCTGAGTAATTAGTTCAGCCACTTATAGCCTTTCGACTACAGCTTGGTATCTTAAGCTTTAGAAGATCCCCGGAGTTTGACAATTTATCCCCATAGGAGCGTTTTCCCTCAACGCAACCTCGAGGATCCTCGGACATATAACCTATTGAATACACATGCACTAAAGAAGAAACTATTAGTACAGGGATAAGCATGGACACTGTTAGTGAATCAAAATGAAATCCTCATGATACATTTAGTGATTCAGAATCTATTCATCTAAACACCTCTATTGAAACAGGTATATTATTTAATCCAACTTCAAAAAAAGCAACTACAGCCAATATTGTTGTTAATACAACTGCTGCACAAGTAATTATTTGGGCTCCAGTAACTCCGATTTTTCTACCAAAAAAACCAGAAGCTATTGATCCTAATAGTGGTAAGATTATTATAGCTAGATACATTATTTAAATTCAATTGCAATACTTCCTCTTCGTTTTCTCCCTTTTCCGTAGGAATTCTATTCCCTTAGGAAGGCTAGGATATTTCCATAATCTCTCAATTATGCCTGACTATGTTTTAAGCAAATAATTATAAAATAATAATTATAAACCAACCTACATTTAGTCGATGAACTGCGCACCAGCATTATAATATTGGTGTTTGGCTGCAGATTATCTATTTCATTTCTTCATACAAATCGTTTTTACCATACAACGAGTCATTACCTGTTCCATTAATTACATTATTAACTTGGTAGATTTGTCTTTAAGATGTTCCCGCAATTTTAAGGTTTTGCCTTAGATAAAGACTAGATGAAGGTTCACTCCACCTTTTCTGATCCACTTTTCTTTTCAAAGCCCTAATCATGTCCATGATTATTTTTACCCTTATTCATATCCGTAATATTTTTCTTTAACAATAAAATTTTATTCATACCTATTCCATCTTGTTTTAAATGGTCTTTATTCTTAATAATTAAAGCAGCACTCTTAAAATCCAAGAAGTTTGAGTATTTTGATCCTCTTATTTTATATTTATCAAAGAAAGGAATTATATTATTTACTATATCATCTATTTTTGTGACTACAAATTCACAAACCAAACGATTTTTGTACTTAGCTACATACCCACATCCAAAAAAATCTACAAAACTTTCCAATAAAGATAGATCTCTTGAGTCTTGAGCTATAGAAAAACGTAATGAAGTAGCTAAACCACTTTTAGTTTTAGACTTTTGAACAGTAATAAAGAAGTTAGATTCTCCTGTTGAAAACCCAGCCATTCATTCTTTAGCAGACACAAGGATATTATAATTCTTTACTATTTCTTCTTTTTCTACTGGAACAGTATAAGGGAAAGCTTTTTTTAGCTCATTGGATAAACCTCAATTCATAGATGCCTTATTATTAACTATTGTTTGTATTCCTTGTAAATTACTGTGCTCTTTTTCTGACATTAATTTTACAATTTCTTTAAAAAATACGTAGTCAAAAAATTTTGTAGTTAATAATGGGTAATTAGTAAAATGTGGTATAATCACATTAGTTATATGCTCCATAGTACTAACTCTAAATTCAACTGTGGAATTTTTGTTTGGATTTGATACATATCCTATACCTCCAAAATACTCTTGGATTTTTAGAATTAATTCTCTATCTCTTTCATGCATTTTTATTTGAGTTCTTGCTTGAATATTTCACCCTGTTTTGTATCTAGGGTTTTTTAATATAGTAACTACAAAAGAGCTTTCAGCATCAAAAATACCAGTTATAAATCAAGGATCTAATGAAGTTTTAGAATGGGTATTTGTAGAATAATTCCTTATTCCCAGTGGAATAATGCTTACGGGTTTAATAGAATGTTTAGAGTTAAAGGATAGATGGTTTGATTTGAAAAAGACGAATCTATAAAAAGCTACTAAAATTCCTAAACCTATAGCAGATTCTGCTCCAGCTATAGCTATTATATAAATTTACCCATTAAACCTAATATTATCTAGATGTATCGCCCCCTAGTCTTAAATAAAACGTTTTTTATTCATCCTAGCTTTTATTGCACGAATCTTTTCTAACCATTCTATGGTTTTATCTGCTTTACTTGCTCGCATTAACTCCGCAACTCTACATCAATCTGAGAAATCTAAGGATTTAACCCCTATAATAGGGTGTTTACAGAAAAACGGTATTATTTTTTCAGTAATATCTGCAAAATTCACCACTTTAAATCGCATTACATTTTCATCAGGCTTGGCTAATTTACCACACCCCATATACTCAGTTAAACTTTCCATTAGTATTTCATCTCGTGAGTGCTGAGTTAATTCAAATAACAACGCTACTTGAAACCCTATTTGTGTAGTAGCTTTACCTATTCTAACAAAGAAACAACCATCACCTGACGCGAATCCGGCTAGCCACATACCATGTGGAATTTTTTGTAAGGCGATTTCTGGTCTTTTAACTGGGGCAGTTGAAGGGAAAGCTGCTTTTAGTACTTCTGTAAGACCTCAATTCATGGAAGCCCTCATATTTACAATTGCTTGTAGCCCCTCCTGCGTTAAGTGTTCCTTTCTAGCTATCATAAATGCTATCTCTCTTCAAAAAAGATAATCCGCTTTCTTTTGAGTAAGCATAGGATATTTGTCAAAATGGGGTATTATTACGTTAGTAATTTGTTCTGAATAACTAACTACGAAAGCATAACTATCCTTTCCATGTTTTCTTATATTACCTATTCCTTGGAAATACTTTTGCACAAGTTTTAATAGGTCCACATCTTTTGTATGAATAGTAATAATAAAAATGGAATCTGTTCTTCAACCTACTCTAGAACTAATTCTTTTACGAACTGAACATACGAAAGAACCCTCCGCGTCAATGAAGCCAGTGACAAATCAAGGATCCAGTTCAGAATTTTTTGTATTAGGTTGTGCTGAAGCTAGGGTAGAGTAAAACCTACGGTTCTCCCTAAATTTATTATAGATAAGAGCTGGGTTTAGGAATGATCTATGATTTTGTACAACTCCGTTTTCTGATTCACTATAGCCTTTGAATAATCCATGGGACAGTATAAGAAAAAGGTTAAATCTGTAAAATGCTACCAATATTCCTAATCCTATAGCAGATTCTGCACCTGCTATGGATATTATGTATATTGCGTACGTTTGACCTAATATATCATCAAAGCTAAGTGAACTAACCAATATCAAAAATGTAATAGCTAATAGCATTATTTCTATTGAAATAAGCATTAAAATAATGTTTTTTCTATTTAAAACAAAACCTAAAATTCCAATGGTAAATAAAATTAGTGATAAATTCATTGTATTTATGTGTAAATTAATATCTGTATTATGGGGAAATTAATATCTGTATTATAGGAAAATTATTATCCAAGACTTGAACTTAGACTTAGATAACAAAACTATCTTGTTCTACCATTAAACTAATAATACTTGTAAAAAATGTTTTTAAAAACTAGTCACTATTAATGTACGAATTTCTGTAAAGTAAGTTTATAACTATCTTTTAACATTTTTATTTATTATAATACTTTTTTTGTAAACGCCCTTGCTGACCACTAATCATGGAAAGTAGGATTAATAAAGGTAGATTTTGAAAAATGAAGTCGAATTCATCCACACCCGTTGGGGTTTCAATTAGGGTAGGCTCTGTGTCTTTGCCCTAAATTATTAATTTCATTAAAAATTTAAATATTAAAAGTTGTATTTAGGTGTTCCCAGTATTCTTTATCAGGAGCTGGTAGAAAAACATGGTCTATAAACTCATAAAAATTATCATCTCTCGGGAAAAAATTCTCAGATAATAGTTTTTGTAAAAATAAATCTTTATATCAAGAAGAAGCATTTTCACCCACCAAAGAAATAGAATCATCTGAATTAGTAACTCCATATGCTAATTTACCATTCATGCGTATATAACAACCTCTTACCTTGTTACTATTTTTATATAAGAGTTTTAGTTTAGAACCATATAAATCACTTTCGTCTACAACTACATAATAATGGTTTCCGTCATGTTTTACTAAAATTATTTTTTAATACAATTTAATAGTTTTACGTCTATTTTAAAAATCTTCGGTCGTAGCAAAAAGTATTCATGCTGTTCCTAAGATAGCAGCAATTCCAATATATCCTGCAAAATTATCCAAACCCCTAAACCTCCATATCATGTACCTACTTCGTTAGCACTATTTTGGAAATAAAGTACTACTGGCATAAATTAATGACTACTTACTCAAGTTTTTAATCCAAAAGCTCCATTACGTGTTTTAGACATAATTAGTATATACTGTTCATTAGATTTTAAAATACCTCTTAATATTGTAGAGGCTAGATTGTTAAAAGAAGAACGTATATTTTTTAAACCACCAACATATCTTACTTTAAAGATAGCCCTCATTGCAGTTAAACGTCTTGTTAATCTACCTGCCGCTTCAAATCTTACACCACTTACTACTTGTTGTTTTATGACATTTAATATATTATGTTCATTTATACTTTCTATCCGATCATCGAATGTTATAAGTGTATGTAGATCAGGTATTTTTACCATTTGCAATACCGCTTTTCTTAATACTCTAACTACTTTATTTTGTCTATCTCTTAGTTTCAATTCTACTGCAGAAGCAAAAACATCACTGTTTAAGTGTATAGATTTTAAGTCAATTATTTTAATTATTACTTTTTTGTTATACATTTTTCCTAAAATATCTTTTAAACCTAAATTTTTTCAATTTAAAACTAAATTGTTAAATTTAGATATATTAAAGTTAACTAAGTCTACAACATTAAAAATTATAATTTGTAACTTAGAAAGTTTTTTTAATAATCTGTAATATAATCTGTAATAAATAGGCATTTCATGTAAATTAAGCTGCAATTTAACATAGGATGCCATACCTTTAAATAAATTATCAGTTTTTTTCACAAAAGCCATATCAAACTTTTTAATAATAAAAAATTGTTTTTTTAACATAAGTGTAAGTCTGTTCTTGTTAATTAGTTTTTTAACTGTTTTATTGGTCATTAAATATTTAGTAATTTTTAAATTTATATTTTTTCTAACATACCGTTCAAAAGATGCTTTTTGTTTATTATATACATAAAATAAAATTACAAGTTTAGTATTAGTGTGTTTAGTTTCAGCTCTACTCACATATATTTTATTTGCTGAATAACGACTTTTATTATGCCGTCTACGTTTAAATAATCTTTTAATTTTATCTTGTAACATATTAAAATAGCTTGTTACTAGATTATTTACTCTAACATTTATAGAAATTAATGATTTAACATATGATTTGTTATAACTAAATACACTGCTAAACCATTCATTAGTTGAAGAGGGATAAAATATAAGGTTTTTGTATTCATTTTTATCAACTTTATTTAGTATTTTAAAATTTCCGTTTATATTAATACTATTAGTATTATTATTTAATAATTTATCATCATAGTTTTTTTTTTTTTTTTTGAATATATTTA
>Ga0247764_1000023_pt1 | contig 81617 bp, 79 predicted proteins | sample UWRJL051202B4_FD_179932 | JGI IMG/M metagenome (GOLD analysis project Ga0247764, IMG submission 179932) | Plant litter microbial communities from Arlington Agricultural Research Station in Wisconsin, United States - UWRJ-L051-202B-4 | ecosystem: Environmental > Terrestrial > Plant litter >... | reverse complement strand
TTGGCAACCGCTATGTCTTCGGTGGGCAACGACCTTGATAAGGTGTGGATCGGGTGGCCCGGCATTGCCAGTGACGACCTGACGCCCGCCGATAAGCGCCAGATCACCGCCGAACTAAAAAAGTACGACTGCGCTCCGGTCTTCCTGACCCAAAAACAAGTTGGCGACTACTATGACGGCTACGCCAACGCAACCGTCTGGCCGCTGTTCCATTACTTCCAGCAATACGCTACCTTCAACCAAACGCACTGGAACACCTACCAACAGGTCAACCAGGTGTTCCAAAAAGCCGTGCTGCGCCATGCCCGGCCGGACGCCACGATATGGGTACACGACTACCACTTTATGCTGCTACCGCGGCTGTTAAAAAAGGAGCTGCCCAAGAGCAGCATCGGCTTCTTTTTGCACATCCCTTTCCCGTCGTACGAAATCTTCCGGCTATTACCGAACCGCGCTGAGCTGTTGAAGGGCATGCTGGGCGCCGACCTGGTCGGTTTCCACACCTACGACTACGCCCGCCACTTTAGTAGCAGCGCGCTACAAGCGCTAGGCTACGACACCAAAATGGGCGTTATCCACGCTGGCAACCGGATGGTCGTGGCCGACGTCTTCCCTATTGGCATCGACTACCAAAAATTCGTCAGTGCGCTACAAGAGCCAGCCGTAAAGAAAGAAATGCGCCACCTGGAAGAGCACTACGCAGGCCAAAAGTTAATTGTATCTGTAGACCGTTTAGACTACTCCAAAGGTATCCCGGAGCGCTTAGAGGCCTTTAGCCAGTTCCTTGAAAAACATCCAAAATACCACAAAAAGGTCTCGCTCGCGGTCGTCGCCGTGCCCTCGCGCACCGATGTCGACGCCTACAAACAGCTGCGTGACACTATCGAATTAACTGTCAGCCGCATCAATGGCAAGTACGCCACTATGGAATGGTCGCCAATCTCGTACCAATATAAAAATCTGCCATTCGAGCAGATCGTGGCACTGTATGCCATGGCCGATATTGCCCTGGTAACACCGCTACGCGACGGCATGAACCTGGTCGCCAAAGAGTACGTTGCCAGCAAACAATCCCGCAGTGGCGTGCTGATATTGAGCGAAATGGCTGGCGCTGCCCACGAATTGCCTGAGGCTATCCGTATTAACCCCTACGACGCGTCGGCTATCGTCAGCGCTCTTGAAGAAGCCCTCAAGATGCCACCGCTCAAACAAAAGCGCGCGTTGCATGCCATGCAGGGGCGTATATCACACTACTCCGTTACACTCTGGGCTAATGACTTCATACGGCAACTTAAGCAAGCCAAGGACCGCGCTGAGCAGGACCGCTTGCGGATACTCGATGCCGATGCCCAATCACAACTGTCCAACGCCTACCGTACCGCCAAACGCCGGCTGTTGCTTCTGGACTACGACGGCACGCTCAAGTCATACGCGCCGTCACCGGAACCGGCCAAAGCCCGTCCATCACCTGCCCTGCGCAAGCTTATCGGCCGCCTGGCCAGCGACCCGCAGAACACGGTATGCATCATTAGCGGCCGCGAAAAAGGCACGCTAGAGAACTGGTTTGGCCAATTGCCCGTCAGGCTGGTCGCCGAGCACGGTGCTTGGGTACGCAACGGCACCACCTGGACCAAAGCCGACGTGTCGATCGACTCGTACAAAAAGCGCCTGTGTGAATTGCTCGAAACATACGCCGAACGCACGCCGGGCGCCGCAATCGAAGAAAAAGACGTTGCCATGGTCTGGCACTACCGTGGCGTAGCCACCGAACTGGCGTACCTGCGCAATACCAACCTCAAACACGACCTGCGCCTACTGCTGGCAGACAGCGGTATCGGCATTTTTGAGGGCAATAAAATTATCGAAATTAAGCCCACGAGCGTTAGTAAAAGCGTAAAAGCTGTAGAACTACTGCAGGCTACGAGTGCAGACTTCGTCCTATGCGCCGGCGATGATTACACTGACGAAGACATGTTCACCAGCATGCCAGACACCGCCTGGACGATTAAAGTCGGCCCTGGCGCCAGCCAGGCAAAATACCACGTATCGTCGGTGGACGATATGGTTGCGCTGCTGGCACGATTAGCGCGCTAGGCCAGGTCTATCACTCAAGGATTATTAGGATTGGGTGTAGGCGTGGGGTCTGGCGTGGGGTCTGGCGTTGGGTCGGGCGTAGGCGTAGGTTCAGGAGTGGGTTCTGGTGTTGGTGTTGGGTCAGGCGTGGGCGTTGGGTCAGGGGTTGTCGCCGCAGGCGTCGGCTGCTGCGTTGGCGTTGGCGTGGATGTAGACGGCTTCGTAGCGGCTGCTGTAGTGGTAGCAGGCGTTGTCGTCTGCGTGGTGTCGGTAGTTGCCGGGTCGGTCTGCGTTGTTTCGTCAGTGGTGCTTGCGCCCTGGACGTCGCTGTTACCGCCGAATACCGTTTGATCGGTCGGTGCTGTCGGTGCGGCCGTGCCGAGGTTGCTTGCGCTTGCGGCTTCGTGCTTCACGAGTGCCATAGCACTGCCGCCGCCAGCAATCATAACAATGGCGGTGATTGCGGCTAGCATGCGGATATTACGCCGGACGAACGAAGCCTGCGGCTGGTATTCCTGCTCGGGTTCCTGATATTGGTCCTCTTGCGACTGCAACAGTAATGTTGCTGGCTCTAAGATATAGCGTTTATCACCTACAGCATGCTCCTGGCCGCGCACGGCGTACACATTGCCCGGCTTGAGGCTGTTCACCAGCTTGGGGTTACGGCTCAGGGAAAGGCGATTGCCTTCCGACGTTTCAAACACCAGCTGCGCATACTTCTGCCCACGCTGATAATGACGTTTAACGAGCACCCCCGTAAAATCAGTCCGGCCGGTACCAGCTACAGTCGAATTCCCCATACGTACAATTCCCTCTCTATCTCCAGTAATAATACATGGTGTTTGTGCTTTTGTTCAATGGCAATCGACGGCCGTAGCATGTTTCGCAACAATAATGCCAATATTCTGCAGTTCTAAAGCATGTTATGCTAATGGTAATAGCTTTTAAACAAAGATTACTATGGCAAAAACAAAGACAACCACTCGCGCAAACCGGGCAACATCTTCTGCCCGTACAAAGAAAAAGATAACGACAAAAAAATCATCCAGATGGAGCGTATTTGATGGCTTCGTAAATAGACGAGCTTTTAAACTTGCGGCATTGACCGCAAGTTTTATTATTGTAGGGGCCGCATCAGTATACTTTGCATTCTCGGCCGTCGCACTGACTGCCGCCACTGGCGACGGCTACACATTTACGAGCAAACTAGGCAAATGTTTGGACAACAAATATAGCGCAAAAGAAAAAGGCAATCCAATTTGGACATGGACCTGTAATAAATCGATCGCCCAAGAATGGACCACACCCAGCGACGGCACGATCCGCAACCAAGGTTACTGCCTGGACGTTAAAAACGCTGGCACAACAGCTGGCACAACCGTGTGGCTGTGGACCTGTAACGGCACCGTTGCGCAGCAGTGGCAGCTTAAAAGCGGCGGCACCATTGTAAACCCGCATTCTGGATTATGTTTGGACGTAAAGGGCGGCAAGACCGATAACGGCACGCTCGTACAAGTATGGGGCTGTAACGGCACTGCGGCACAAATCTGGACACAGGCCGCCACCGGCAGCTCCACGCCTATCCCGACGCCCACTCCGACTCCTACCCCCACGCCAACCCCATCAGCGGTAAAACCGAACGGCCCCACCGGCACCTGGAACCTCAAATTTAGTGACGAGTTTAGCGGCACCAGCGTTGATACAAAAAAATGGAGCTGGGAATCCGGCGCAGAGGCCAACCATTACAGCACTGGCACCAGCAACCCCGGCAACAAGCAATTAGAGTTCGACAAGCTTGCTAACTGTAGCGTATCGGGCGGCATCCTGACCCTCACCGCCAAACCAGACAGCGTGACCGCCGGCGGCACGACCTACAAATGGTCGTCGTGCCTGCTTACCACCACGCCGAGCTACAAATTCCATTACGGCTACATGGAGACATCCGCTAAATTCCCCGCCGCCAAAGGCTTTTGGCCAGCGTTCTGGACATGGCAAGACCCAAGCTACAAGAACGCCATAGCCGCCAACGGCGAAACAGACGCCTTCGAATACTACTCCGACAACAAGCAGATGATTTACCTCACCCAGCAGAACGGTCATGGCGGCTGCGAGTACAAGCTACCGGCATCGTTCGATCCGACCACCGCCTTCCACACCTACGGTGTTGACATCGAATCGACCGGCACCACTTGGTACCTGGACGGCAAAAACGTGTGCACCACCAAAAATACCAGCGCGGGCGATGTTAATATCATCCTCGACAACTTCGTGTTCAAGGACATCCCGCCAGCAGCTGGTAGTGTTGGCAAAGCCCAGTTTGAATACGTGCGCGCCTGGCAGAAGTAATTTACAACGCACCTACAAAAAACATACGGCTTACGGGCCGTATGTTTTTACTCTGTGAGCGACATGTTATTGCAGCACGAGGTTTGTGCCACCAACGATATCACGCAGTTTGGCCATCGCGGTTTCATCAGTTGAGCACTTCACAGGCAGCTTGATGATTTGCTTGCCGTCAGACGGGCCAAGCACTAATACGACTTCGGTGCTTCCCTGGTTGCCGTCTAAGACTTGTTTCAAAGACATGAGTAGTTCGTTATTGCTGCTGTCGCTTAACCGGACGTACAAACGAGGAGGTGTCGGGGTGGCCGGAGCTTTCGGGGCCGCAGCGGGCGCCGAGCCAGGCCCGGCGAATGTCCCGCGAGGCTTGCCGCCGGCAGCAATAACTGCGGCAGCCGACTTCTTGCCAGGGACTTTCACACGCCGCCCGGTCGGCGCATACGCTTGGGCTTGCTCTGCCGTGATCTCGCGAGCGTCGTCCACCAATACTTTCAGTTCTTCGCCAATATTGCCTTCCCTGTCTTTGGCGCTCAGCTTCCCTCTACACAAAATTACCCGGTCTCTCACCCATAAGCCGGTTGTTTGCTGATAGGCATTCGGGAAAAGTATCAGTTCTATCTCGCCAAATTGGTCTTCAATTTTTACGAAGGCCATTTTTGAGCCGGATTTGGTGGTAATTTCACGCATGTCAGTAATACCGCCGCCAATCGTCACCGATTTGCCATCGTGTTCTGGTTTCAAAACATTCAAAGGCAATGTCTGTTCCTCTAAATAATCCTTGAACATAGAGAGTGGATGCTGGCTCAAATATAGTCCAAGCAGTTCTCGTTCCCATAAGAGTTGCTCGCGAGGGTTATATATAACTGCGGCTTTTTCTAACGTCAGCTGGGGCTTGAGTGCTGTCTCGTCTTCGATGATATTCCCAAATAAATCGGTCTGGCCGCTGTTGGCTTCCTTTTGTAAACGGCTGCCGTATGCCAGCATCACATCAAGGTTGTGGAGTAGCGCCGAACGGTCACTATTAAAACGGTCAAAAGCGCCCGCTTTGGTCAGACTTTCCAGTGCCTTGCGGTTCACTTGGCGAACAGAACATTTTGCCAGGAAATCTTCCAATGATGTGAAGCCGTCATCAGCCTTACGGGCCATGATAATTTCTTCTACCGCGCCCGTTCCGACGTTCTTGATAGCGTCCATACCAAAGCGAATCTGTGCTTTGCGGTTGTCTGGGTTTTGCGGGTCGGGTACAACGGCAAATTCGTGATACGATTCAGTCACATCTGGCGGCAGTACGTCGATACCCATTTTTTGACACTCAGTAATTTCAATCGATAGGCGGTCGGTATCGTCATAGTCGCTGGTCATTAAGGCAGCCATGAATGCCGACGGGTAGTGGGCTTTGAGGTACGCCGTCCAGTAGGATGTTAGGCCATAGCAGGCCGAGTGCGACTTGTTGAAACAGTAGTCGGCGAAGCCAAGCAGGTCTTTCCAGAATTTCTCGATGACCGCTTTTGGTACGCCGTTTGCTACGGCGCCATCTATAAACTTAACTTGCATCTTCTGCATCACATCGAGCTTCTTTTTACCGATAGCCTTGCGCAAGGTGTCGGCTTCACCACCGGTGAATCCACACACGTCGCGTGAGATCTGCATAACTTGCTCTTGGTACACCAGCACACCGTACGTCGTGCCGAGGGCCGATTCCATAAGCGGGTGGGCATAGCTCACCTTTTCCAGGCCATTTTTACGCTTGATAAAGCTATCGGTCAGCCCTGCACTCAGCGGACCGGGGCGGTATAGGGCGCCCATGGCGATGACGTCATTAAATTCGGTCGGCTTGAGTTCGCGCAGGTAGCGCTTCATACCCGATGATTCAAACTGGAATACGCCGGTGGTATCGCCGCGGCCCAGCAGTTTGAATGTCGCGTCGTCATCTAACGGCACGGTCTTCATGTCTATGTCGGTGCCATAGGCCTTTTTGATAATACGCAGCGTGTTCTTAATGATGGTTAAGTTCGACAGGCCCAAGAAGTCCATTTTCAACAGGCCGAGTTCTTCGATCTGTCCCATGCTGAACTGGGCGGCTACGACGCCTTTTTGAGCCATTTCCAACGGCACAAATTTTACCAGCTCGTCTGGTGCGATAATGACACCGCAGGCGTGGACGCCGTGGCTTCTGATCGTCCCTTCAAGGGCGATAGCGAGATCGATGACTTCTTTGGAGGTCGTGTTCGTTTCGTATTCACGCTTCAGGTCAGGGTCTTTTTCAATCGATACTTTCAGCGGAATGTGGCGGCCCTGCAATGGCGCGGGCACCATCTTGGACAAACGGTCGGCTTCGGCATACGGTACCTGCATAACGCGGGCGACGTCGCGGATGGCGGCGCGGGCGGCCATCTTACCGAATGTCACAATGTTCGACACGCGGTCGTGGCCGTATTTATCGGCACAGTACTGGATAACTTCGTCGCGGCGGTTGTCCTGAATGTCGACGTCGATATCGGGCATACTGATACGATCGGGGTTCAAGAAACGCTCAAACAGCAGCCCGTATGTCAGCGGGTCAAGGTCGGTAATGTGCAGTGCATAGGCGATGATCGAGCCCGCCGCCGAACCACGGCCTGGCCCAAAGATAATACCCTGGTCCTTACCCCAGTTAATGAAGTCCTGCACGATAAGCATGTAACCGTTGAAGCCCATACTGTCGATGACGCGCAGTTCATATTCGGTGCGCTCCAATTCCTCTGGCTTCAGCGTCGTTTTGACCTCGTCTATAGGCATCGCTGCCGCTTCGTCGCGCGTTTTGCCCATGTAGTTTTCAGCGAGGCCACGATACACGAGTTTATCGAGGAATGTTTTTTCGGTCTCGCCATCAGGCACCGGGAACTTAGGGATTAAAATCTTGCCTAATTCAAAATCAAAGTTACAGCGGTCAGCAATTTTACGCGTATTGGTAATTGCTTCGGGGCAGAAGTCTTTCCAGCGGTTAATTAATTCTTCAGGCTCGGTCACGTGTAGTTCAAAGTCCGAAAGGCTCATACGCTTTTCGTCGCTCAGGAACGAGCCAGTCTGTACGCACAATAAAATTTCATGGGCTTGCTGATCTTTGTGGCGCAAATAATGGGCGTCGCAGGTGACCACTGGCGGAATGTCTAACTCTTTGGCTAGTTTCAGCAACTCTTTATTTGCCTTAACTTGCTCATCCCATTTGCTGGGGTGGTCGGGGTGGCCGTGATCTTGGACCTCAATATAATAGCGGTCACCGAAGACTTTCTTGTACCACTGCGCGGTCTCTTTCGCTTTATCGTATTGGCCCTGGCGGATACTATCGGCGACCTCACCACCGATACAACCAGACAATACAATAATGCCTTCGTTATACTTTTCTAATAGCTCATGGTCGACGCGCGGCTTGTAATACACGCCTTCCAAGTTAGCTATTGTTGAGAGTTTCATGAGGTTCTTGTAGCCGATCTCACTAGAGGCCAACAAAATAAGGTGGTAGTACACTTTGTCCTTGCCAGCTTCTTTGTCTTGGATGGTGCGCGCTGCTACATAGGTTTCCATACCTAAGATAGGTTTGACGTCCGCAGCTTTTGCCGCTTTATAAAAGTCGATATTGCCCGAGAGCGTGCCATGGTCGGTCTGAGCGACGGCAACCATGCCCGATTCTTTTACATAACTAACCAGCTCGGGGACTTTGGTCAGCCCATCAAGCAAACTGTACTGCGTGTGGTTGTGCAAATGCACATAATCTGCCGCAGTTATATCAGTAGTGCCGTTGTCTATCATCCCCTCAGCCATATCTATTCATTATACCGAAAAAGCACTAGCATGCGCATACATAACGCCAGCTTTTACAACAAACAATGCCAGCCAAGGAGTGTTAGCTATAGCACCACCCAATTCCAGGCAGGTGCCGAACCGCTACCTGAGTACGTTAACTTTATTGACTTGCCAGAGGGTACGATGACCGTGCCGGTTGCAATACCCAGCGATGTACCAGCAATGGCAATATCGGTCACTTGCCCGCCCGTTACCGTCACCGCGGCGTCGCGCCAAAACGGGTTGGTTAGCGCCACGGTAGTCGCCGGAATAGTCGGTGCCGTTACATGGCCGCGCTGCTGGAAGAAAGAGCGCACTTGCATATTACCACCGCCGTTCAAGAGCGGCTTGGTGTCCGAATTGATGAAACCCATCCACACAAAACCGGTAAGAAAATTGTACGGGTCGCTGATGTGGTACTGATTTATAACTTCAGTGTCCATATGGGCGATGGTCGTCGGGAAGTTGACCGCCCCATCCGAAGCCGATTTAAACACTGTGGCGTCGATGGCAATATTACAGCCTTCGGCCGAGATGTAATCAGCATGCCAGCCGTGGTTAAAGCTATCTGAGCTATTCGGGCCGGCAATCAGTATGGCTGAGCTGCAGAAGATACAACGGGTACTCTTAATATTGACGTGGTCAGTGACTCCCAAGCCGTAGCTCCAGCCATAAATTGTTAGCGAACCGATCTCACACAAGTCATTATTGCCGAGCGCAGGCATATAGACCGCTACTTGGCCAGACGTCAGGCTGGACGGGCCAGCACTGCCAAAATTAGCAGCACTATCAAACGGCAGGCAGGCTATCCCGTCTAATGACGCATTCGCAACTTTTCGTAAGTCAAAGCCACCGTAACTCGTATTTATAGGCGTAGCCAGCATAAAGTTCCGCAAAATGATGTGCATGTTCGAGTAATGGTTATCGCCACTATCCCAGCCCGAAGGCAAACCGACATTATCCATGGCAATACGCGTCGGGCCACCAATGACAGCCGGGTTGCCATAGGTGCCATCTGCAGTCAGGCCGAGCAACGTCGAAAAGAGCACTGCACCGGTGAGATTTGGCGTGGTCTGGTTCCAGTGGATTGTCGATGAAGCATCTATCGGGCCGGCGATTTCCAGGGCAAACTTGGTCTGTTTGGCCGGCGACACCAGCGGCAGTGGAATTTGGGCATTACCCAGTGTGTCGGTGGATTTGATTGTCTCCCCATTCAGTATATAGATGCCTTCGGTTAGCATCACTTTGGCGGCGTTGAGCCCTAACTCCTGAGCTTGCGATACAGCGTACGATACGGCTGCGGCAACCGAGGCCGTATCGTCAGTCCCCAGGACCGCAAAAGTCTTGGCATAATTAGAGCCAGGGCCGCTGTCCAATACACAGTGCGTGGCATCGGTGACCGAATCGACCGTCGTTACGGTGGTCACACCTGCCGTAGGGTTACGCAACACGAACACTTTACCCTCGTCTGCCGAAGTAAATTGCATAGCGCTTGGTACGCTGCCATCTAAGGTAAAGATGTGGCCGCTGGAGGTGTACGTACCGATAATCATGCGACCATCCCGTTTTGCGCCATGGTTTTCGGGCGTATCGATAACCATATCGCCGCCGACGTTCACCGCCGTGGCACTCGTAGTCGGGCCTATGTCAGAAACAATAGGGTCAGTATCTGTGGGGTCCGGATCACCGCCGCCTGAAATGCCCAGGCCAAATGCTGCCCCAAGCGCCATCCAGTCGTCACTGCCCGCACCGTTTGCGACAGGCGCATAGGTACCGGTGCTGGTCACAATCTTATCTATGCTGCTTTCCGAGCCGGAAGTCTCACGCACGGTGAACCCCGTGCCGGCCGAGCTGACGCCAGCGTTGGAAACCATCCAGCCAAAAACTACTTCATCGGCTTGGGTCGTGGTCATATTGCCGGCATTGAGCGTCGAGCCATTGCCGTTTGCGCTCGTAAACTGGTCAAGTGAGTCAACGCCGCTGTATTCGTGAATGAGAATACGATTGTAGCTGGTGGCGGCACCTCCAGTCGTTGGATAATTTACGGTAACCGTATTACTACCGCCGCTCGGTGCAACACCATAAAAGATAGTGCTGACAAAGGGACTGCCACCGATAGACGCCGTCATAGTGACGCCGGCTGTATAGGTCGTGCCCAGCGTATCGGTCACACTAAACGCCAGTGGTGTCAGATAGGCTTGGCCGGCCACCGCCACAACAATTAAATTGCCGGAGGTTATACCCGAGGTGAATGCCGTATTCCAGGTGTTACCATTTGCTGCGCTAAAGGTATTACTGCTTTGTACATATGCTGCTGCCATACTATTTTCCTTGCTGTAGTGTCATGTTAATTTGTTGGAATATGTGCGCTGGCATCGATGCGTTCCGAACCAGTCATAGTAAAACCGAACAGTCCAAATATAGAAAAATGCGTAGCTCCGGTAACCCACATGGCATCGGTCCGGCCACTACCATCTACATCATTACGTCCAGCCCAGATCAAACCGTCAAGGCAGTTATTTGGGTCATAAAAATGGGCGCCACCTGCCGGAGCATACGTCCAAGCAGCTGCACCCGTACTATCATCCTCAAAGTCACAACAATCAACCTTCACTGTGCAGGTAGTTGGCACCGCAACTACGCCACGGCTCGGGTCATACCCTGCAAAGCCCCAAGGGCACTGTGCGATGGTAAGGGTAGTAATATGACCGGCATGTACTGCGCTGCGCCGGAACGGCACGGCCACTTTACAGCGCCGTATTATTGCTGAGCCTATATGTACGTGTTCAGTATAAGGGACGCCTGCATAGTAGCCGGTAGCTACAATCGCGTCTGCCTTAACGGCACCGCTTCCTTTTACGGGTAGCAGCAAGGCTGCGCCAGTCGCATGAGTCGGTTCTGGAATATCATCGAGCGGCGCAGTAACATCAAATGCCACCGATCCGATAGTGGCAGCCGCACATGCTTCGACATTTATGGCACAAAGCGACGGGTCTGTGGGCTGTCGCACTATGATACCGTCAGCTATAAAGTGTACATTCGTATATCGCTCTCCGCCGCGTAGTGGTGCCTTGTCATAGTCCGGAGCGCCAAATATCGCAGGCAATCCCTTTGCTTCACTCCACGCAAACGATGTCGCGTAGCCTACCGTCAACATGCTGGCGGTCGCCGGCGCACGCTTATTATCGCCACGGGGCGAATAGGGCATACCTACACCCACAACGCCAAAGGATAGCCGCGCACTATCACGCGCAATATACGGTAACCGGAATAACGCATACGACCCGTTGCTGTCTGCCGTCAGCCGGCCAGGAGCACCAGCGTCGATACGATAGATGACCGGCCGAGGAAAAAATAAACAGCCCCCCGATGCGGAAGCCAGCATTGCGTTCCAAGCCGCCAGTATGGCATTGTAATCGTCGGTCCGGCCATCGCCTACCGCCCCATAATCTTCGACGTTAAATAATGGCAGGCCGTTCGCGTACGCTGCCACGGACGCCGGTGGCGGCGATTGTGCAATCGAGGCGGCCGCGACCGCCTCCTTTTTCAGCGTGCCGTCACTATTATGGGATGTTAACAGATAGTCGTTTAGTACGTCACCCCAGTCATTTTCACCATTTATCGGTAACCTTGCCATAACCCTCACCTTTTATATTAAGTTATTACCAAATGACACCCCAAACACGCCCCCTCATGACCCAGAAAGCAGCCGGGAGCTTCAGATGGATAAGCGATAGTGAAAGGAAGCCGTTTAAGACTTGTCTCCGGGTGACTGAATCTGGATGGGAAGTGGGAAGACGTGCCATATGTGACTATGTTAACTCGTTACCTTTGTAACCTTAAAATACCATAAGCACTATGCCTCGTTCAACTTAGGGAGGCGCCGCATGCGCCTTTAGCCAAAAGACGTCCACAGCCTGCTACACTGGTAGTATATAGCCGCACCCAATAGTTCGGCTGGCACCATAACCAGAAGGGACAACACATGTTCAAAGACAGCTACGCATTTAGTGGATTTTCTACCAACGATATTGCAGCCGCAAAGGACTTTTACGGCAACACGCTGGGCCTGGACGTCAGCGACCAGAACGGCATGCTACAGATCAAGCTCGCCACCGGCGGTATGGTGCTTGCATACCCCAAGCCCAACCACGAGCCCGCAAGCTTCACCATCCTCAACTTCCCTGTTGATGACATCGATACCGCAGTGGATGCCTTAGCCGCCAAAGGTGTGACGTTTGAAATTTATGAAGGCATGCAGCAGGACGACAAAGGCATCGCCCGCGGCTTGACGGCAAACATGGGCCCAGATATTGCCTGGTTCAAAGACCCGGCCGGTAATATCTTGGCAGTCCTGCAAGATACGCCCACCGCAGTCTAGGGATTAAACTAGTCCATTCTCGATAAAGTCTATAAAACCTTTGTCGTACACTTCACCCCTTGTAAGATAAGCACCATTTATTTCAAGTATTTTATCCTGAACCTGCTTCGCAGTCGAACGACCGACGACATGAAGCTTAGGAGAGGAGGATGCCTTAGATATCATCCTCTGGAAAAGCGCATCATTTGCTCGGTATCCAATCACATAAATGTCTGTCGCTTGGGAAAATATACGGTCAAACTCTGCTTCCATGCGCTCCATAAAACCTTTTATAAGGTCATACATCTTAGCCGAAAGTGGAAGCATTATTAGAGGATATCCATAATTTCCTGTGCCAAATGAATTCGAGAAAAAATGGTCAATGTCCAAAATATTATTATTCAGTGGGTCGAGTATTTTCATCCGCTTTTCGATAGGTTCAGCCTTGAACATGTTGCCTGATATTCTACTGAATAGCACATCAGTCTGGCCTCCCCATAAATCTACTGGGGCGACTGAGTCATCCGATGATCGCTGGTCCACAAACCAGTTGACAGAACCGTGAGGCTTCAAATAATTTACATTAGTATACTTCTCTAATTCACCGCTTAAGTCGTAACCTAATATCTTAACCATCGCCTTGTCTAACAGTGTATCGTAATTAAAATTTACAAACGCATTTTCGTCTTTGTGATCGTTGCTAACAATTTTTTGCAAAAACAAATAATAGCCATTGTTCTCTGAATAACTATTCCTGGATATCGTTGACATCATTCGCCAAATATATAATGCGAGGTCACCAAAGTCTTTCCTACCGGCGGCCAGCGTTTCTTTTCCGTGAGGTTCTCCTAACCGCGTCCACTCTGCTGTAAGCCAAGGCTCAAGTGGAGTGTCGCCTATCTTATCCTTAAACGCCCTAATCTTGGCGGGGCTAACATAGACCTCATTTGCATACGCTTCGTACTTGGGGTCAAAGAGCTGATCCACTAGTGGCGCAGCATGATTATCAGGCATTTCCTGCTTCTCCTGAGAGCCAAGGCTTGCACCAGCGCCGAATATGTAAACTTTCATTAAATTACCTACAATTATTTAAAATTTTATCTTAGCATTAAAGCTAATTAATCCTCACGGCCAAAACGTATAGACAATTACCGCGTTGGGGCTAGTGACGTCGCTAGTGTCTCCACTGGGCAGGGCGGAATGACCGGGTCAATCACTGGCTGGCTGGAAAGCGGGCCGGTGGTGTCACCGTTCTCAAAGGCATTGGTCGCTGCGAAATAGCCGGTAAACGGCAGCGGGCCAGTTAGGTGGTACCACTGGCCGGTCTTATTCGACGGCGCAGCACCGACCGGGCCGGTCGCATAACAGTCCACGCCGACTCCCTGGCCGGCTTCCATAACCGGGCCGGGATTAGACGCATCTTGATAGTCTACAAAAGTATGCACTTCGGCTGCTTGGGCAATTTCGGTGCGGATCTTGTTGTTGTCGAGCAAGATGCCGGGGCCAGGTGACGGGTAAACCCGACCCTTGTAGGTAATGGTCGGTACGACATCAGTACCTGGTCCCGGTGATGGCGTGGCGGACGCTTCAGCGCCGGCGTTTGGCTGCTGGCCGGTACCGGGCACGCTGCATGAAGCAGCCAGTAACCCTGCGGCAAGCAGCGCGAGTGCAGCCCTGCCGCGCCGTGGACGCCGGGTCTCGGTGGTAATAGTCTCAATAGGAATAGCTTCAGTACTGCTCATGACATGCCCCTTTAAAGCTTATAGTATAAACAACAGCCCGAAGGCTGCTGTATGTTTTTTAACCAAACGCTGATTATTTTACGAGATAGTGCTTCAGATGTTCGACGGCTTTTTCTGCGTCAGCGATAGCCTTCTTCAAGTCTTTGTCGTCGGCGTGGCCTTCATGGACGGCGCTCAAAATTTCACGGGCTTTTTCCTTCACGGCAGTGCTGGAGTCCATAGCCTTCTGCAACTCAACTTTGGCCTTGCCGCTAACTTCTTCAACACGGGTGGTTGCTTCACTTATAACGGTGTTCAGCTCCGTATGCAGCTTCTTAAGCTGGCGTTCGGCTTCGTGCACGCCGTTTTCAGCGGCAGTCTTGATGTCATCACGAGTGTCTTTGCCACTCTTAGGAGCTGTTAGGATACCGGCGAGGTAGCCAGCTGCGGCGGCAATAACCGTCCCAAGTGCAAACTTTTTAGCTGACTTATTCATTATATTTAATCCCCTTTTTTACCTTTTTTATCATGCACCATCCCAATAACGCTATGTACAAAATTGAGCAAGCTGAGCTTGCCCATTGTGTTGCCGACCATGTCGCTGACTGCTTCAGCTGAATCGACAAGTTTTTCCGCCTTAACGGCAATACCCTGAATGGTTTTGACGAGACGGATAACGGCAACGACGGCAATAATTGCCACCGTAACAAAGACAGCGAATGCACCAGCAAGGATAATAAGGATGATTTGCTCGGTAGTATTCATAAGCACTAGTAGTATACCCTTATTTTTCTAAATTACCAATACGGGCTTTTAAGAAGTCCTTAAACTCATCGCCAATATCGTTGCGGCGCAGCGCAAAGTCAACGACCGTCTTGAGGTACTCCAGCTTATTGCCCGCGTCATAATAATGGCCGTTTTTAATCTCGTACGCATGGAACGGATGGTTATCGTCAATCATCAACTGCATGGCGGTTTGGATCTTCAGCTCACCTTCCCCGTTAAATTCAGCAGCGATGCGTTCCAGATAGGGCAGGATTGCAGAGGTCAGCACATAGCCGCCCACGCTGGCCAGGTTGGATGGCGCGTTGGCCTTGCCTGGTTTTTCTACAATGGTCGTCATCCGTAAAAGGCCGTCGTCCTGGCGTTCGCCGGCAACAATACCGTACCGGTCATAGCCCTCATCATTTTCCATAGGGATGCACGACAGCACTGAGCCGCCGGTCTGTGCATGGACTGCCAGGGCTTGGGCAACCCGGCTGGGCACGGCTTCTACGAATTCGTCAGCCCAGGTGTAAATAAACGCTTCGTTGTTTATGAGATGGGCAGCATCCAGCAGTGGTGCGGCGTTGCCAAGTGGTTTCTTTTGGCGTACAAAGGCGAAGTTTGCCATGTTGGCGATGTCTTCAAGGCCTTCAAGCATCATACCCTTGCCACCAGACTGCAGAATACTAGCCAGCTCGGCATTTGGGGTGTCAAAATGATCTTCAATTGCCCGCTTGTTATAGCCAGTTACGATAATAATATCTTTAATACCGGCGGCTACCAGCTCTTCGACGACATACTGAATGATCGGCTTGTCGACGATAGGCAGCATCTCTTTGGGCATGGCTTTGGTCTGCGGTAAGAAGCGGGTCCCAAACCCGGCAGCGGCTATAACCGCTTTCGTTGGCTTTGCGTAGTTCATACGTTCTCCTGTAGCTTCTTAATTTTTTGAGCGGTATTCGGCTAGTACTGATTGGATACGGGCAAGCAACGCCTGGTATTCCGCCTCACCAAACACCGTGGTGTCTACCGTAATGCACGTACCGATGTTGAGGGGCGCGTAAATGCTGTCGAGCTCATCTGGTGTTCTGTCTGTCTGCACGGTATCGACGTGGCCTGGATGCCGGTCGCCACTTTGGTAGCGTTCGATAAAGCGCTTACTCCGCACCTCACGGTCGGTTGTGCAATATAGCTCAAGCATGGTAATGCCGTGGCGCTGCACAATTTCAGTGATACGAGGGATGGCGAACTCAACGTAAAAGGCGCTTTCAACCATAAAGCTGCGGCCTGCGCCAGCCAGATCGTCCATGAGTACAAACAGCATGTCGGCTGTTGCGCGGCCGATGTCGCGTGACCATGCACCGTCGCCGATACCCATATGGTCGAACAACAATTCTTTGATATCGTCCTTGCCGATGCGCGGCATTGGCAAGTCTTTCGCCAGCTTACGCGACAGCGTCGTCTTACCGGTACCCGGGATGCCCTGTACAACAATAAGCACCGGCTTTGCCATATTCAATCTACAGTCCAAGTTGTTTTTTGATGAGTTCTTGCGCCATACCCGGGTTTGCCCGGCCCTGGCTCAACTTCATAACTTGGCCCACAAGGAACCCAATGGCTTTCATCTCGCCATTCTTTACATCTTCTGCGGCTTTGGCGTTTTCTTCGATGACTTTTTTCACAATCGCTTCCATTGCACCGCTATCCGACTCCTGGATGAGGTTGTGCTGCTTAGCAAAAGCGGCAACATCAGCGACGTGCTCGCCATGCGTCAACACTTTGGTAATGAGCAGCTTGGCGTTCGAGGAACTTAGCTTGCCAGCTTTTACGAGTTCATTCACCGCACGGTATAACGCCAACCGGCCCTGGTTCGTAATCTGCGTATTCAGTGTTGCGGCAACCGTGTCGTCGCGGCGCAGCGGTATTTCGATGTTCACGAACCAGTTCGTGAGCGGCTTGGCCAGGTCTTTGTCGTCCATGACCTCTTCCAGCAGGCCTAGGTACGAAATAGCAGCATCATCCAGCTCTGCTTCCAGAAGCGTCTCCATCGCTGCCTTATCCATGCCCATGGCGCTCAGGCGCGTACGCCATGCGTCGGGCATGACCGGCATTTCGGCGCGGACCGTTTCGATCATCTCTGGGCTAATAACAACCGGCGGGATGTCCGGGTCTGGGAAGTAACGGTAGTCGTGGGCGTCCTCTTTGGTGCGCTGGCTGAAGGTGCGCTGCTTGGCGTCGTCCCAGCCGCGGGTTTCCTGCACGATAGGGGTGCCCTTTTCCAGTAGTTCAATCTGGCGGTCAACTTCGTATTCAACGGCTTTTTCAACAGAACGGAAGCTGTTGAGGTTCTTCGATTCCGTACGGGTGCCTAGCTTATCTGTCTTGCTAACGCTGACGTTCACGTCAAAACGCATGTTGCCGTAATACAGGTTACAGTCGCTGGCACCAGAGTAGCGCATGCGCAGCCACAGCTCTTGGGCGTAGGCTTTAGCTTCGGCGGCAGTGTGCATGTCCGGTTCAGATACGATCTCAACTAACGGTGTGCCAGCGCGGTTCAGGTCAACAAGACTGTAGTCCTTGCCAGTCGGGTGCGTGCTTTTGCCGGCGTCAGCTTCCATGTGCGCGCGGGTGATGCCAATTGTCTTTGGCGTGCCATCAACATCAACCGTCAGTGAGCCACCGATGATAATCGGGTGCTCAAACTGGGTGATCTGGTAGCCCAGCGGCAAGTCAGGATAAAAATAATGCTTGCGGTCAAAGGTGCTGAACTGCTGCGGCTCGGTGCCGAGCGCAAATGCGGCGCGCATCGCTAAATGGACCGCTTCTTTATTTAAGACCGGTAACGTACCCGGCAGCCCAAAGCACAATGGACTAACGAGCGTATTTGGCTCGGCTTCACGGGCATCGTTGCCGACAGCGGCGAATAGCTTGGTGGCTGTTTTTAGCTGTACGTGGCATTCAATGCCGATGGTTACGGTGTATTGGTCACGAATTTGTTTGCTGACCATTGGGCAGTGCTCCTAAATCTTTAAGTGCCTGGCGGGTGCCGACAAGCGCTTGCTTTACTTCGGCTTCCTTGAGCTTGGTAGTGGGATCGGCGTCAATCTTGCTGCGTAATTTGTGCGCGGACCATACGGCATCGCTGTCACTGAATAGGCGTTGAGCCTTCAGCATACGCTTACCCATGGTGTCACCGCGGAATTTGCGCTTTTGCAATGCAACATCAAGCAACTTATCAGCTTCAACCACGGCTTCTGGCCATTTGGTCTTATCGCGGCACAGCTTTTGCATTTCTTTCCAATCGTTTTGGAACTGCTCGACGTTCATCGGCTTTGGGCGGCGGCGCAGGTACAAAATACCCAGCACAACACCCGCCAGCACGGCAACGGCGGCAATATACGGCCATGCAATAGCCAAGATGTGCAAAACGCTTTTCATCACGCGCCCAATCCTTCTACGGCTTTTGCCATGCCAAGCAGTGCGCGGTCGGCGCGCTGCGGTGCGACAATCTGGATACCAACCGGCAGTCCGTCAGCGGTACCAGCGGGTACGCTAATGGCAGGAACACCTACCAGGCTTGGACCAACAGTCATGACGTCAGTGAGGTACATTTGCAATGGATTAGCGGTGTTTTCGCCAATCTTAAAAGCTGTTGTCGGCGCAACGGGGCCGACCAAGAAATCAACCTGGCCGAATGCGTCGTTAAATTCATTAATAAGCTTGGTACGGACGGTTTGCGCCCGATTGTAGTAGGCATCGTAGTAGCCGCTCGAAAGCACATAGGTGCCAATCATGATGCGGCGTTTCGCTTCTGCGCCAAATCCCCGGCCGCGAGAACCCATATAGCTGTCGTCGAGATCTTTGGCGTCCGGATAACTGTACTGGTATCGCTGACCATCGTACCGGCTCAGGTTACTGCTGACTTCTGCGGGAACGACGACGTAATAAACGGCCAGCGCCAACGGCAACGACGGCAAACTAACTTCACTCACCTCCGCGCCAGCAGCCTTGATCTTTTCAACCATGGCGCGAATCTGCTGCTTTACACCGTCGTCCACGCCATCACCCATCCATTCCTTGATAACACCGACCTTTTTGCCCTTAAGATCACTAGCCGAATCCGCATAGCCAGCTTCGTCGCGTTCGATAGTTGTGCTGTCGAACGGATCCTGGCCAGCCATGACGTCATAGACTAATGCAGCGTCAGCAACGGTGCGCGCCATAGGTGCGGCAACGTCAGTGCTACTTGCCATGGCTACAATACCGTAACGGGATACAGAGCCGTACGTTGGCTTAAAGCCTACACAGCCTACAAAACTAGCTGGCTGGCGCACTGAACCGCCTGTATCGCTCCCTAATGCAAATGGCGCTAGATCGAGTACCACCGATGCCGCAGAACCGCCAGATGAACCGCCGGGTACGCGACTTTTATCGAGAGGGTGCTTCGTTGTGAAAAAGTCACTGTTTTCGGTAGAACCACCGTGAGCAAAAGCATCAAGGTTGGCCTTGGCGACGCAAACAGCGCCTTCAGCCTCTAACTTTTCGATAACCGTTGACTGGTACGGCGCGTTAAAACCCTTCAGCATATTGCTGGCAGCGGTTGTTTCGGCACCAAAAACGAGGTAATTATCCTTTGCAATGAACGGCACGCCGGCTAAACGTCCGACTTGTTCGCCATTTTTAATAGCAGCGTCGATGCTGGCAGCGCGTTGGCGTGCGCGTTCGGCGGTCGTCGCAATAATCGCGTTATATTCTTTTTTTGCTTCAATTGTCTTGAGCGCCTGCTCCACCAAATCAGTCGCAGTGAGCGTGCCGGCCTGGACTTTGGTGGCTAGCTCTGCAATAGGTAGCCACTGGCTCATCCGATCATCCTCTTTACTTTTATCTGGCGGTCCAGCGTATGGGGTGCGCCACGCAATAAATCATCAGGCGATGCGCCGTAGTCGGCGACTTCATCGTCACGGGTTACATTCGTCAGGCCAGTCACCTGGCTGGTTGGCTGCAGGCCGGTTACGTCGGCTTGCTGGAGTTGTTCCACGTACTGCAGGATATTCGTGAGTTCCGTGCGGTACGTCTCAGCTTCCTCATCTGAGATTGTCAGCCGGGCGAGCCGGGCCAATTTTAATACGTCGTCGCGTGTTAAGTCTGCCATATTTATTCCACTATACCAGATGTAGAGGCCGCTCGCCAGAGGCTTCAGCTGCGCTAGCGTGCAGCCGCGTCGGCTTCGGACGCCAGCGGCCATGCATTAAATGTACAGCCGCCCAAATTGACTGATTGCTGCTGCATGACGGGCGCTGGTTGGCCAGCACCAGGGCATGCAACATGATCAAACCCTAACCAGTGGCCGCTTTCGTGGTTAATGACCATAGCGTCGTATTCCTCAATATTCAAATGCTGGGCATTCCAAGGGTCGGTCGCGCCGGTCCAACGGCCATAGTTAATCACCACATTGGGATGGACGGTACAGCTGTAATAATCGTCGCATATCGAGCCAAAAGTCAGAATGGCCGTCGGCGACGCCAGCCAGGCGTGCAGCTGGCAGCCAGCCTCACTATATACAAAGGTGATCTTGCCGTTATCATTCCACCCGCGAGTGTCGCCATAGGTGGCAGCCAGTTTCAGTTTAAAGGCCGGCAGCACACTATCGTCCAAACCACGCTGGGCTGCACAATAACGATATACAATCGTACCTTGCGCTGATGCCAGACGGAAATGAAGCGTTTGCGATTTTGTGAGCGCATACACCGTGGCGGTCACCGCCTCACTCACATTCAAAGGTGCAACACCGCTTATTGCCGATTGTGCCGTTATATATGTGCGTACAGCATCTTCAGATAATGCCATTGTGTTACCAGACTGCTTGAACCAGTTACCAATGTCAGCAGCCGTGGGCTGTATGATCTTTGTACCGTATACATAGCTTATCGTTACGCCAAGTTGCTTCTGCAATTTTTGTAACTCGGCCTGCGTATCGATGGCAGCTGGCGTGTCAGTAATCGTTACGAGTGGTGCCAGCGCCTGTACGTCGCCACGGGCATAGGCATCAGCCAACACTGTTTGTAACCGGGACATATCCAGCCGGTAACCCGACTGCGGTTCGGCAACGCGGAATGCGCCATCCTTAAATACGATGTGCTTACCCGTTGCCGGCCGTGTGTACTCTGGCTCAATACGCTGCGCCTGCGCGGCAAATGCGGCACTGTTCACGCGCACCACTACCGGCACCGTATGGTGAGTGAACAGGCTGAGCATCGGCAACAATGGCCTGCTTTGCTGCAACTGCTTGGTAGTGGCTGCAATGTCGGGCGTAATGCCCCATGCGGCAGGGTCAGTCGTCGCAAGCGTCTTGCCGGGTGCAATAAGTGCCACCGTGCGCGACAAAACAGTGCCGGTCGTTACTCGCTGCGATAATGCCGTGTACGCCACGCCGCCCACATTAACGGCACCCACGCTGTAATACGGCAGCACGCGGCCTTTGTACATAACAGCCATAGCCACATTTACCCCTACCAGCGCTATAACAAGCGCAAGACCTGCATATAGCACAAAGCGCGGCCAGCGCTTCCGCTGCCGTTTGTTACGCGCAAACTGGGTATGGTTAATAACCCTCATATCTGCTTAGTAGTATAGCGCATTTAGCGCGTAGACTGGCTGGAGATGCAGCTGCTTAACAAGCGCCGTTAGTCTGGGGGTGGGTAGGAAGGTTCTTAAGCTTCAGACCGTGGGAGGTAAAGATGCTATAGCCGGGGAAATGGGCGCTGCTTTCAGGAATCCAAGCGGTCTCGTCGTCGGTAACTTGTAATTTCAGCCATTCAGCGGTTTTGCTGGTGCTGCCATCTTTATTCTTGATGGTCACGAGCGGGCCGCAAGCCAAACCAGCTACCTTAAGGACGGCGCCGTTTTTAATCTTAGAACCGTTCGTAAGGCTGCCTTCCGGCAAACTTGCTTTGTGACCGGTGCGTGGTCCGGTGTAAGCGGTTGCGGTAGTAACGTCGCAGTCGTTATGGCGGCCATCAACGACCACATATGGGTCATTTTGATGGTTGCTATCGGGGAACAGTACGTCCCCCTGGTTCATGGTGCCATACACGCCACAGGTGTCGTCGGTCAACTTTTGCTTGTACGCCACGCCAGCATAGGCGGCGCCGCGTGCGGTGCCGGTGTCACTGTTGTCGGTGCCATCACTGGTATCGCCAGTGCCGGTTTCGTCAGTTGGCGTCGGATCAGATTCTGGTGAAGTAGTAGCTGCTTCGCTCGGCGTTGCCTCAGTGGTCGGGTCAAGCGTCGGGTCTTCGGTTGGTTCTTCGGTCGCTTCTGGCGGTGTTACCTGCTCGTTCTGCGGGTGCTCTCTTGCCGAAACGGCAGCTTTGGTTTTACTAATGTCGTTTACTATTACGGCACCACCGCACAAAACGGTCAGCGCCAAAAATGCTCCGGCACCGCCGAGTATAATACGCCGGCGGCGGCGAGCGGCGGCCTCATCGGCATCTACCGCTGGATCTACCGCCTCAGTACGGACTGCCGGAATAACATGCGTCTCGGCAGGGTCTTCATCTCCGATGCGTCGGCCACGGTACTCAGTGCCTGGGTTTTGCAGATTGTCATAGCGGTCATAAGGGTCGCCAGTACCAGTAGTGCCGGACAGATGGTCAGTGGTTTCGTCTTCGATGCGGGGGTACAGTGGCGTGCCATAGTGAGGGTCGGCATACCCACCTGCAGGTTCGGCCCTATAGTCATCAGCGTTCAGATACGCCTCATCATAATCCGGGTCCCCCATATGCGCGCGGCGTTCTTCACGGGCTGCTTCCCACTCCTGCCAGTCGATTCGTCCACCACGGTCATGTGTAGGAATATCCGATTCGGCACCGCTCGGCACGACTGCACCTTCAGCGTGTTGCGGCGGGCGGCCAGCAACAGGAAAATTATCGGGGAACTCACTTGGACTAGTCATAGGCTTATTATTATATCACTATACGTCAAATATGCAACTGGTAAGCACTTGCTCTTTGCTTTGTTTTAGTATAAAATATGCCGACTATGAAACAAAAGGTAGCTTTCTTAGCAGCAACGACTCTATTAGCCGGCGGGTGTTCAGCGGGCACAGAGCGCTCAGCAGTGCCCGAATGGCACGATGCGCCAGCAGCAACCGTCGAACAGCCCGCACCGAGCGAGCAACCACTTCCAGGAAAGATCGTTATAAAAGTGGGTGCTGCCGCCACCAAACACGTCCCCAAGCAGGTTGCGCACGAAGTAAACACCGCCGCTGCGGTAACTATCGTGGTCGGCCCACGCGTTGCCGAACCAGAAGAATATATCGCCTCTGCGGTAGCAATTAAAGGCGGCTTCTTAAGCTCCGGTCACCTGCTGCGCACCAAGAAAGGCAACCCGCAAACCAGTTGCCGTGATGCAAAGGTCATTACCCCGCAAACAACCGCTGCCGGTAGGTACGACCTCCCATTCACCCAAGGCAAAACGATACAGACCGAACACAGCGACACTATTTCAGACCCGAAACAAATCGACCTTGCCCTCCTGCGCACAAAAACAACACCATCAAACACCGCAACACTCAGCGCTAAAAACCAAGACATGAAGCCCGGCACTCGCCTGACTATTGTCAACTACCAGCCAACACCAAGCAAAAATCTGCGGGCGCCCGATTTATCAGGCGAGCACAGCGAACCAGCCATTCTTGACGGCTACGTGCTGTCAGACCCTCAGGGCGACAGCGAGCAAATTGCGGTGATGACCGGTGTCGATGAGAGCTACGGTGCTATTTATGACGACACGGTCCGCGGCGGCGCCAGCGGCGGCCCGGCATTCACCCCTGACGGCATTGCACGCGCCCTGTTAACCGCCTCAGGCGACCCCCGCACTGACAGCTACACCGTACCTGAACTGGAAGATGAGTTTGGCGTCGATATAGAAGGCGTACACACCCCGGACGAAAAAGTACAGCTCACCTGGATGCAGCCCATTAACGACCATTTAGTCCGTTCGCTAGGCACCAGCCCGTTGGCTGCGACCGTACACTGCGCTACATCTTAGATTTGATATCAGCTAAGATATCGCGCAGTTCGGCGGCTTTTTCAAACTGTAGGTTCGCGGCCGCCAGCTCCATCTGCCCGCTCAGGTCTTTAATCAAGGTCTTGTATTCGTCTTTCGGTATCTTCTTGAGGTCGAGCTTGGCCGTTTTGGCTTCTTCCGGCAGGTCGGGGCGCATGCCCTTTTCGATAGCCTTGCTAACGCCAGCCGGGGTGATGCCATGTTCGGTATTGTACGCCTCTTGAATGGTGCGGCGGCGCGCCGTCTCATCGATGGTTTTTTGCATGCTATTGGTAACACGGTTAGCGTACATAATGACGTGTCCTTCTACATGACGGGCAGCGCGGCCGACCGTCTGAACCAACGCTTGCTCACTGCGCAGGAAGCCTTCTTTATCGGCGTCCAGAATAGCCACCAGCGACACTTCAGGCAGGTCGAGGCCTTCACGCAGCAGGTTGATACCGATCAGCACATCGTACACACCCAGCCGCAGGTCGCGGAGGATATCGGTGCGGTCTAGAGTATCAACATCACTGTGTAGGTAGGCGACTTTAATGTTCAGCTCTTTTAGATAGTCGGTCAAATCTTCGCTCATACGCTTTGTGAGGGTCGTTACTAACACGCGCTGCTGTTTCGCGATTGTACCGCGGATTTCAGCAAGCAGGTCGTCGACCTGGCCGTCAACCGGGCGGATTTCAATCGGCGGGTCAAGCAAACCCGTCGGGCGGATAACCTGTTGGGCGGGTTCGGGGCTGCGGCTGAGCTCATACTCTGCCGGCGTGGCGCTGACGTACACAATCTGGTTGACGTGTTTTTCAAATTCGGTGAAAGTTAATGGCCGGTTGTCGAGAGCGCTCGGCAGGCGGAAGCCGTGCTCGACAAGCACTTCTTTGCGGGCACGGTCGCCGTTGTACATGCCGCGGATCTGCGGCATAGTCATGTGCGATTCGTCGGCCAAAATCAGGAAGTCATCAGGATAATAGTCAATCAACGTCGCCGGCTGTTCGCCTGGCTGCCGATTAGTGAGGTAGCGGCTGTAGTTTTCGATCCCTTTTACAAAGCCGGTTTCTTCGAGCATTTCAAGGTCAAAACGGGTGCGCTGTTCCAGCCGCTGAGCCTCAAGCAATTTGCCTTCCTTTTTGAACTGGAATAAACGCTGCTGCAGTTCGTTCTCGATGTGGCCAATGGCAATCTTAAGTTTATCTTGCGGTGTTACGTAGTGTGAACCAGGGAAAATCGTTAAGGTGTCTGGCTTGCCGAGGATTTCGCCGGTCAGCGGGTCAATCTTTACGATGCGGTCAATTTCGTCACCAAAGAACTCGATACGGTAGGCCAATTCTTCACCCGCCGGAAACACATCAACCACGTCGCCGTGCACGCGGAAGGTGCTGCGGTGGAAATCGATGTCGTTACGCTGGTACTGGATGTCGGTCAGCTGGCGCATAAACTTGTCACGTACGCGGCGCTCCTTCACCTTTAGGCGGATACTCAACCCGTCGTAGTCCTCTACCGAACCAATGCCGTAGATACAGCTGACGCTGGCCACGATAATTACATCGCGCCGCGACAATAGTGCGCCGGTGGCAGCGTGGCGCAGCCGGTCAATCTCTTCATTAATCTGCGAGTCTTTTTCGATGAATGTATCCGACCGCGCAATGTATGCCTCAGGCTGGTAGTAATCGAAGTAACTCACAAAATAGTGAACGGCGTTCTCTGGAAAAAAGTTCTTGAACTCGCTATATAACTGGGCGGCGAGCGTCTTGTTGTGGCTCAGCACCAGCGTTGGCCGCTGCTGTTGCTGAATAATATTCGCCATCGTAAACGTCTTACCAGAACCAGTCACGCCCAGGAGGGTCTGATGCTGCAGCCCATCATCCAGCCCTTTGGTGAGCTGTGCGATAGCGCCAGGCTGGTCGCCCGTCGGCTGATAGTTACTGTGGAGCTGGAAAGCAGTCATCCTTCTATTGTATCAAGAAATATTTACTGGGCGAGTACAAGTTCTTGCACTTTACTGCCAGTGAAGCCGTCCATGATGGCGCTTATCTGCTGCTTTGTGGTATCGTCGAGGTTGCAGTCAGAACTGGAACCGTCACTGCCGCGCACAAACATATAATAGTAATCACCTATCTGCTTGACCGATGCGCTGCCTACGTCTGCGATTACCTGCGCTGGCGTATGACCCTCGCCGTCCAGGTCACCGTCCTTCATAGCACGATGTAGGTAGCTTGAGCCCTTACAGTAACCCGGTACATCGTCGAATGTGATAATCGTGGAGGTGTCTGTTGTGTGATAGCTGAGTGAACGGACATTATCGGGGTACGGGAATGCCACCTTCCACTGTTTTATGGTCAGTTTTTTGCGGTTTGCAGTACTCGTTTGGCTGCCGTCGTCAGTGCCCGTAGCCGAAGGCAATTCAACCTTTTGGTCGGGGTTAACAAAACGCTTGCCGTCGTGGGTTACGCACACTTCAGGGTAACTCGTTTGCAGCACACTTTGGTCTGCGGCTTTACAATCGCTAAACGAATTTACGGTTGCAGATGACGTCTGCAACGGGCGTGCCCATGCCAGCCACACCACCACTGCCACACCAATAACGGCAAGGATAATAAGAACGATTTCGCTGATAGCTAGTTCTTTTCGTTCCTTACGATTCATATGTAGTAGTTTATCCATAGATGCCTATCCGGCGTGTGTTGGTGGATGGGTTGATGTTTCGCGCAGGAACCAGTGCATGTCGCCGTGACTGAGTTCTTTGTGGAGGTCGCTATATTTCGCATCCAGAATCTTGAGTATTTTGTGCACCAGGCGTGTGGGGTCAGAATCGTAAACAACCAAGTCGTTTGCTGGCGGGGGCAGTAATTTCATAAGCTCAGGGATCATGTCGGCAGCGCCGCCGCTCCCCAGGAGGACACCACAGGGTTTGTGGGCTTCAAGTGCCGAAGTGAACTCATGCAAGCTGCCGAAGCGGCCGCCGATAGTTATAACCGCATCGCTGCTCTGCACCAGGTACAGGTCGCGACCGACATAATTCAGGCCGGTAAAATTGATAAAGTCAAAGACGTTGTAAGGCAGGCGGTACTTGCGTACGTGCTCCAGCAAGCTGCTCGCCGGCGAAAAGCCAATGCTTGTGCCACCAGCTTCTTTAGCTCCTAAGGCGGCGAAATATGGCAAGCCCACGGTGGCACCGGTTGTCAGGTTATGCCCAGACTTGCCAATTTCTTTGCCGAGCTGCTTGGCGGCTTCGTGACCTGCTTCAACGGTCGGCCCCGCGGCAGCACCCGAAATACAGATCGAGTAGCGCAAATATGATAGTTTTTTGAGATCTGGTGTCATGATTAAATAGTATCCTTATGCTTCATTGTACGATTCTTGTTCAACAAGCGCCAGCGATCCCGGCGCCAGTTCGGCAGATAGCTGCCGATGCACTGCCGCTTCCAGGTTCTCTTGGTTGAGGTAGCGCATCATCAGCTCGTGCCATAGGTTATCACGCACAAAATGCACGATGCGGTCAGCGAACGCCAAATGATTACAGTAGCTGAGCGCTACATCAAGGGCATTGCACGAGACGATTTCGCCTTCATGTACAAACCCAAGACACTGCGTATCTTTCCAGAACGCCAAGCCGGGCGCAATTGCACTTAATACGTCTTCGCCCGCATACCATTGCAAATCATCGGGCTGCACATGCGGCTCGAATATTTCAGGGTGATAGGCATGTGAAAACGTAGCGTAATAGCGTTGAATCATACGCCACGGCACTGGCTGCCCGGCCAACTTGGCAGCAGTGAACGGCTCGCTCATTGATGAACGCTTCATGATTGTGCCAAAATCTGGCCGCACTTGTTGCAGTTTAGCGTACGAGCTATGTGCCCGGATACCGTTCAATTCATCAAGTATCAACAGCAGCGTGGCCATCGCCAAGCCGTCAACCTGGTGCGTAAGCGGCAGCAGCACTACAGCACCCAGTTCGGGGAATGATACGATATTGTGCTTCACCGATGACACATAGTCGGCTGCCAGCTCCTGCCAGCGCTTTGAGGAAGGCTGGACGATGGCAACTTTACGCGTCTCGAAATCGCTCGGTGATAACTTGGCATACTGGTCACGAAAATTCCGGTGCCAGGCATCCGGCTCCGCAATCAAGGCGGCGGCATAAATACTGGCTACGGTCTCGTGCTTCAGCATCGAATCTGCCGAACGGTAGCCAAGCTGCTTCATAGTGACCTTCGGTATTTTCTTCTTCAGCAACCGCTTGGCAACACTACCTTTCAGCGCAAAGACTTTCTTGGGCATATCGTAGGCCTCGATGGTCTTTTGTACCTTTCGTACGACCTCATTCGGTTCGGCGTCGGCTGCAATGCCAAGCGTATCGCGCAACAACTGCTCGTCGTGCTTGAGACGTTCATGCAGCATCCCATACAGCTCTGGGCCGGTCGTGTCACCCGGGTCTAAGCCTAGCTCGGCAACCTTGCCGCGCATACGCTGCAAGACTTCACTCGTCAGGCGAATATCGGTACTCGGTAGGCCGGCCGCATGTTCTAGAGCCTGGATACCCTGGCTAAAAACTGGTTCGACGGCCCCCAACGCCTGTGACAAAAAACGTGTCATGCTGTTATCAGATTACCATAAGCGACGCCTGTGGGGCAACGCGCTTACGCCTCTACAACGCTGTTGGTTTATAGTTGGCTGGGGCGTGGTGCAAGAACTGCAGCAGTTCTTTTTCGCTCAATAAGCCGGCTTGTGCGCCAACTTTCTGACAGACACTCATAGAGTTAATTGGCGCCCAGCGCAAAGCATCCTCTAAGACGAGGCCTTTTGCGGCAGCGGCCACAAATGTCGAAGCAAATGCATCGCCAGCACCGGTACGGTCGACAGGCGGGGCGGGATCAGGGTACAGCGGCATTTTGAGGCGCTTAGTACCATCGGATGCGTACGCGCCGGCTGGGCCGTCTGTGATAACGACAACCTGCGGCCCGAGGGCATGTAGTTTGTCGAAGAGGTCATGGATGTCTTCGTGGTTGCCGCCGCCGACAAATGCCGCTTCTTCGCGGTTGAGGATCAGAACGGCTGAACGCTTGTAGATACGGCGCAGGCGGTGAACACCAGCTTCCATTTGGAACGTGCCGGGCTGGAAGGCTAAGTATACGTCCGGGTTGTCGTCGAGCCAGTCAGCAACTTGATCGTGATATTCGATGGCGTGTTCACTGATTGAGCTAAAGTAGACCCACCGTGGTTTTTCCGCCTTTGTAATGTGCGGCCAGTGGTAATGGTAATCTTCGTGCTTGATAAGAATGGTTCGTTCTGCCTCGTACCACAAAACATAGTGATAGTTACTTTTTTTGCCGGGGTTAATGCGCACAAAACGGGTGTCCACTTTATTCTTGCCGAGGGTGATGATCATGTCGCGGCCTTCATCGTCGCCACCGACGTTCGTAGCAAAGCTGCTCTTGAGCCCCATACGGGCGAACGATACGGCTGCGTTTGCGGCATTGCCGACAGCCTTAATAACTTCAGCGTGGTCAAATGGTATCTTCGTACCGAACGGCATGGCAAGCCATTTGCCATGTTCGTTTTCGACGACCTGTGCGTCTTCTTGGAACAATTTTATAAATGCATCGGTTACTATATCGCCGACACTCAGGACATCGATCTGGTGCATAGCCCCTCTTCTTGTTTCATTGTGCTTATGTCTATTGTGGCATGGCGCAGCCTGCTTTGGCAAGCCTAAGCCGGTGATAATCCCGTGTGTTTTTCAATCCGTCCCAGCCGCATGGCATGTTCATCAAAATGGGCATCGTGCGCCCTATCATGACGGTCAAGCCGCTCTAGCCGCTTATTGACAATGCTCACTTCGCCAGTCAGCTCGTGGAGGTCGTGGTCAATACGTGTGACGGTGTGCTTCACGGTCTGCAGCTCGCCATCGATGCGATCAACCTTTTGTTCCAAGCTGCCAAAACGTGCATCAACTTGCGCGAAGCGTTTGTCCACCTGCGCGAAGCGTTCATCCATTTCGGCAAACCCAGCCGCCGTATGTAGCCGCAGGTCCTCAACCGCTTCGTCGATCATCGGTTTGACCCGGTTGGTTATTGCATCATCAATACTTGTATCAACGATGCCTTTAATAGCGTCTAAATCTTGTGTCGTTAAGCTCATGGCCAGAATGTACCACACACTCGTCCGTTAGCAATAGCGTAATTTTGTATGCTATCTAGAGGTCTTGGGCGTGCGACACAAATGCGTCGTGGTCGAGGGTAGATTCGTCCAATTCGCCCTTACTGGCCAGCGAGGCGGTCTCGAGCTGCTTCAAAAATAATTGCTTGATCTGCGCCTTGGCGCTGCGGTCTTGCGCCCATGCTTTCAGCACTGGGTCCTGTAAGGCACGCGAATATGAGAACGTCAGACCCCACGGGTGCGGGCCCTTCTTGGCAATACGGTTCAAGTTTATGAAGGCGTCCTTAGATGTTTGGCCGCCGCTTAGGAATACCACGCCGCCAAGTTCATGCGGCACGTGTTCGTGCAGCGCGCGCACCGTGCGGCTTGCAACGTCATCGTGCTTGATAGGAGCACCGCTATCCTTGCCGGGCAGTATCATAGCCGTCTTCAGGATGGCACCCGGCAGGTGTACGCGGAAGGCGCGCATGGTCTGGAACAGAACATCGTACACGCGGGTCATAACCTTATCGCATTGCTCGATGGTGTGCGTGCCATCAAACAGCACTTCAGGCTCCACAATCGGCACAATGCCGGCATCTTGGCAGATACGGGCGTAGCGGGCTAGCACAAAGGTATTCGCGCCGATACATTCGTCAGTCGGAATACCGTCGCCGATAGTAATAACCGACCGCCACTTCGCAAAGCGGGCGTCTGCACCGTGGTATTCGGTCATCCGCTCCGGCAGGCCATCAAGGCCTTGGGTCAGCTTTTCGCCGTCAAAACCGGGCAGGTCAATCAGGCCGCCATCAACTTTAATACCCGGCGTTACCTTACGGGCCTTCAAGTATTCGCGGAACAGTGGGCCAGCGTGCGTGGACTGCCAGAATGTTTCGTCAAAAAAAATAACGCCGCTCATGTACTTTTCAGCACCGGGGGCGGTCAGCAACAGCTCGCGGTATTCGCGGCGCGTTTCGGCGGTACATTCAACGCCGACGGCGTCAAAGCGCTTTTTACAGCTATTATTACTTTCGTCTGCAGCCAGCAGGCCTTTGCCGTGGGCCACCAGCATTTTGGCGATCTCTTCGAGGTGTGATGTATTCATACTCTCAGTATACAGCTTACGCTTAACATGGGCACGTATAAATGTAGACTGCCGGATGGCGTGGGCGACTATTTACGGTCGATTGCGTCGTGTGCGGCTAGCGTGATGTGCATGCCGGTCAGGCCAAAATGCTCAAAGAGTTCGGCTGGCTGGCCGGATTCACCAAAGTGATCGCGCATACCCACGCGCTTGAGCGGCGTTGGCATCGTTTCGGCAAGCAGTTCGGCGATTGCACCGCCCAAGCCGCCATTGATTTGCGCTTCTTCAGCGGTCACCACCGCCCCCGTTTTATGGACGCTGCGCAGTATGGTCTGCTCATCAAGGGGTTTGATAGTCGGCACATGGATAACTTCTGCTGAAATACCATCTTTTGCCAACATCTTCACGGCCGCTAACGCGTGATAGGTCATGGCACCGGTCGCAATAATCGTAACGTCACTGCCCTCTTTATACACATATGCTTTGCCAATTTCGAACGGCGTTTCGTCGGTCGTAAGCACCGGTGATGCTTCACGCGCCAGGCGCATGTAGCCGGGCCGCGAGTCGGCCGCCATGGCAAGGGTAATCTTTTCAGCTTCAACGGAATCGCCAGGGGCAAACACCGTCATATTCGGCATGACGCGCATCAGGGCTATGTCTTCAAGCATTTGGTGGGTAGCGCCATCAGGCCCAACACTCAAGCCAGCGTGCGAACCAATAATCTTCACCGGGCGGTCGTTCAAACAAATGGTTGTACGAATCTGCTCCCAGTTACGGCCCGGGCTAAACGCGGCGTAGCTGCTAACAAACGGGATTTTGCCCATAGCCGCCATGCCAGCGCCCACGGTTACAATATTCTGCTCGGCAATGCCAGCTTCTATAAACCGCTCCGGGAATGCTTTAGCAAAGGCGTCCATCTTCGTGCTGTCGGTCAGATCGGCACAAATACCAACGACTTGGCTGTTTTGCTCTCCGGCCTTGACCAGGCCGCGGCCAAAGCCAGCCCGGATCGGCTCCCGCTTGGCATCTTTGTCGTCAAAATCATCGCGTAGGTGCAGGTTCATATCAGTGGGTCTCGCCTTTAATTTTGCCTTGTAGGCTGTGTATTTCCTTCAACGCCAGCTTTGCCTGTTCGTGGTTCGGGGCAACACCGTGCCAGTAGAAGTCGTATTCCATGAAGTCGACGCCTTTACCCGGAATAGTGTGCGCCAGGATAACCACCGGCTTCTCAACAATCGCTTTCGCCATGTTACAGGTATCAATGACCGCTTCAACATCGTTGCCGTCAATTTCTAACACGTACCAGCCGAATGATTCGAACTTGCCGCGCAGGTCTTCCAGGGGCATGACCTCTTCGGTCGGGCCGTCAATTTGGATGTTATTGCGGTCAACGATCGCTACCAGGTTGCTGAGCTTATATTTGCCAATGAGCATGGCTGCTTCCCAAATGTTGCCTTCATTCAGCTCACCGTCACCGGTCGTGACGTACACGCGCCGGCGCGTCTGGCCGTCCATGCGCAGTGCCAGCGCCATACCGGCTGCCTGGCTTAACCCAGAGCCGAGCGGCCCGCTGGTCGTTTCCAGCCCAGGTAATTTCGTACGCTCGGGGTGGCCTTGCAGCCGCGAGCCAAATGTACGCAACGTCAGCAGTTCTTCACGGCTAAAATAGCCAGCGTTTGCCATAGCGGCATAGCGTACCGGGCAAGTGTGGCCGTTACTTTGGACGAGGATATCGCGCTCTTCCCAGTCAGGATTATGCGGGTCGTGCTTGAGCACGTTAAAATACAAAGCCGTAAAAATCTCTACTTGTCCGAGAGAGCCGCCAGGGTGGCCGCTCCCAGCCGCCTCAAGCATCTTAATGATGTCCTGGCGGATCTCATTGGCTTTTAACTCCAGCATTTCTACGGAAAAAATTTGTCTCATACTGGTTATGATTATACCTGTTTACGCCGGACGGGCAACTGCCCGGCAAGCGTTTCTAGTTTTTCGAACGATAGGCGGGGGTTGGGGGCATGCTGTATGAAGCCGCCGACGTTGAGTACGTCCACGCCGCCAGCTGCCAGCAACGATGCGTTCTGGTCATTCACACCACCGTCCCAGCCAATCTCGAGTGTCGGCTTCAGCTGCTTCAAATGCAAGACTTTTGAAAGCAAGCGCTGGTCTGCCTGGCCGCCAAAGTGGCCCAAATTGCCTGAAAAAACCAATACGTGGTCTACATACGACAGTGCCGGCGCAATGGCGTCCGGGCTGGTCTCTGGCTTGAGTGCCACGCCCACTTCAACGCCGTGCCGGTGTGCAAATTCGGCAAACGACACAAAATCACCATCGGCCTCAGCATGCACAATAACCAGCTGCGGCTGCAAGTCTATAAGTAATGCGGCGTGTTTGAACGGGTCTTTATACATCACGTGCAGGTCGGCACGCATACCACCGGGCCACCACACGCCGTCTATAGGGACGGTCTTAGTGGGCGCAAACACGCCATCGGCCAGGTCGATATGCACGCGCACCGCAAAATGAGCCAACCGCTCCATCTGCTGCTGATATTCTTCGGGGTTGCTGGCCAGTACGGTCGGACAAATTGTTGTTGCCATAATCTACCGTTAGTATACCGCTTATGGCTGGTAAACGGAACGGCTAACGTGGTCGCTTAACGTGCACTTTCACGCGCGTTTTCACGTATGGCCAGCTAAAACCGGCAATCAAAGAAGCAGCCAGCATTAGCAGGAGCCCGTATCCAATGGCAAAGAATGGTATCAGCAGCGCCATATTGCCTTCCGGTGGTTGCGAAACAGCAGTAGCAAAACGGTAGGTCAGCCAACTGTCAAACAGTAGCCCAAACCCCACAAAGCCATAAAAACCAGCGGTAACATCAAATTGTTTGTAGCGGTGCGCGAACCACTCGGTCAGCCAGGCGACGCCAACATAGCGCGACACGATCATGACCTGACACACTACCAAATAGACGAACGGGAAACGGCTGATAACACTAATAATATTGCCGGTGCCATACCAGACGACCGACCAAATCGCAGCAGGAACCATGGCCACCAAACTTGCTGTTGTGTACGTTTGCCGGATAAGAAATTTCATCCGAGCTTGTCCAGCTCCTGTATCCGCCGTTTATAGCGCGCGGCCCCGGCAAAGGGCGTTGTCAGCCATGTTTCGGTAATCTGAAGTGCTTTATGAATATCCATATATCGTGATGGCAGGCACAGCACATTGCTGTCGTCATCATTACGCCCGGCACGGGCTTCTTCAATGGTCCAGGCCATGCTGGCGCGAATACCCTTATAGCGGTTGGCGGCCATGCACATGCCCTGCCCCGAACCGCAAATCAGGATACCACGGGCATCGCGGTCGTCGCTGGCGCGCATCGCTAACACGGTGCGGGCGGCGAACTGCGGAAAGTCATCACCGGGCGTGAGTTTTTCATCGCCCTCATCAACAACGGTATAGCCGGCATTGGTGAGCAGTGTAATCATTTCCTGCTTCATGGCAAAGCCATTGTGATCGGCACCGATATAAATAATCATGGTGCTTATACTATACCGTTGTTGGGGCTTACTTTTCAACGGTGCGCTGTATCTTCGAGCGCCAGTCGTGTATCTGGCTTTGCGCATTTTTTGAAAATTGATCGGCTTCGTGCAGTATCTGGGCAATGATATCGTTGCGCTTCAATGTGCGTTCGATCCGGGCGTCGTAGTCGCGGATCCGTGGCTCAGCATAGCGCCAGGCGCGAATGGCGTACACCCGGCTGCGTGCGGCGGTCTTGCGGCTGAAGGCGGCAACAGCCACTGCATCCTGGCGGCTGCGGCGCTTGAACATCGTCCATGCCGTGACCGCAGTAGGTTTGATGCGCGGGCGCACATAGGCAATGGATTTGCGGATGAACCCTGGCGCGCGAGGGATCGTAATAATAACGATAGGACGGGGGGCGCGCGGGGCTGGCTGCGTAGGTGGCTTTGGCTGTCCGGAAGCAGCCTGAGCGGACGGCTCCGCAGCGGCAGCAACTGGCGCGGCCACGACTGGCGTTTCTGTTTCTTCTGCCTCATTACGAAGGCCTTCAGGCGTAACCATTGCCGACCGGATGGCTCTGATATCGCGCATGATACCCTTGCGGAACAACAGGCAGATAAAGACTAATAGAAAGCACGCCAACACCACATATACCTGCTCGGTAGACAGTACCACGCCAGTGCCCGGCACTACGCCTGCGGTGGCAAACTGTACGACGGCGTTGTCAAAGGCTTCGACTTGCAACAAGTCCCACACCCCCACGAGTGCAGCGAGGCCGAACACGATACCTATAATTGCCTTCCGATACATAAACACCCCGTATGTGCTATACAAAAATGTAATTATATCACAATATGGGGTGTTATGCACGCTTTTACGCGTTTGCTTTAAACCGTTTTAGACTTTGTGCAAAATACGGCCGATATCGGCGACTTCTTCAACCAAACGGTTGCTGTAGCCCCATTCGTTGTCGTACCAGGCAACAACCTTCAGCAGGTTACCGCCAACAACGGCAGTCAGCTTCAGGTCAACGATAGCAGAGTGGCTGTTGCCGATGAAGTCACTGCTCACCAGCTCTTCTTCGGTCACGTCCAAAATGCCCTGGTAATATGGCTCGGCAGCGGCTTTCTTGAAGACTTCGTTCACTTCTTCTACTGATACGTTACGCTTGGTAACAATCACGAAGTCGCTCAGCGAAACGACTGGGGTGGGAACGCGGATACTCAGGCCGCCAAAGATACCCTGCAAGGCGGGCATTGCCTGGCCGGCGGCAATCGATGCACCGGTGGTGGTGGGTACGATGTTCTCGGCGGCGCTGCGGGCTTCGCGCAGGTCTTTCGCCGGAGCATCTTGCAAGCGCTGGCTGGCGGTGTAGCTGTGGACGGTGGTCATCATGGCTTTCTCGATGCCGAAGTGGCTTTCGATAATAGCAGCGACGGGGGTAATACAGTTGGTCGTACAGCTGGCGTTGCTAACGATGTCACTGCTGCCTTCAAGCTTGTCTTCGTTCACGCCCAGCACAACGGTCGTTGCACCCTCACCCTTTGCCGGAGCGCTGATAACAACTTTCTTGGCACCGGCGGTAATGTGGGCGCGGGCCTTGGCCGGGTCTACAAAGAAGCCGGTCGATTCAATAACGACGTCAATATCCATGTCTTTCCACGGTAGTGCAGCCGGGTCTTTTTCAGCCAAAACCTTAATAGCAGTGCCGTTCACAAAAATACTGGCGTCGTCGTGGCCAACGTCGTGCTGGTAAGCGCCATAGTTACTGTCGTGCTTCAGCAGGTGTGCCAATGTCTTGGTATCGGTTAAGTCGTTGATGGCAACGATTTCAATATCGTCGCGGTCAAATGCGATTTTAAAGGCATTACGGCCAATACGGCCGAACCCATTGATAGCTACCCTTGTTTTTGCCATGGTGTATCATCCCCTTTTATAGCGTTAGCATATTCTATTAAACATTGTACAAGAGTTTCTCTCTGGGACAAGAGCGCTTAAGGTTAGCATATGCATTCAGTGACTTATTCCATAGGTCGGGTATTTTGCCGGGCGTACAATAGGCGGACAAAATAAGTAATGGGGAGGGCTGTTTTATGCATATTACTTCAACGATGGGGAGCAAGTACAAACAGTACACGCGGGCCGTGAAACGAACGGGCACCGCGTTATTAGTAGCGGGCGTTTTTGCCAGCCCACTGGCATTCACTGGCGCGGTGGGGGCTGCGCCCGTATTTACGGAATACCCGATACCAACGCAAAACGCCAATGGCGCAGACGCCACGACCGGGCCAGATGGCGCCATGTGGTTCAGCGAGCGCGGCGTGGGCAAAATCGGCCGCACGACAACGGCGGGCGTGACCACGGAATACACTATTCCATCGCCGCATTCATCGCCGGTGGGCATTACAACCGGCCCGGACGGCGCAGTGTGGTTTGCCGAAAGTGACGGCGGCAACGTCGGCCGTATCACTACCGGCGGTACATTTACCGAGTATCCCCTGCCGAGCGGCGCATCGCCGACCGACGTCGTGACCGGCCCCGACGGCAACATATGGTTCAGCACTTGGACGTGGGGCGCAGGAAAAGTAGATATCAGCACCGGCACCGTAACCGAATACTCAGCCCGGACCGGCAGCAACGCCCCGCAGATGCGGGCAATCACGACCGGTCCTGACGGCGCACTGTGGGCCACTGAGGAATCGCAAAACTCGCTCGACCGTTTTGACACCAGCGGTAACCTTACCCGCTACCCGATCACGAACGGCATGGTCAACGCCGCCGACATTATAACCGGCCCCGACGGCGCGCTGTGGTTCACCTCTTCTTCTGGCGGCAGCATAGGCCGTTTTGACATGACAACACATGCCCAAACCAGCTTCACGACCGACGAGCCATACTACATACCGGAAATGACCATCGGCACGGACGGCGCACTATGGTTCACTGAAGTAGGCGCCAACAAACTCGGCCGCCTAACGACCGCTGGCGCATACAGCTCGTACAGCGTACCAAGCCGCACGTCGCCATACGGCATTACCGTCGGCTCAGATAACGCCCTGTGGTACACCCAGTACGGTGGCGATAAAGTTGGCCGCGCGCTCGTTAACCACGCGCCAATCGTGAATATCACCAACCCGGGCGCGAACAGCACGGTGAGCGGTACGGTGAATATTACAGGGACGATTAACTCGAACTCGCCGTACAATGTACAGCTATACGTATTTAACAGCGCCGGCCAGTCCGTAGCCGCCAAGTACCAATACGCCGTACCAGACAGCACCACTGGCTACGGTTACAGCTGGGACACAACAGCCGTGCCGAACGGTAACTACACGGTATACTTGTCCGCCCGCGACGCCCAAGGCAACAAAGATGCCGGGTCAACGTCTACGGTGCACGTGACCGTACAAAACTAAGCGCATTCATTAGAACGCGCTTGCGCAGCGCGCATATATAAAATGAGGGGTTTGCGAGGCCCCTCATTTTGATTCACACATTTACATTAGGAAAGACAGGGGATGCACTTTAAATTATGTACTGGAAAGACAATCGTGCATATAACGACGAAAGAATGAGTTGTGCGGAAAATAATATTTCAAAATTACGTGAATTAGTAGAGTTAATCATTTAAAGTAGTTAAAGATATGGAAAAATTAGAATATCTGAGCGTCCCCTTAGATGGCATTACTACAACGCTACAACTGCCATATATCATTTACTCCTCTCACGAATATGAGATCGTCCTCAAAGAACTGACATCTAGTGACGTGGAGCGCGCTTTCAGACTTAGAATTGTTGAGGATGCCAATACTGGCGCTTATCACATGGAATCGACCGAAGAGTACAACTTTTACGGTGATGATCATATTCAGTATTACTTACACGATTCCAAGTTGCAGCTTTGTGTCGTTCCTAAGAATAGTATTTTAGATAACACATTCCGCGAACGGCTATCACTGGCACTTGAATGTGCCCTCGGATATTTTGATGAACACGTATCTTGGGTTTACGAACAATTTGCCTCAGTAGCATCGCGTGGTGCCTACAGATCACATATGAGCATGTGCAGTAAAGGCACCTTCGACGCAAAGGTGGTGGCTATAATCCGGCTAATTATTAGCTACAAGGATTCTGGAGAACTACCAGAACACAAGTTTGAAACACTTCGTGCACTATTAAATTCTGCCCGACATCAGGCAGGCGCTGCAGATGTAGCATGCGTTCTGTATTTCAGCGTTCTGGAGTCCGTATACGTACAAAGTAATCAGGAACTTGCTTATAAACTCTCGATGAGAATGACCAAAAAACTCAACAAAGACCACGCCTTTGCGAGAAAAGTTATGGATATGTATTCGAGGCGCGGGGATGTTATCCACGGCACTGAAAAAGGTGATGTATTTTCACAGGAGGAGCTACGCCTACTCGAAGGGCTAGCAAAGAGATCCTTTGTCAGCTTCGTCGAGACCCCTCGTGATTTCAGTAATACGAAGCTCGATAAGCTGTTATTGCAGTAAACAGCTCTACGCCATTATGTTTTAATGGAGTCATGAGTATAACAAAGCAGCAGTTAACCGAACTCGAAAAGTTTCAGAAGAATCTTACCCGCTATCAGGATGCTGCAAATGCAGTGTGGGCAGCCCGACGTACATACGCTTCCAATGCTGACCTGGAAAAAAAGATGAAGCACGAGAAAGACCTGAGAGACAAGCTGAATATCGAGTACGGCGGTCTAGAAGACACTATCAACAATTTACTTGGAGGTAAACCTCTAATGATCGTGCCTAATATACCTGGTTATCGCTGGGACATATTTGCCGAAGCTCTTTCTGCTCGATTTAGTAGCACCAAAGGAGATTGCTTAAATATGGCAACCCAGTCCACAGCACAGGCCGTAGGCAAAGCACGACAGCTTATAAAAAATCCCAACTCATCAAAATCTACTACTCCAGTTCCAGTATTTACAGACGAGCTTTTAAGGAAAGTCCGAAGTCCAAAGATTAAAAAATTATGCGAAGAATTAAACAGATCTTTACCTCAAAATCCCAATAGCGCCGCCCTGCTAATGAGGACTATTCTGTTGATTACTCTGCAGCAGAAAATGGGCAGTAAAGCTAAAAATGATTTGGCTCCGGTCTTGAATCAAGCCATAGCCCAAGATGCCTATGGTGATACGGCTATTAAACGGATACTGACAAACTTTGCCGGACTACCCAAGACCCTACTAGATGCCACACACCATAGTCAGTGGATGATTTTCACCGCAGATGATGTTAGTACTTGGCTGCCTGGACTTGTAAAGGTGATTCAGGCTACCTATCCGTAGTTTATATTATTGAGGGCTTATCTCACCCTTATAGAGCCAGCTCGGCACCTTGATATCTTTTGCATCAGGAGCATTGGTAAAAGCTAAGCGTATGAGGCGTATAGCCGTGTATGCCTCTCTCATAATGTCTCTCTGCTTGTGGTTGTACTCGTACTTAAACTCGTCTTTCAAGTCGTGGTGTGACGATTTACTGCGTTCACTACGAACTTTCCTGAAAGTCTTGAGCATACCATCTATAGGGGAGCGGTCTCTGGCGGTCATAAATCTATTGAAGTATTCCTCAAGTAGAGCTATTGTCCCTTTCTGTGTATCCTCAAAGCTTACGACCATTCTCTTTTTAAAGAAATTTCTATTAATATTGTCGCTCATAAGTTTATCCAGGGTTTCTACAAACTCCTGATATTCTCGTTTTGTCGGCATGAGTAACCTATGGAAGTTGCGCGGAGGGTCTGAGCCATCTGCGTAATCTTTCTTGAACAGGTACACGCCTTCGATGGCTACGGCCATTCTGTTGATAATTTCTAACTCGACTTTAAGCGCCTCGTACATGGTGGTATCAAAGTCCCAATCGCCTATAATCTGAGATTTAACAAAGCCGTACTCAGGGTCATATTTTGCCATATCTAACAACCGATGCTTCCAGAGCGTCTGGTGTTCTGGTGTGAGCTTGTGTAGATAGTAAGGTACACCAATAACGCAGGTTTTAGCGTCATTCTCATAATCCTTACTAAAGCCCATGCCGAATGTCTCCACGATTACCCTCTCGCTTTCAGGCATGTCATCATCGTAATCTGCAAGAGAAATTCTACCAGCAACACCCGAGTAGTCATATACGTAGCGTGGATCGTCTCGGTAGTTCTTAAGAACTTGGGGGTCAAAGGCGAGAAGTTCAAGCTGAGGCATTCCTAACGCCAGCATTAAGGAGAATGGACGACCTTCGTAGTCGCTTTGCTTTACGACATTTTTTAGGTGTTTAGCCGTTGGGTAAAGCACGGCGTATGCGAGTTCTTGAGGGCCGACGTGGGCGAGGGTTTTTAGGAGTACCTCTACATTACCCAAGGACATGGCCTTAATGTGGGGATTGGGATGACCGAAACCGAAGTGAATCTCAATATCGCCACTTTCGATAAGGATTCGTAAGTCTTGTTTTGTGAGGGAGTACTTTTCGCGCAACGTAGCTAAGGGCAAACCATTAAACTCGCGAGCATATAGATAGAAATTGGTGATTTCATCTATAATCGTAGGCTTTTGTTGCTTTTTCATAAGTACGGAATAATCTTAACCAATGATGAAATCGGTGGCGCCGGCCAGACTCGAACTGGCGACACGATGTTTTCAAAGCACCTGCTCTACCAACTGAGCTACGGCGCCACCAAATTCACAATTAAGCTAATTATACACCTTGTCTAGCGGCTAAGCATATCTTTCTAGAGTCGCATAACTGACAACTTATAAAAAATAAATCCAAACCTGATTTTAAGTTCTAGGTGGTGTGAGGGTAAGTATTAGAGCTCCTGATCCTAGCGGCGTTATAAAGCCGATACGCCATAGCAAACGTATGCATCCGCAGCAGCACATCATAATCAGTATACTGCGGGAAATCAGCCACCGGCACCCACTGATATCGATCATGTTCAAAGCTCAGGTGTATGGGCGTGTCTTTGGGCACATACGTCTGATAGAACAGCCACGTGCCGGTACCGCCGCCGGCCAGGCGGGGATTGCTGGTGGCGAATACCAGCGCGGGGGTATCAATCTTCAGGCCACATTCTTCTAAGGTCTCGCGCGCTAGCGTCTCTGCGAGGCGTTCGTCTGGCTCAGCGCGGCCGCCGGGCAAATCCCAGGTGCCGGCGTGGAGGGGGTCGGTGGGGCTGCGGCGCAGCAGTAATAACTCACCTGCTTCGTTCACGACCAGCGCGCGGCAGGTCACGGTCTTTGGCGTGGCGGCATCTAAAACGCGGTTATCAATAACAAACTGCAATAATTCCTGGTGCGGCACGTAGCCGCTGGCAGCGAGAGCCGCTTCGGGGGTGAACCATTCAAAGCTGCTGTGCTCGGGGCTCAGCGTAATAGTAACGTCATCTGGCACGTATGCAAGAAACAGTAGCCAGCAACCGACGCCGTAGCCGCCGGTGCGGGTGGCCGCAAAAATAAGCTGCGGGTCGTGCAGCTGCAGACCTGCTTCTTCTTGGGTTTCACGAATAACGGTCTCGTAAGCGTCTTCGCCGGGTTCGGCATTACCGCCCGGGAAGTCCCAGCCGCCGGGCCGGTTCTCGTCAGTGTCGCTGCGGCGCAAAAAGAGTATTTCGCCGCGTCCGTTTACCAGTAATACCTTGGCGAACGTGCGAACCATAGAATTATTTGCCGTAACGGGCGATAGATTCTTCGATGATCTTCTTGGCGTCTTCGACGTTGCCCCAGCCTTCTACTTTGGTAGAACCAGGCTTCTTGAGGTCCTTATAGTGTGTAAAATGGTGCTCGATCTGCTGCTTCCAGCGTTCACCCAAGTCGTCGATGCTGTTGATGCTGTCGCCGGTGTTGCGGTCGTCTGCGGGTACAACAACAACTTTGTGGTCGGCTTCGCCGTCGTCAATAAAGTTCAAAACGCCAATAACCTTTGCTTCCAGCCACACGCCGGTCGGGATCGGACCGGTCACAACCAATGTGTCCAGTTCGTCGCCGTCTTCGTCTTTGGTCTGGGGGATAAAGCCGTAGTTACAGGGCTTGGCAAAAATCATCGGCTCCACGCGGTCCAGCATAAAACAGGCGCGTTCGCGGTCCCATTCGATTTTCATGTTTGAACCCTGCGTGATCTCCACAACGGTGTTTACAATGCCGTTTTGCCAGTCACCCGTCGTTAGTACTTCGTTAAAGTCAGCCATAATACACTCCTCTTTGCTTCATGGCTATTGTACACTGGTAGTAGCATCATGACAAAGATCATTGGACACCGTGGCGCGCGTGGGTTGGCGCCGGAAAATACTCTGGCTAGCTTTACTGAAGCCCTGGCCGCTGGCGTTGACGAGATTGAGCTGGACGTACGTGTTACCAAAGACGGCATATGCGTCTTGAACCATGACAAATTCCTGCACGACATATCCGGCCGCAGCCTGCGCCACATGCGCATTGCCGATTGCACACTGGATGAGCTACAGAGCTTCCGCCAGGATATTGCCCTCCTGGAAGATGCCATTGAACTTATCGACCGCAGCGTACCGATTATCGTAGAAGTAAAGCCACGCGTGCCGACTGCCGAAGTCATTGCCGTTATCGACCGCTTCTTAGCCAAAGGCTGGCAGCCGTCCGACTTCCTGCTGGCATCATTTAGCCAGCGCACACTGCGCCAATTGCACGCGGCACTGCCCGGTATCGAAAAGGTCGTGAACGAGCATTTTGGCGGCTTCCACGCCACCTGGCGCGCCCGGCGGGTACAGGCCAAGCGCCTAGCCTTTAACCAGCACAACCTGTGGTGGGGATTCATTGCATCAATGGCAAAGCACGGCTACAAAATAATCGCCTACACGGTGAACGACCCCGCCAAAGTCGCCAAATGGGAAAAGCGCGGCCTATTCGCAATCGTTACTGACTACCCCGACCGCTTTAAGAAATAATATGCAGCATTGGACACTCGACCACACTGAACAGGTAGGGGCGCGTATGCTGACGTTCTGGTTTAAGCCGGAACGGCCCGTAGATTACGTGGCTGGGCAATTTACCGAGCTATTCTTGCCGCACGACGCCGCCGATACCCGTGGCCTGCGGCGCTGGTTTACTATCAGCAGTTCACCCACCGAGTCGCTGGTCAGCATCACCACCAAGATGGCGGCGCACGAAGGCAGCAGCTTTAAGCGGCAGCTCGCCAACCTGCAGCCAGGTACCGTCATACAAGCCGCCGACCCGATGGGCGACTTTGTGCTGCCGAAAGATAAAACCATACCGTTAGTGCTGGTTGCGGCCGGCATTGGCGTAACACCTATCCGCAGTATGGTCACCTGGCTGGCGGACACACATGAAGAACGCCATGTATCGCTCATACAGGCGGCCGGATCACCCGATAGCCTGCTCTACCAGGAACTGTGGGCGCGCTATCCCCTGAGCTATACCAGTATCGTCAAGCGGCCCAGCGCCGAATACCAGGGCGCTGTTGGCCCGCTCACGGCGGACGCCATTCTGCAGGCCGCACCGCCGGACGCTCGCAACCTCTACTACTTGTCAGGCCCTGAACTGCTCGTAGAACAGCTTACCAAAGACTTGATTGCGGCCGGCATACCCGACTACCGGGTTATTACCGACTACTTCCACGGCTATCGCTAGCCGAGGGCGATGCGTACCGTACGGTGCTCGTCCCTATCGTCTGCGGTGTATACCATGCTTAATCGCGGGCCGTTGTGGCGCATGCCAGACCGCAATACGACCGCCCGCCAATCGGTCTCTTTTGTTTGCAGGTCAAAATGGGTGATGGTAGCTATTTCACGCTCTTGCTGTGGGCCAGTGCCAGCTTCCTCGCGTGCCGCCTCGACACAGTTCCAGTGGGCGACCGCCTCAAGCACACTTGGCACATGCAAGCCTAAGCCAGGATTCTGGGCTTGGCGCTCGGCGAGTATCGCAACTTGCTCTTCCAGCGGTTTGCCGCTCAGTTGTTTGTCGTCTTGATCAGGCATCAGGCTGAACTGTAGCGGCGAATCACCGATAGGGCCGGATAATTCACGGCCATTATAATACTGGGTTATATCAGGGCTGACGGCCGACACGCCATCGGGTATCTTATCTTTGAAGCTCCGGGCCGCATCCACGATTTGCTGCGGCCTGGCGACCACGTTCGGCGTAATCACCACGGTATGATTCACGCCGTCTGCCTTTTGGTCGGCAACATAATCGTACACACCCGTATCACGCCATAGGTTGTCTTGGGCAGCAAATAAATCAGCGAATAATTCGTCCGTAACGACAATACCCTCGCTGCTGCCTCCCGGGTAGGCGCCAGTGGTGATTTCCTCTTGCCCGGAGGCCGTCAGCGCATCAAGTGTTTGCTTATATGCAGCAAACGCGCGGGGTGCCTGTTCCTGAATTTCGGCAGCCACCGTGTCAACGTCCGGATAGGCGTAATCAGATTCCGGCCCACAATAATCGGGGTCTCCGTATATATCAGAGGTATCCAGTGTCTCGATGCCCGTATCATTACCTTCGTCAGAGAATGACAGCTCGGCAGCTTCACCGGCGTCATCCGGCCCTTCAATAGGTCGGCTATAGTTTTCGGCAGGAAAATCGTTCATGGCATCCCTCTCAGCAAGTGCTTACTAATATAAAAATCATAGCACACGCGTGCTAGGCAACGCCGTATTGGCGCTCGTGGCCATCGAGATATTCACGTATATATAGTGCGGCCGAAGCACCATCGCCGGTAGCGCTGGCAATCTGCATGGTCGCGCCGCTGCGGACATCGCCAGCTACGAATACACCGCGCATGGATGTTTCCAGGTTGTCGTTCGCTTTGATAAGCCCGATTTCATCGAGTTCGATATCGGTACCGGCCAAAAACTCAGTGTTTGGCTTCAAACCTACGAATACGAACACACCATCGGTTTGGAATTCGACTTTGTCGCCCGTTGTCTTATCGGTGCCAATAACGTGTGTGACCTTGCTGTCCTCGCCAACGATTTCATCGGTAGTGGTATTGAAGTGCACGGTGATCTTGTCGGCGTGCTTCTCTTTTAGTTCCTGTTGGAGGACTTCGGAGGCGCGCATGTGGTCGGAGCGGACGAGTAAGTCGATGTGCGACGCAAAACGCGTCAAGAACATCGCCTCTTGTACGGCGGAGTTGCCGCCGCCTACCACAACCAGTTTTTTGTCGCGGTAAAACGCGCCGTCACAGGTTGCGCAATAGTGCACGCCGTGGGCGTAGTATTCCTTTTCGCCCGGGACACCGATTTTCTTGTAATCACTGCCGGTGGCAATCAGGACTGCCTTGGCGAGCACTTCGCCATCGGTCGTTTCCAGGCGCTTGTATTTGCCTTCGTCGGTAACGCCCTTTACGTCAGCTTGGATGCGGCTGACTTCACCCAGCTCAATCTGCGCGCCAAAGCGTTCAGCCTGCTCGCGCAACTTATCGGCATATTCCAGGCCGGCGATACCTTGCGGGAAACCGGGATAGTTGTCGATCCAGTCGGTCACTGCCGCCAAGCCGCCAACAACGCCACGCTCGTATAATACGGTGTCGATGTCCTCGCGGGTGGTGTATATGGCAGCACTCAATGCTGCCGGGCCGGCACCAATCATAACAACATCGTGGATGGGAGCGCTGGTGCGCGTTGGATCGTCTGCCATAGTGTCCCTTTCTGGGGTTACGCTACTGCCGGGGCAAGTTTAGCGAGGTTAAAGCCTACGACGACTTCTTTGCTGTCGTCTTGCTTGGTAACAACCGTTACCGGAACCGTTAGGGCGCCGCTCAAAGCCAGTGCTTCAGCTTGGCGCTCGGGGTTATCGTCAAGATTTACTACTTCGTACCCGAAGCCCTTATTATCGAGCCATTTTTTAACCATAGCGCAGTATGCGCACGTGTTGGTAGTGAAGATGGTAATATTTTTGACCATAGTAATCCCCTCCTAGGTTTTGTTTTGAGTCTGCTATGTATTGTATATAGCGCTTATGGTTAGCGCAATACGCTACATATTGTGTTTTTTACGCTAACGCTTACTGTCCGACTTTGTGCAGTGTGATGTCGAATACCAGGTCGGCATTTGCTGGAATACCGGAGCCTTGTGGCGGGTTTGCACCATATGCCTGGTCTGCTGGAATGTACAAGCGGCGCGTGCCGTTGACCTTCATGCCAGGAACACCATTGGTCCAGCCGGGGATAACGCCATTCAGGCTAAATGACACTGGCTGGCCGCTGTCGAGCGAGCTTTGGAAGATAACACCGGTTGCAGCAACGGCACCGGTATAATCTACGGTCACCGTGTCGCCTGCCTTGACTTCGTCGCCGTCGCCAGGCGTTGTGTCTTGTGCCTTCAGACTGTCGATCTTGCTGATCGGCGTAAAGTCTTTCAGCTGAGTGCCTTGTAGTTTGCCATCTGTTGGTTGCACGGTTTTCTCCTTATTAGTTGAGGTGTCCGTGGTAGATGCCGGTGTCGACGTCTGTTGGTTCACGTTCTTCGCCTCTTTATTGTCTTTATATAACTGCCAAATAACGATAAAGCTCAGGCCAAACGAAAAGGCAAAAAATAGTACTGCTAACCCTAGAGCAAAAGCCCGATCACGCTTCCGCGCCATATATCCTCCATTCCCTTGTGGTGAACATTATTATACCTGTACCACGCGCATCTGCCTAGGCAGCAATGTCGTATTTTTTAAGCTGTTTCTTGCCAGACTCAGTATGACGGCCCTGGAACTTCAATAATTCGGCGTAAATGCCCTTGCTGGCGGCGAGTTCTTCTGGCGAACCAATCTCATTCACGGTGCCATCGGACAGCGTTACAATCTGGTCGACATTCTGGATGGTGCTCAAACGGTGGGCGATGATAATGGTCGTCCGGCCTTTCATAAGGCGCTCCAGCGCTTCCTGCACCATAGCTTCGCTTTTGCTGTCCAGGCTGCTGGTGGCTTCGTCTAATATCAGTATCGGCGCGTCTTTCAGGAGTGCCCGGGCAATGGCAATGCGCTGTTTCTGGCCGCCGCTCAGTTTCAGGCCGCGCTCTCCAATTTCGGTGTCGTAACCCTTTTCAAATTTCATAATAAATTCATGGGCATTGGCAGCTTTGGCGGCAGCGGTAATCGCCTCGTCGCCGGCCTTAGGATTGGCATACGAAATATTCTCGCGGATAGTGCCGCTGAACAGCGCCGGTTCCTGGAATACGATGCCCACACTGCCGCGCAAGCTGTGTTGCGTAACCTGGCTGACTGTCTGGCCATCAATGCGGATAGCGCCGTCTGTTACGTCATATAAGCGCAGCAGCAGGTTGGTCAGTGTTGTCTTGCCTTCGCCGCTTTCGCCCACCAATGCTACCTTAGTGTCAGGCTTGACCGTAAAGCTTACGCCCTTTAAGACGGGCTTGTCTTTGTCGTAGCTGAACCACACATCATCAAACACAATTTCACCGTTGGTCACACGTAGCTTTTTCGCGCCAGCCATGTCAGCAATTTCAGGGACCACGTCCATCACTTCAAAGAAGTCGCGGCTGTTCGAAATGGCCCGCTGGATAGCGTCAACTAAAAAGCTGATGGTGAAGATTGGCATACGGATCAGCACCGCATACTGGATGAGCAGCACCATGGTGCCAATGGTGTACACACCGCGAGCCGTTTCTACAAAGATGTACACGAAGACTGCCAGGAAAATAACATTCAGCACCGAGCGGCGCAGAATATCTTGCGTGTGCCACAGTTTGCTTTGCGGATAGGTCGTTTTGACGATCTTGTCATATCGTTGTTTAAAGAACAACAATTCTCGTGTTTCCTGCAGGAAGCTCTTTACGACGCGCACCTGCCCGACTGATTCAGCGAACCGGCCGCTGGCAATGTCCTGCTCTTCGTTGATCTCTTTTTGATACCCCTGCCACTTGCTGCTGGTGCGTGTGGTCAGCCATATAAATATCGGGTACAACGACAACAGCATCAAGGCCACCGGCCAGCTGTAAATGGCCACGATAACCAGCGAGAAAATAGTACTGAACAAGAACTGCAAAAAGTTATTGCTCATGGTCTGCATAAACGAACCGAGCTGGTTGATGCCGCGGCTCATGCGGTTGATAATTTTTCCCGACAGTTCAGTATCAAAATACTTCTGCGGCAGGCTTAGCACGTGTTGGTAATACCGCTGGCTCAGCAGCTGCTGCAGCTTAACCGACATAATATCGCCGATGTACCCGCCCCAGTTGCTGAAGATAGTCTGGCCAAAGTCAGTCACAAAAATAAGCACCGCATACAATGCAACGACCTTCACGTCCGGGTTGCCATGCTGCATTTGGTCGATAGCAGCTTTGGTAAGCAACGGCTGCAGCTGGGTCATAGCCGCCAGCAGAATGGTAAAGAACGAAATGGCCGTGTAGTACGGCTTCAGTTCTTTGGTAAATTGAATAATGCGCCAGATGTCTTTCATGGGGTTTACTATACCTTATACAGCGGCTGTTTTACCAGCCGCCGCCACCTCCGCCACCACCTCCGCCGCCACTGAATCCACCACCGCCACCAAAACCGCTGCTCGAGCTGTTACCAGATGGTGTAAAGGCCGTCGTCACCGTGGTGCTTAACGGCCCGGATAATGACGATGCCAAATAGACGGCGTTAAAGGTTGTCCAGTTGCCGCTGTACCAATCAGGCGGCGTCGTGTATAGCTTTTCGAATTGCTTGGCCCATTCGTTCTCCACACCCAGCACCATGGCATACGGCAACAGTTTTTCAAACAGCTCGACCGTTTTGACCGGCTGGTGTGCGTTGGCGGCATACGGGGCGTTAGGGGCCTGCATTTGCTTCAGCCGCTCGGTTTCAGTCACCTGCAAGAACAGCTTTAACCCTAAAATACGGCGCTTTGCTTCCACGCCCTTCAGTGTCCGGCTCGGCACAAAATGCAAAAATAGGAAGGCAACTGCCGCGCCAGCTGCCAAGCCAATCCAGGCCGGGGCGCCAACGTGGATAACGCCCATGCCGAATGCCAGGATCACCAGCGCGCCGATGGCGAACCCATGATAGGTCGTAAGCAGGGTGAACGGATTGCTGCGGAAGTAGCCCTTTTCTACCAAGCCGTCACTCACCTGGGTACGGATGGTGGTCGTCTCTTTCGCCAGCATCGGCAGCTGCGTTGCGTCCACCTGCTGGCCCGCAGCGTATCCAACGCCGAATATGGCCTGCAGCAACGTCAGCTCGTACGTCGTCAGTCCGGTAGTGTCGGCGTTGCGCAACTCAAAGGTATACACCAGCTTGTGCCCGAGCAGCAGCCGCTTTTTGTTTTCTTCTATAATCTTTACGTACCCGCGGATAGCCAGGTCGATGATGGTTGCCGTTATATCGCTATTGTCAGTTTTAAAGTCCAGCACGGTACCAACCTCAATCGGCTTCAGGCCGTCAGGCGCTTCATATTCCGGTACGATCGTGGTGCGGTTTTTGGGGTCACGGCCGCGTTTGTACCAATATATACCCGCCGGTACAGCAAGCAAGATGAACGGGACAAAGAACGCGACGGCCCCTGCGCTATATTCACCCAGCGTGTCTATGATAGTCGATGGTGCAAAATAACCTTTTTGGAAGCCGACAACGGTGGTTAATGTTTCCGTAGGCGAGAGTACGCGCAAGCTCTTGGCCTCGAGCGTCCGCGCGTTGTCGCTGGCGGCGATACTGCAGTGCTGGTCGGTGCTGCCATACGAACCCACATAACACTGCGGCGTTGCGGCGCTCAAGCGCAAGCCCTGCGGCAGGTGTAAGGTGGTCGATACTGATAGAAACCGCTGCTGCCACTGGTTGCCGTTAACATCCCAATACAGCTCATCGTGGTCCGGATAAAAACTGATCACGTTGCGCACTGTGTAATCGATGGTATATTCCTGGCGGCCGGTGATGGTGCGGTTCGCATCGCCAATCTTAAGTACTAGGTTACTGTTTTCGTTGGTCGTGGTGTACAACGTGGGCGCGCCGCTATCAGATGACACGCGGTTCACGTGCACCTGCAGCTGGTGCTTTTTGTAGGAAGTAGGGATGGCGCGCAGAATACCGTGATTATAGTCCGTAAAGGCCACATTGATGCGCTCTACGATGTGCAGCTGCCCTTGCTTGTCGCTATTGGTAAGCGTTTGGTCGGATGCAAACCGCGTCACCGTAAAATCATTCACATCGGCGGATGCGGCAGGCACTAGGGCAAAACACAGCAGCAGCCCACTGATTACCGCCACGCCAAGCGCTTGCCGCCACCGCAGATTCACGGCTAAAAGTCCATGTGTTTACCGGTGTAATCAACCATGCGTGCATTTGGCAGCTTGTCTTCGTGTTCCAGAATCAGCCCTAAAATAGCACGGGCAGATTCGACCGGCTTGAGCGGCGCGTCCTCGCCGCCAATTGGCGTTTGCATCCAACCAGGGTTAATAAGCACTGATTTAAAGCTCGGGTTGAGCTTGGCAAAACTAACCATCGCATAATTAACGGCCGCCTTGCTGGCGCTATAAGCCCAGTGTTGGGCGTGGAATTCGTCGAATGCAGCATAGGTGCCCATCCCGGAAGACATCGTAACCACCAGCTTATCAACGCCGGCATGCAGATTACCTACCAACGCATCGGCCAGCATTTTTGGCGCAAGAGTATTCACCTGGAACAACCGGGTAAGCGTGGCGAAGTCTGTCGTAACCGCGGCAGCATCTGGTGCGGCGTCGTACATAGCCGCATTGTTAATGATGACGTCAATCGGTGCGCCCTGCAGCCGGGCCGCCAGCCCTTGCACGGCATGCGGGTCGGTAAGGTCACATAATTCGATCTGCACGTGCTCGGTGTCGGGCAATTCCGGCACTTCGCGGGCTACGGCAATCACTCGCCAACCAGCCTCAACAAAACCGCGGGATAGCGCAAAGCCGAGACCTCTATTTGCACCGGTAACAAGGACTGTTTTCATACTAAACCCTTTCTGCGTGCAGCGACGCGGCAGCGGCCTGGGCTACGCCATCAAGCAGCGCACGAACCACCTCGTCGGTGAGTGTCCGCTCGTAGCTGGCAATCTGCAGGCGTAACGTAACTTGCTTGTGGCCGGTGTCGTCAGGACGCTGGTAAATATCCAGCGGTGACAGCGTGTAATAGGTGTCTTGCGGACGATTCTTGCTAATAAACGTATCAGCCAGCGTGGCAACGTCAGCATAGGTAGCGCTGGCGTCAACTTTCAAACAAATGTCTTGTTCTACCTTCGGGAAGCGCGGTAACGCATGGTAGCGCGAAGCGCCGGTCATGCTCTGTAATATAGACTTCGGACCAATTTCGAAACCGGCAGTATGGTTAGGCAGTTTGAGCTTTTTAAGAACACTGCGCTTGAACTCACCAATAATGCCCAGTTGCTCGCCCCCCTTAACTGCCACGATTGCCGAACGGGTGTGGTCGTATGGCTGCATCACCGGGTAGTCGTGGGATTCCTGCAGCGGCGTATACTCCAGCTCAAAGCCGAAGCGCTTCGCGAGCGCCTCGAGGTAAACGCGCGCTTCATAATACGCAGCGCCGGCGGGCATATCCGGGGCTTTATCTTCGGCAGTCACCACAAAGCCAAGCATGTCGAACTCCGTCGGCAGGCCCTGGTCATCGTCGGCATGCAGTAAGTTATGCGTCTTGCCCAGTTCGAACAATGCAAAATGCCCATACCCAGCCTTGATGTTCTGGTGAATGCGGTCCAGGAGGTTTGGCACGATGCTCATGCGGTAATATTGCAGGTCCGGACTGAGGGCGTTTGCCACCTGGAAGGCCTGCGCGGCATGCTGGCCGACTTTCTCAAACAAGTTGCCGTGCACAAAGCTGTAGGTCAGCACTTCGTTGGCACCGGCGTCGGCCAGTACGTCACGGATTTCTGCTTTCAGCGCCAGCATCGGATTTTTGGTGGCGGGCGTCAAATCGCGCCGCGGCAGGTCCATAGGCAGATGGTCGTAGCCATACAAACGGCCGACTTCTTCAACGATATCTTCCGGGATTTCAATGTCTGTGCGCCAGAACGGTGCGCTAACTTCCAGCGTATCGTCGGTAACCGACACGGTACATTCAACATTTTCCAGCAGCGTCTTAATCTCGGCTGCCGGCAAGTCCCAGCCTAGGCGGGCGTTAATGAAATTGCGGGTCACCTGCACCGGTGGATGCACGCTGCCGCGAGCTGTCGTTTCTTCCGACAGGCTATTTATATCAATGACCTGGCTGGCCACCTTACCACCAGCATACTGCCGGATTTCGTCGGTAATCTTCGCCAACACCGCCAGGTTCTGTAACGGGCTCTGGCCTTTGTTGAAGCGCGTGACAGCATCGGTAAATAAACCGTGCGCCATCGATGTGCGGCGGATAGAGTACATATCAAATGTTGCGCACTCAATAATAATATTGTGTGTGTGTTCGTCAACTTCTGTTTCGCCCCCGCCCATAATGCCGCCAATGCCAATCGCCTGCTTGTCGGTGGCGATCATGATCGCTTCAGGGCGCGGCTCGACTTCTTTACCGTTTAACAGCAGGATTTTCTCGTTTGGCTTGGGGTTGCGGACGACAATCGTCGCCTGGCCGCCATCGCTCAACGCCGCTACTTTGTCGTAGTCATAGGCGTGCAGCGGCTGCCCGGTCAGCATCATGTAGTAGTTGGTGTAGTCAACGATATTATTAATCGGGCGCAGGCCGACGCTCGCCAGATGTACCTGCAGCCACACAGGGCTCTGCTTCACCTGGACATCACGCAGCGCAACAGCGGTAAAACGCGGTACTAGTTCGGGTAGCTCATTGCGCACTTCCACCGGCAGCGCATCGGTCTCTACGCCAGGGAACGTAGGGTTAGGCACGTACCAATCCGGGCTTGTGCTCGGACGGCGGGATATACCTTCAATTTCGCGGGCGATACCCAGCCAGCCAAAACAGTCCGGCCGATGGGTAAACATTTTATTTTCCATATCAATGACGACATCACCGCGCAGATTAAACGCATCGGCAAAGGCCGTTCCGGGCGCAATATCGCCGTCAATGTCCAGCAGCCCTTCATGGCTGTCGCCCAACGTCAGCTCGCGGGCGCTGGCCAGCATGCCGTTGCTTATTTCACCGCGCAGCGGGCGGGCTTCCAGCACAAAGGGGTCCTTGCCATAGGTATCCGGCACCGTACTGCCCGGCGGCAACCAAGCGGCCGTCATACCGGCATGCACATTCGGTGCGCCGGTTATAATCTGGATATAACCATCTGCATCGCGCTCGATGTTGTCCATCTTGCCGCCATCATCAATCGTACATATATGGAGGTGGTCGGAGTTAGCATGGTCGGTACAGGTTACGACCTTTACGATAATTACCCCGTCAAATCGCGCCCCAAACGGGATAGTTTCTTCAACCGCGCCCAGCTGGGCACCGATTTTTTCAACCAATGGATCAATACCGCCGGCGAGCGGATCGCCGGCAGAAAGATAATTTTTAGCTACATACTGCGCTATACTGGTACTGATTTTCATTACGCCGCCTCTTTGATCTTCTGCTGTATCTCGGTCAGTTGTTCGTCACTCATTTTCGGCCCTTCAACGGTTGTAAGGTAGCCGGCGTATTCCGGGTAAAATTCCTGATGCTTGCTCCATACGCCGGTCTGGCCGCCCAAATCGCCATGCAGCGGATACAGCTTGGCATGCACATGGGCCACGCCCGTGCCTTCAAATACCAGCGCTACCCGCTCGACACCAAAGGCTTTCTCGAGCAGTTTGGATACTTTCTTGGCCGCAACCATCAGGCCGGCGATCGCGTCATCGTCCATTGTAAAGATATAATCGCCAGGGTTTTGCTTGGGGATGACCACGGTCACGCCAGGTGTTGTCGGGAATGGCGTTAAGAACGCCAGGTACGTGTCGTCTTCCCAAACCTTAAAGCTGGGAATGCTGCCGTCTACAATCTTGTCGAATAGTGTCTGTTCTGCCATATCGTTATTCCGTATCCTTATGCGCTGAATTGTTTTAAGAAGTCCAGCTTGCCGCTTTCAAAGTAGCGCACGTCTTCAATATCATATTTCATCATTACCAAACGCTCGATGCCGCCACCCCATGCAAAGCCGGTGTATACCGTGGGGTCGATGCCAGCCATGCGCAGCACGTTCGGGTTGATCATGCCGCAGCCCAGTAGCTCAATCCAGCCAGCGTAACTGCACACGCTACAGCCCTTCTTCTGGCAGAAGGGGCAGCTGAGCGCAAATTCAAAGCTCGGTTCGGTAAATGGGAAGTAGAACGGCTGCGTTTTAACTTCTAGCTCTTGCTGGTAATATTCCTGCAAAAAGGTCTTGAGCGTAGCCATCAGGTGGCCAGCATGCACGCCTTTGTCGACGTACACACCCTCTAGCTGATGGAAGGTGTGCTCGTGGCGGGCGTCTAGGTCTTCGTTGCGGAACACACGTCCGGGGATGACCACGGCAATCGGCTTGCCCGCTTCCAGGTTCGGCTTGAGGGACTTCAGCAGGCGGTGCTGCATAGTGCTGGTGTGGGCTGGCGCGATCAGCTGCTTGCCATTGGCGTCTTTTTGCACGGTCATAAAGGTGTCGTAATCGTCGCGGGCCGGGTGGCCTTCCGGGAAATTAAGGCTGGTGAACATGTGGTAGTCGTCGTCCAGCTGCCGCGACTCAACCGCCGTAAAGCCCATGCGGGAGAAAATATCGAGTGTGGTTTCCAGCTCGATCATCAGTGGGTGCTTGCTGCCGCTATCGGCAGTCAGCGTCTTAGGACGCTGCGTGAGCGCGGTGTTGGTATCGAATGGCGCCGTTACATCGATGGGCGGCAACGCCTCTGCCTGTTCCTGATGCTCGGCTACGAGCTGTTCGAGTACGCCCTTTAACTGGTTGATCTCTTTACCGAACGCGCCGCGCTGCTCTGGTGGCAACGTCGGAATCTCGGCGTAGAGCGCTTTGAGCTCAGTAGCTTTTAATATGTCAGCTTTATCCGCCAGTCCGGCGAGGCGGGCGGTGAGCTGTTCGGCAACTTCAGCAATGCGGGGGTGGGTGTAATTCATCTTGGCTTGATTATACCAAACTGTACTCCTGTTGCCCTACTGTGCAGTCAAAACAACACTGTGAGGGTGATAGTTTACTTTTTTACAACGCCTAACAGATTGCGGACTATATTGCATTTATGAGGTAGCCTGTTGTCTAATGCTGCGCACCAATAAGTTTACCGAGGAGCGGCAATGTCTGTAGAAACAGCAATCATGCCGGTGCAACCCCTAGATCAACTTGAATACGTCGGCCACCACCGCGCTGAAGAAATGGCGCCCGACGCCTTCTTCCTTGAGGCCACGAGCACGGCGGCCGAATCGACCGGCAGCAGCTGGCGCTCACGCCTCGGCCAAATCGCCGGCCGTACCGCACTCGTGCTCGGCATCGCCGCCGGCGGCACAGCAGCCTACGAAGCCACCGACTCGACCGCGGCCCAAGCCGCTGACGTCTCCTGCTACGGCGACTACTGCTCCGGCCAATACGCCGATCAGACAGGCTGCGCGCAGGATGCACAGACAATCGCTGATTCAGTTATTACCCGGCAAGGTATTAGCTACGCAGTAACCATCGCAAAAGATCCAAGCCTCACCATCGGTACCGGTAATGATGTAGAGATAGCACATTTAGAAGTTCGACATTCTGATAATTGCGGCACTACATGGGCACGCTTAGACAACAAAGGCGACCACTCCGTAGACCTAACGGGAATTAACTTCGTAGGCATAGAACAAGATGGCGGTTATACACAAAAACGAGATATAGGTGGCTATTTTAACGGCTCGCCTGGTGCAATTTCGTTTACTCCCATGATCTACGGCAGAGGCCGAGAGTACCAAGCATTTGTAGAAGTCAAAAACAATGCTCTTGCTAGCCGACAAGCAACATATTGGACTGCAGGATGACAAGTGCAGATGTGGTTCTAAGATTGGCGCTTGTCCTGATTTCAGTGGGTGCTTTATATGGTGGCGTAGCCTCTGTTTTAAGGAATAATACCGGTCTTAGTAAAGGCAAACAGGCTGTAATCAGGCTAGCTTTTATATGCGCTTCTATTCTTATACTTTTTAGCATGATGATTTTTTAGGTCATAGCATGATAAGTATATCCGGCGCACAAGCGCTCAATATGTTAGGCGGCTTACTGAGTATCTGTATTGCGGCGGGAATACCTCGTTTAGCATCACATACACCACTCAAGAAAATAATGACCTATATACGACTAGACATCGTATATAGCGTTGTTATTGCGGTTGCCGTAATCTACATTGGAATGTTTATTGCAGGCATAATCGGAGAAATTGCAGGGATTTTATGAGTCGTCCAAACTTAACAGCAAATTCTGAATACTTAGGTTATGAAAAATAAAGTACGACTTACGTCGTTAGTCAGCCTAGGGCTGACGGTAGCTAGTCTAGCGATGCTGGCTACCGTAAAGTATTACCGCGAGCATACATCGTACCGCCTCCCAACACCGTGGTGGATGGCAGGTGAGCTGCGGATAGTATATGTCTCATGCTTTCTCTTAGGACTAGTGGGGCTAATTGGTTGCGGTACGGCCTTAATCATACGACATATCAAAAAGGACAAATAACAAACGGCGACATGATGATTTTTTAGGTATGCTGTGGGTATGAAAATCGTAAGTATGGTAATTGCTGGCGTGATAAGCACAATCTTTTTCAGCCCGCACGCGCAAGCGGTGGCCACATCTTGCTATGGTGATTACTGCACTGGCAAAGACCCGCATGTAACAAAATGCGATACCGATGCGACCACTATTGAATCAAGCAATATATACCTCAATGGCGGCCGCGTATACGAACAGTCGGGCTCCGGCCCACGCAGCGGCAGGCGTATAGAGATTAAGGTAGGTGTACTCGAAATAAGACATTCATCGTCATGCCACGCCGTATGGGCGCGGTTAAACACATTACAAAAAACCGACATCAACTATATAGGTGTCATGAACAGCACTCGGTTCAAGGTAGAAAAGAAGATATCGGGCAACTGGGCAGGCTCACCCGCTCGCATATTCTACTCACCGATGTTATATGCGCGCCATGACAATGTAATTGCGCATGCTCTTTCATGGTCGCTCCTAAAAGGTAGCAGCTATGATGGCACGTATTGGGCGGATGTTGAGTAATGTCTGTTGATGTCAACGGTTCATACCTCTTGATGTGGCTGTTTATAATCGTAGGTGGCTACCGCGTACAGCAGCTGATGATGCGCTGGATCACCTCAAAAAAAATGCGCGTGGCCATATACAGTATTGCCGCCGCTATATTCGTGGTGGTCATCATACTGCTACTGCGTTTTCCACCCAAACCACTCAGTTATTAATTGCACAAAATGTGCATTGACACGTTGACGAGCTACGCGCATTCTAGGCAGGCAAAACAAACGGTGCGTTAGTATTGCGGAGGCAAAAAGAAGAAGACATGGTTACGAAAACGATCACAAACGAAGACTTAATGGAAGTCATGCAGGACATGATGCACGTTATGGAGCAGAGCTCTCTAAATCTAGAAAAACGTCTGACTGGGCGGATGGATCGCATAGATGAACGGTTCGATGGGATTGATACGCGACTGGATGGGATTGATACGCGTTTGGATGAGATTGATACGCGACTCACCGGGGTTGACGAGCGTTTGGATGGGATTGACAACCGGCTCGACCATATTGAGCATGATCTGAAATCTATTAAGGCAAAATTAATAGACCACGATCTGAAGTTAAGTGAGTTGCGTAGCCTCGTCCAAGAGTTAACCGATAAGCACTCCGCCTACATAAACGACGTTGCCGATATCCTGGACCGCATCGTCATACTCGAGAAACAAATGCCGCATGTCAGCAAAGAAGAGCTGTATGAACTACAGGTGATGCTGCAGAAATTGGTCGATTGGGCGCTGAAAGCAGCAAAAACAGTTAAAGTTCCGCTCAACTTGCCGTAGAATACCCGTATGGCTACATTTTCTTTTGATATCGTTTCTGAATATGACAAAGCGGAGATGAACAATGTCTTCGACCAAACACAACGCGAAATGGGCAGCCGTTATGACTTCAAAGGCACTCCGGCGGCCATTGAATGGCTCAACAGCGACAAGACCGGCTTGAAGATCACTGGTAACGGCGATTGGCAGATTGATGCCATTTTAGACATCGTCCGTAAAAAGCTCGCCACCCGCGGCCAAAGCCAAAAGGTGCTCGACACGTCCAAAGACGCCGTCGACAGCAATCTTAAAACCACCAAAGAAGTACCGTTCAAGCAAGGCCTCGATCAAGAAAAAGCGAAAAAGATCACTAGCATGCTGCGCGAAAAATACCCGAAGGCAAAGGCGCAAATCCAGGGCGATAGCGTACGCGTCACCAGCAACAGCAAAGACGACCTGCAGGGCGTTATACAGCTGCTGAAAGAGCAGGACTTTGACTTCCCGCTGAACTTTACAAACTACCGCTAACATATGACCACACAGCAAATTGAACACCGCCCCGTCGAAGATATAGTGCTCCAGCCCCATGTAACTGCCGAGCAAATCACCGAGCCCGCCACAGAGCTGCCGCGATTCATCGCCTGCACCGTATTTACCGGTGAAATTGCCTACGACCCGCCCCTCGACTATCGTCAGGGGCGGCCCTTCGCCAACTGGGCCAGGAGCCATCTTTCGTGGCAGCGCCGCATTGTTGAGCTGCCCCTTGAAGACGACGAGTAAGTACCGGAAACGTGTAATCGGCTAGAGGTCGTCGGGTGACATGAATTTCGGCGACGCCGGTTTCACTTGTTCGCTATCGTCTACTGCCTGTGGCGACAGCACTACGATCTGGAAGTAATCGTCCGCTCCCATGCATAGTCCATTACAGTCCCAGTTGGCGGGTGGCGTGAATTGGCGGGTATCGATGGTCAATACGCCGTCTTTTACGCTCGTCTTAATACCTGACACATCGACATCTCCCACATACCTGACCTCCACCTTGTATGCCACGTCTTTCATGGCGGCATTCTTGTCATTACCGCTAAAATCGCTGCGTACCACTACATCAGCGGAGCCCTGCTTAACAGCAATCTTCGTGAACGGCTCAACGGTACGCGTCTGCACGTGGCTTATCGACTGATACCGCGCACGCACATGATCTACGGTATCTGGCGCGGCAGCGCCGCCCGCTATCAGGCCCGACAACAGTACAGCGCATAGCGCAGCAGTTGCCCAGCCAGGCACCGACCATTTGCGCCGTACTATCGATACGCCAGTCGCTGTCAGGAAAGCGGAAACAGCCACCAGCACAGCGAAGCCGCCAGCGACTGCCACGGCTTCGGTCTTACCCATCGGGAATTGCAATACGCCGTATATAACATGGCCATGATGCAGCAGTGTATTCACGCCCAACATGGCTGCGCCAACAAACAAAGCCACGCCAACGGCAGCAAATATACAGCCGATAACGCCCAGCAGAGCGATAACGGCAACTTCTATAACGGTAACCAAACTACGGCTGGCGCGGTGTGCTGCGCCGGTTACATCTGCCCGGTCGACAATCTCTTTGAGGCTATCGACCGTTACGGCTTTTCCCCGCATTTGCAGCCGTTCACTCGCCGTTTTCGCTTCGGGCACGATCAGCCATAGCACGATATATATGGCAATACCCCAGCCGCCGCTGACGGTCGCAATGACGAATATGATGCGGACAATAATAGGGTCGATGCCAAAGTAATCGGCAATACCGGCAGACACGCCGGCCAGCATGCCCTGCTCGGTATCACGGAACAAGCGCTTGGTCGGGCCGGCCTGTTCGTCGCTGGCTGTAGCGGTAGCATCATCGGCATCGTCGTCATCTTTAAAATCACTTGGCGAACCAAGTTGTTCCTTTAAATACGTAACATCTTCGGCCAAAATGACTTTCTCGCCGGTGATGCCGTGGTCAGCCAGTAGCTCGGCCATGCGCATCTCGACTTCATCAATTACACCGTCGCTATTCTTGCCCACCTGCCGCTTGATGTCGCCTAGGTAATCTTGCAACAGTTTGTGTGCGTCTATGGCAATCACAAATGGCTGGCGGCCGAGATGTATCTTGGTTATTTCGTTCATATTACTTTCCTTCACCTTTCTCTAAGTGCATAACCGAGGCGTGGAGCCGGTGGTACGATGCCTGCAGCGCAGTCAGCATCTTGTGGCCGTCATCCGTGAGCCAATAATATTTGCGGGGTGGCCCCTGCTCTGATTCCTGCCATTCATATGACACGATATTGTCGCGCGCCAGCCGGCTGAGCAGCGGGTACAACGTACCTTCTACTACTATCAGCTCAGCTTGCCGCAGCTGTTTGATGATGTCGGAGCTGTACACTTTGCCGTCCTTGCACAGGAGCAGCACGCAGTATACGAGCAGACCCTTGCGCATTTGCGTACTGGCCTGCTGCTCAAGCGACGATCCATTGGCTTGATTGATAGTTTCTTCATTCATACAGTACTATGCTATACAAGGTACTATATTTTGTCAATACATCCCTGGAAAGCACCATAATACGCTATACTGTGAAGCATGAGCGATTCTGCAGAATTGTTTGCAGCAGCAAAACAAATACTCGAGCAAAATGACCGCGGCTTATACACCGTCCCTGCCCGGGATCTCTATCCGCACCAGTGGTTATGGGACAGCTGTTTCATTGCTATTGGCCAACGCCACTACGACGTAGAACGCGCGAAACAAGAAATCCTCAGCCTGTTGCGCGGCCAGTGGTCCAACGGCATGGTGCCGCACATGATCCTAACGCCCGGGCGCAAACCGCACCCCTATCTGGGGGTCTGGCACAGCTGGATCAGCCCCTACGCGCCTGACGGCGTGAGCACCAGTGGCATCACCCAACCACCGATGCTCGCCGAAGCAGTCGTGCAAATTGGCAAGCAGTTGCCACTGGTTGAGCGGCGCAGTTGGTATCGCCAGGTCTTCCCGGCGCTACTCGCCTACCACGAGTGGTTATACAACGAGCGCGACCCGCATAAGGAAGGGTTAGTGCTTATCATCCACCCCTGGGAAACGGGCCTCGACAACACGCCGCCATGGATGGCTGAACTGAACGAACACCTCATGCCGTGGTGGATACGAGTCATGGAAAAGACAAGGCTCGAGGCACTCCTTAGTTTTGTTCGGATGGATACGCGCCACGTTGGCGCCGGCGAACGGCCGACCAACATTGAAGCCATGGCTCTGTACGACGCGCAGCGCCGCCTCCGCCGCAAGGAATACAACATCAACAAAATTCTTGACCACTCCCTATTCGCCATCGAAGACCTGGCATTTAACAGTATTTTTATTCGTGCAAATGAACTGCTGCTAGAAATCGCCAAAAGCATCCGTGCCGACATACCAGAAGGGCTCGTGCACCGCATGCACAAGACAGTTAGGGCATTTGACGGCCTTTGGGACCCCTACACCGAATCGTACTACCCGCGCGACTTCACCACGCACCGCTTACTAAAAGAGCCGAGCGTTGCCGGCTTGCTGCCGCTCTACGCCGGCTGCATTAGCCCGGAACGCGCCGCCCTGTTGGTAAAGTCCATAGAAAATGAACACTTGTTCGGCCCGGCTTATCCGCTGCCCAGCGCGCCGCTTAATTCTACCTGGTTTGACCCAGTCCGTTACTGGCAAGGGCCATCCTGGTTTAACATGAACTGGATGGTCATCCGCGGGCTGCAACGCTACGGGTACAACGACCACGCCAGCGTACTTATTGAGAGCACGCTTGAATTGGCGAAAGACAAGGGCTTTTTTGAATACTTCAACCCGCTGACCGGCGAAGGCCTTGGCGCCAGCAACTTTAGTTGGACGGCAGCACTCACCCTTGATCTCATCAAAGGGAAGAAATAACTATGTTCATTGCACCACGACGCTCCCGGCAAGGACGGCAGCCCTACCACCCCAGCATCCACCAGCGGCCCCGGCCCGTCGCGCAGAGCCAACCAGCAAGAGGCAACGTGCACAAACTGGTAACGCACCGCGGGTTTGTGATTACGCTCAGCCTGCTGGCGATCTGTGCCCTATCATTCGGCTACTTTAACCAGGGGCACGACAACACAACACCGGCCGGCACAACCACCAGCCACAACAGCAGCAGCACGCGGCCAGCGGTTGCCGGCAGCAGCACCGAAAACAGCGGCTTTGACAAAAACGCCCGCTCCACGACCGACCCGCAGAGCCTGTGGTTAGTCGTCAATAAAAAGCACCCGCTCAGCCCTAAGACCTATGTGCCGGCAAACTTAGTCGTGCCAGATATCCCCCTGCGCTCCAATATTACCAGCACTGAAAAATACGTGCGCGCCGACATGGCTAAGGCACTCGAAAATATGGTTAACGACGCCGCCAGCCAGGGCGTACATTTTAATCTACAGAGCGGCTACCGCTCGTATAGTTTCCAGGTTACCCTCTATAACGGCTATGTGCAGTCGCAGGGCCAGGCAGTAGCCGACCGCCAGAGCGCACGCCCGGGCTACAGTGAACACCAGACCGGACTGGCCGCCGACCTCGGCGGCACCACCAAGCCGGCGTGTAATGTTGAAGCCTGCTACGCCGACACGCCGGAGGGCACGTGGCTGGCCGCCAATGCCTACCGCTACGGATTCATCGTGCGCTACCCGTCCGACAAAGAGCCGGTCACCGGCTATTTGTACGAGCCGTGGCACGTCCGCTACATTGGCACCGACTTATCGGCCGAACTGCATAGCCAGCACATAGAAACGCTTGAAGAATTCTTTGGCATGGGCGCGGCGCCCACCTACTAAGCTGATACTGCTTCGACAGGTTCAGGCGGCTGCCAGCGCACTTCCATAAAGTTATCGATGCTATCGAGCTCGCGCCGAATACGTACGGTAGTATCCTCAATAAGAGCTAAAAAGTCAGGGCTATCATTCTCGCTCGTGAATAAGCCCCGCAAATCATCAACCAGCGCATCCATGTCGGCGCCGTACAGTGAACCAAGCTCATAGAGGAAATTTGACCGGTCCAGAATTAAGCGGATTGCGTCCAGCTCCTGCTCGGTAGCGGTTGGGCGGATTTGGTCCGGCCCAGGCGTGTTGTCGTATTGTACTTCTGAGCGTATCAAGTCGTGATCTTCTTGCGGGATGCCCTCGATACCAACGTACACCAGCCGGAACTCCGGCAAGCCAACCTTCCCGCCTTCTGCATGTAATTCCGTAGGGTGCGTCTGGGTATGCACGGCCCATATTGGCTCGTGCGGTACAAAAATAGACGGCTCACCAGGCGCAAGAATATCATGAGTATCCGGTGCGTCCATAACCTCAACATCATACTGTACTTCACCGTCAGTTATTCGTCCGACATACATACGGTCAATCTCAACCCGTGGCAGCGTGCCGTCGCCGTCTTGTTCAACCATCATCTGGTCGCGGAAAAAATTAATATTCTCGGCGCAGAAATCGGCTCGCGCTTCTGCCAATCCTTCGGGGAGCAGTGTCGTTGATGCATATTCACTCATATGCGCCTTGTTATAGGCTATGCCCGCCGCTGACGTCAAGTAGGTTTAGTCGTCGAGTTGCGGTTTATCAACCAGTAACGGTTCAACCGATGGGCTGACCTGAGCGATTTTAACAACATCCTTATCGACTTTCTTCAACTCTTTGTGGGCGTTATTAAAGTGATTCACGCTCGTGCCGAGGCTGCCGCCCAGCTTCTGCATCAGCTGCTCATAGGTATTTATGTGGCGGCCCAGTTCGCCCACACGCTGCTGGATTTCTTTGGCCTGGTCTTCAATCTGCAATGCCCGCAACCCCTGCAGTACTGTTTGCAGATATGCCATAAATGTTGTAGGACTTACAATGATAACTTTCTTTTCACGGAAGGCGTATTCGATAAGATCACGCGCACTGGTGGTGGTGACGCCGATTTTATTCACCAGCAGGTCGTAATAAATTGCCTCCGAGGGGATGAACATGAACGCATAATCCATGGTGCCGTCGCGGGGGCGGATATACTTGGCTGTTTCGTCGATGCGGTTTTTCAGGTCTGCCTTAAATGCCTTAACCAATAGCTCACGCTGTGTTTTGTCGGTCGTCTCAAGCAAACGGTTGTAATTCTCAAGCGAAAATTTAGAGTCTACGGGCAGCATCAAACCCTTCTCCAAAATGATCACGGCGTCACATATCAGGTCGCGGCCGTCGTCGTCTTTGCCGATCTTATGCTGCAATTTAAAGCGTTCCGGTGGCAGTACGTTCTCGAGCACCTGATTAAGGTAATACTCGCCCAAAACGCCGCGCTGCTTGGGGTTTTGCAGTACGTTCTGCAGTGTCTTTAGTTCGTCGGCAACGTCTACGACGCGCTTATTCGTTTCGTCTAGTTTGGTCAGGCGTTCCGTGACATCGGCAATGAGTTTACTGCTGGCGCTGAACTGGCGGTGCATAGAGTCGCGCATCATTTCCTGGCTCTTATCCATTCGGTCGGTGAGCTGGTGCTGCAGGCCGTCTTTTAACCGGTTGATGTCATTACTCAGCTGGGTCAAGTCCTGCTTCAGCAGCAACGATGACTGCGTATCGTTTTGCTGCGGACGGCGTAAAACAAGCACTACGAGTGCCGCACACACAATCCCTAAAACAATAACCGCCATAAGCATGTGCATATAGTGTACGCCGGTTACGCTTATCTGTCACCCCTGGTGCGGATGCTGGGCTAATAGACTTTGACTGATTCGATGATAGAAACGGCTTGTTCGTACACGGCTGGAGTCGTAAACGAAGCGATCGGCACCGGGTCGAATGTCAGCGAATCATTGGGGTCCGAGCCGTAGCCGCCGGCAAACAGGTAGAATGCGCCTTGCATGTCCAGGCCGGAGGCGAAGGTGTCGCCGGGGTTAAAATCGCTGCCGCCGGTAACCAGCAGCAAGCTCATATTGTCGCCTTTGCCACCGTACGACAAGTTGGTATACTGGCGTTGCTGGTCGGTGGGCGCGGTATAGGCGATGACTTCCGACTTCTTTACCGCAATGATATTTTGGAGCGTCGTCTGCATGGCCTGGGGGATAATGCCAGTGCGCATCTTTATAGTGAATACGCCCTTCGTTGATACGCCGCCCTTCTTATAGGTAACTGACGGCGATGTAATCATGATCTGGGTCTTGTCGGCGTTTTCGCGGACGCGCCAGTTCGCCGGATAGGTAAAGCCGATGTTCAGCGTGTCGCTCTTATATGTTTTCGGCGTCGTGTCGGTGCTGGTATTTTGCTGTTCGGCGGTTTGGGTCGTGGCAGCAGCGGCTGGCTTTGTCTGCTTGTGCGACTTCCAGTACAGACCACCCCCTACGGCACCGCCCACCAGTACGACAGCACCGGCCGCTATGCCAATAATACGAAGCGTGTGCTTGCCTGCCTTTGCTTTTTTAGGAGCTGTCGGCGTACTTGATCCGCTGGGCGTTGGGCTCCAGTCTTGAGAAAATGATGGCTTATGTTCCACGTGGTGGCTCCTTAGCTACTACCTGTAATGTACCGCGGAATCGTGAACTTTACTAGCCTAAACCAAGAAGACCCGGTAATGACCGGATCTTCGTGGAAGCCTCACACTTCCGTACTTTCAGTATATGACTGCCCTGGCCAAAAACGCAAGCGGTTTGCGGACAGTCACTACTTGCACGCTTAGTATGCGGCCTGTAGAGTAAAACTGATGTACGAACTCAATGACCGGCCCGACCCTATGCCCGGCATAATGAACACCGGCGAGCTAGACCCCGGCGAAACAGCCGCCGACGCTGAAGCGGACTTACTCAACACTGAGTCGCTTGGTACCTATAGTGACGAACCGGTCACATGGGACCCTGCAGACATACCGGAAGGTGAGTTCGGTACACCAGGACTGCCGCCGCCAGGCACAGTGAGCGAACGGCCCATGCCGTTGCGGACTGCGGCATACGGCGTGAGAATCAATCCGGACCAAACGATAGAATATATAGATGTACCACCAGACGTGACTACTGGCGAAATAGCACGCTTACAAGCGATAAAACAAAAAATACAAAAGGTGGCCGAACTAGACCGCCATGGGATGGATATTGAAGGTGTCGACCAGTTCCTCCGGCAACTCGGCATCCTGGCAACCGACAGCAGCGTCGAAATTTCTGATGAACAGCGTCCCACGATTATGAATATACTGGGCAGAAAAGGAGCCCAGCCGGGAGGCACCTACGTAAACGATATAGACACCGCCTTCACCTTCAGGAGCACAAGACTAGAAGCGCTGAATGGACCGCAGCTTGCCGATGTGACGAGGCTGCACGAACTCGTCCATAGCGGCGGCGCCTACGAGAGAAGGTTTGTGCTTGAGGGTGAAAGGCGTATGCTGAGAGACGTCCATAGCGGCTACGTATTCATGCGGCATGACGGCTCAATCTTGAACCGGTTTATCGGTGAGGGCGTACCTGAATATCTTGCAGGCAAATACACGGTCGAGAACCTGGACCTGCCGGGCGGCCTGGCAAGGCTGAAGCCGATACCATTCAAAGAAAAATTTCAGCACAGTGGCAGTACGCTCGTCGTGCCACCGCAGTACGTGCGTTTCGACAAATCCGGAGCACTGTCGCTCAACGCAGCCGGGTATGCCGGTGCAGCTATCGGTCACCTGATTGACCGCGACCCTGCCCTCTTACCAGCCTTCGTCCACGGCATACATGACAGCGAGGCGCATAAGGAAGTAATCGGCAGATTAAATGCGATCAGCCCTAGTCTGTACACCACATTGCGCAATAACTTTAACGAATACAGCAAACCAAGGTTTAAAATCGGTGCCGCATACGTGTGCGGGATACTCGGCATAGGATAATGGCAAAAGATACTTGCTGCCTGATTACACGGCGTGTAGAGTAACTCTGATGTATGAAATGCACAAACAGCCTGAGAACCTTACCGACATTGGCAGTGCCAGTGAAATAGATACCGGCGAGACAATTGCCGACGTGGATGCAGATTTGTTGAATGCCGAATCGCTCGATAGCTATAGCGACGAAGACATCAGCTGCGACCCTGCAGACATACCAGAGGGTGAGTTCGGCCTGCCCGGGCTACCGCCATCAGGCACGGTTACCGAACGGCCCATGCCACCACGGGTACCCATATACGGCGTAAGAATCCATTCTGATAATTCTGTAGAGCACATAGAAGTACCTGTGAGCGTGGCTGCTAGAGAAGCACAACGATTGACTGCAGAAAGACAAAAAATTCTAGAAACATATACGCCCAACCGCCAGGGCATGGATATTGAACGCGTAGATCAGTTCCTACGCGAAGTTGGTGTTGTAGCGACCGACGCAACCATCGAGGTTTTCGACGAACAACGGGCTGCAGTCATGGGTACACTAGGAAGGAGGGATGCGGGGCAGCACGGCACGTATATCCAAAGTATAGACGTAGCCTTTACCTTCCGCGATCACCGCTTGGAGGAGCTAAACGGAGTACCGCACTCAGATATGGTCCGCCTCCATGAGCTCGTGCACAGTGGCGGTGCGTTTACCACAGTGTTTCTCGACACGGGCGAGAGGCGTACCGTTAGGGATATCTACGGTGGCTATGTGACACGCCTGTACGACGGTTCAATGATAAACCGGTTCATAGATGAAGGCGTGCCCCAATACCTTGCAGGCAAATACATTGCCGAAAAGCTCGATATGCCTGGCGGATTAGCGAGACTCCCGGAGGCATCCGTCCGACTGGCCAATCGGAGCGTTGGTACGCTGGTGGTGCCGTCGCAATATATGATACGTATGGGCAAGGAGAAAGTGGGTATAATACCAGCCGGATTTGCTGGTGCAGCCATCGGCCGTCTTATCGACCGTGATCCTGCCCTCCTGCCAGCCTTCGTCCACGGTATGCACGACAGCGAGGCACATAAGGAAGTAATCGGCAGATTGAATGCCATCAGCCCCGGCTTATATGGCGACCTGCGCAATAACTTCAATGATTACAGTAAGCTCGGTTTTGCAAGAGGCGCCGCATACGTGTGCGGCATACTCGGCATAGAATAAAACCGCTCCATCAGAATGTTGCTTCAAGAGGGTTTTTAGCTAATCAAAGTGCGCAAAACGCCGTAGCACCGGTGGCAACGCTCGCATTGCCGCCACTACGCCGGCGCCAACTGCAAAGCCACCCACGACATCAAGCGGCGAATGGACACCCAGGTACACACGGGATAACGCCATCGCTGGAATCAAAAGCGCAACCAGCCAGCGCCAGCCTTTGGGCAAATACGGCCACAGGGTCAGCACCACAACGGTAATCATCATCGTATGGCCAGATGGGTAGCCCATGCCGGTTTCATGGACGCGTACATGCACATCCTGCACTAACTCCATCGGCCGGGCACGCCCGACTACGTGCTTGCCTATAAACGCCGCGCCATAGCCCACAATTGTTGCTGCCGCTAGCTGCCAGGCGGTCCGATACATCTTGCACAAGAACGTGACCACAACCGCGGCAACGCCAATCCACAAACTTTCAGGAGCGACCGTCAGTACCAAAAACAACGGTCGCAGTGCGTTCGGCCAATCGTTAATATGCCGGAAGGCAGTTAGTTCAAAACCGGTAAGTGTGTGTTTGTGGGCAATGTACGCACCAGCGGCGAACAGCACAAGGCTGACAGCCAATAATATAACCCACCCCCACCGCCAAGTGGTTGGCGGCGTGTCGTCTTCGACCTGCCGCTGCGCTGCCGGGGCAATAGGGTCAGCTTGTTTGTCTTTTTTCACTACATAGTAGTATAGCATTGGTTGCCTGGCCGCAGTCGGCAAATATCAGGCAAATAATTAAAATAGTGCTATTTGGCAGCCGCGTGTTTGGCGTCCATAGCCTGCCGTGAGGCAATAATAGACGCTACGATAACGCCGATCCCGGCCAAGCCGGTAATGGCCTCTGGAACCGCTACAAACAAACTAACGAACAAAATACAGGCCAGGATGCCGATGGTGTAATGCGCGCCGTGTTCGATATATAAGTAATTGCCCAGCGTACCACGGCGGACCATAAAGACTGTCAGCGAGCGCACCCACAATGCGCCAACGCCTAGGCCAATAGCAATCAGTACTACGTCAGTGGTGATAGCAAATGCCCCCAATACCCCATCGAACGAGAAGGTCGCATCAAGCACCTCAAGGTAAATAAAACTGATAAATGCCGCGATACCGGTACGCTTTGCAGCAGCGCTTTTTTGTTCCATATTACGCTCTTCGAGTTTACCCAGCAGGTGCGTCAGGCCATGGATGACGCTATACACCACAATGCCCAATACACCGGCAATAAATGTCTGCTTGCCGTGGTGGTTTGCCGGAAGCACGCTGACGACCGTCACCACAAGCAGTGCTAGTAGCGCTGGTACCCAGCCCCGGGTCACGCGCTTAAATAAACGCTCTGGCCGGGTGAACCATTCCACATTCTGGTTATCGTCAGCAAAGAAGCCCAGTGCCAGCACAAGCAGGAATGCGCCGCCGAACGACGACAGTACCGGATGCGCCAAATGGAGTTTTTCGGCGTATTCATGGGGATGGTGGAGCGCCAAGTCCATTACTTCTTGCCAGCCAATGCCAGCGGTAATGGCCACAATGACAATCGGGAATACAATGCGCATGCCAAATACGGCAATCAGTGCGCCAACCGTCAGGAATAACGTCTGCCACAGGCGGGACATTTTATCGAGCACTTTGGCGTTTAATATGGCGTTATCAAAACTGAACGACACCTCTACCGCAATTAGAACAAGAGCTATAAGTACGCCGGCAGTACCCTTACCCAACGCCACGCCAACCAATGCCGCGAGCGTAGCGATAGTAGAGAATGCAAATATGCGCACCGGTGAACGAGAGTCAAACAAAGATTTTTTCATGCCAGACCAGTATACCGCATATTCGCTATTTTACCTCATCCGTTCCACGAAGAACGTCCCTTGAAGCGTATAGCTTTTACAATTAAGCCGTCCAATAACAGATGGCTAAAGTAGCCAGCTACTGCTGCGCCGTATATCAGCGCGCCCAATGTAAGTGCGTGTTTGTTGTGCAAATACGGTATCAGCAGAATCGGTGCCGGCACGAGGATCATCGCCGCTTTGCTGTGCGTCCAGCCACGATGCTTGCCGACAATCGGCGTCATGGCTAACAACCCTAAGTACGCCGCCGGCTCAAATTTACCGGTCAGCACCAACATAATTTCAGTTACAAAAGCAATGCCATAAAAAATATCCTGGCCTTTCGAATTCGTATCAATATCCGGGAACAGCCCGAATAATACCGCCACTACGAACAGTCCGGCCGTCAGCTGCCAACTGGTAAGTGAACTGTTCCAACGCTCAAGGATAGTAGTGGGCGTAAACTTGATTGCAGCGACATACGCCGTGTTCACTACGAGCGCGCCAGCAATGTGTCCTTTATACCCTGACATGCCCGGAGTATACCATAAGCGCCTTGAGTGTCATAAATTGGACACCAAAATGCTTGTTTGTAAGAATTTTTACTTTACAATGATAAGTATTCTGATTTCTTCGCCGGGTGGAAGAAATTTTTTGTTTTTACCGGCCATGAGCCAGAATCGGTGGGCCTATTACCTACGGCCTGCTTTTTATTTTTGTTTTAAATTTTAAATGAGGAGAGTATATGCTTGCGCAAACCCATGAGTTAACCGGTGACCAGTTCCAGGAGATCATCCTTGAAGAATACGGACCAGCCGGTGAACAACTGGGGTTCGATGCAAGTGAAGTCGTTGCCGCATTCGCACCAGACCCGGAACGGGCAGAGCAGTCATACGCCGAGCTGGACGTACAGGGTATACGCTTCTCTTCTTATCGCCACCAAGTCGGCGTCCTTGACGAACAAGACCGCAGCCGTGGTGGCTGTGAGCTTTCCGAAGACGTAACCGGCGAGAAGATATTACACAAAGCCGTCACGATGGAAGCCAAGCATCTCCTAGCCCAAACAGGTAACGTCGGCGGCAAGTCCGGTATCCTCGCCACGCGCGAAGAGCTCGAAGCCATAGGGCCAAAAGGCCGGCGCGAACTCTTTGCCCAACACGCCGAAGCACATGATATCAACCCATATACGAATGTTGTCGCAACCGACATCGGCACCTACGGCCCGGATATGGACGCTATTGCCGAAGCACTCGTGCCTGAATACGGCCAATATGCCGGTGCGGCAGCTTCCGGCGCCTCAGCAAAATACGGAGGCGAACCAGAACTCCACGCACCACGTACCGGGTTGGGTGCCAGCATTGTCCTTGACCGCTACCTGCATAGTATCGCCGATAGCAATCCACGTGTCGCCGAAGCTATCGAAGGTGGCCGCCCGCTCCGCGTGCTTATCCAGGGCCTTGGTAAAGCCGGCGCTCACTTCTTAAACACTATGCCTGATTACATCCAGCCCGCAGGTGCACTCGAACAGCACGGCTCCATCGTCGTTCCAGACGGTTACATGGACCGTGCTCAACTACTAGCCGCAGCCCGAGCTACAAAACTCAACGAATCTTCACGCAGTGACTTTAATAATGCCCGGTGGATGCCGCCGGAAGCCCGTGCTGCATTTTGGGCAAGCAATGGCATCGATATACTGGCACCAGCGTTTGACCGCAACCAGATCGACGAGCAAGATGTATTTACATTCGCCCAAGATGGTACCGTTATAGCCAGCATTGCGAACGGCCCAATCACGCCCGAAGGCCTCGAGGCGGCAGCATACTTGCAGCTCGACGAGTTGCCTGACGCCGTAACCAACGTGGGCGGCACCATCAGCTCGCAAGGTATAGCTGATAAAATTATGGGTAAGCCTGGCTGGACGCCAGCCTCTTATGAACGCTCATGGCGCGCCGCCGTTACACGCGTTGCCGACACTACTATCGAAACCCGTGCCAAGTTGAGCGCTGAAATAGGGCAATTCGTACCACTCGATAGAGCTGCGAACCTCATCGTTGTCCAGCGCGCCGTCCAGCGCCTGCGGCAGCTCAAGGGCTGAACCAACCTGTAAAAGCCTTTACACACTGACATTGCGTAATTATCAAGTATAATTCAATAACAGTGAGTGAACTTTTTTTCGACACACCAACCGGCGAAGTCATTGTAGGCGTAGGTGCTGCAGCGCTACACATTAATCCACATGCGGGAGACTCGCTCGCCTATCTTGAAACGGTGACTTCCAGCACACTTGATCTCAGCAAACGTAAGCTACCAGACATCGAAGCTGAAGTTGATGCAAGCGCCGTGCCACTCCATGCACTGATAGCCCACAAGGAATTCCCTTATGTTATTGGCGATTACCCAGAGCTAGACACTAAAAATTGGGGCCGCGATGCATATATACGATACGGCCGATGGGCAGTGCAAGTTATGGCAGCAGCCCCAGAGGCGCAGGCCAGGGTTACTTCCAGGCTAACACGAGACCAGCTTAAACGCCTTCGCGTACTGGGGCTTGGTCCGCGTTACGAGAAAATCGGCGAGGAATTTAAAACCCTTTCAAATTACCGCCAAGAAATAGGTATTCATCCCGGCAGGTTAAACGGGCAGTACGCCAACTGGTCACGCCAGAACTACGCCAAGTATGGCGCAAAGTTAGCGCAGCGGCTTGGTCGCAAACCTACCATAAACGATTATATTGCCGCCTACCGCGACCCCAAATATAAGGGGCCTGGACCGGGAGTTATTGAAGTACGTGTTGGCGGTATCCGCGATCTAAACGACATGATCGGTTATCCGGACATTACAAAATGGGATACTGATGACTACGTAGACTGGGGCATGCGGGTCAGTAAAGTGAATCCCGGGCGTGAACTCACAACGAGCCTTATCTCAGTATTGTCTCGACGCAAACGCGGGCCGTCCATTCATCCTATTTATCAGCACTTCGATAGTTTTCCGTCATTCCAGAAAGAAGTTGCCGACGGCATAATGTTCCAGGCAGAAGATGAAGCCGACGCCGTTAACCGCTGGCTTGCGGCATACGATAAACTGGTGTCAAACAAAATACTACCCGTCCCCGAAACAAAGCTATCTGGCTACGACAAAGCAATTATCGCTATGCGCCACCGGATCGCGGTTAACTGCCTGCCTAATACCAAAAATGAGACATTAGCAACCATTGCCGCCCATACCTCGCTGATTGGCAATATCCGGAGGGCAAGCAAGTACAGCGTAGACGCGGGCCAAGTAGAAATGATCGCCAGCAGCTTGGGGGTATTTGATTTTATATGGCCGCCGTACATACCCACGAAAGAGTTTTATGTCAGCGACGAGGAACTGGCACAAGAGCAAGCAAAATACCGCCGTTATAAACAGCGTCAGCGCTGCTCTAGGGCATGAATCTGGTCGTGGTCCAGCCCAAAGTAGTGGGCAACCTCGTGCCACACCGTATGCCTGATTTGCTCTTGCAGTTCCGGTATGGTGTCCGAGGATCGTTCCATGGGGCCTTTAAAAATGGTAATTTTATCGGGCGAAAAGTGGGTCATACCCTGGCGCTTAGCCAGTGGTACGCCTTCATATAAACCAAAGAGGGTCTGGTGGCATTGCAGCTTAAGTTCTTGGCGCTGCTGCTCGGACGGTTCGTCTTCGTAGACAAACGCCACATTCTGCACGGCCTTCAGATGCTCTTTGGGCAAATGGTCTATAGCGTGCTGCACGTAGTCAGCAAATTGTTCATCGGTAACAGAGATCATCTTGGGTATTGTACCGCTTTTTTTAACACTTTGTTAAGAATTTTACTTACGGTGCGGTGAAAATGCAGGATACTACCAGTATTAACGAAATAAAGGAGTCACACATGGGAATCATTGCATTCATCATTCTGGGAGCATTGGCCGGTTGGGCTGCATCAGCATTAACGGGCACGAACGCACAAATGGGTCTGATGGCTAACATTATCGTCGGTATCATCGGTGCCTTTATTGGCGGCTTCGTATTCAGCCTGTTTGGCGGCGGTGGCGTCAGCGGGTTTAACTTGGGCAGCTTCATTGTCGCCCTGGTCGGCTCAGTCATCTTATTGATGATCCTGAAGGCCTTCCACCGCGGTGCTGGTAGCCACGCGTAGCCAACCGTACCCACCCTTCTATTCCCTTCTTAAAACCCGCTGAGCAATCAGCGGGTTTTCTTTTGCCTGATGGCGTGTACCGCCCGTTTCAGTGCACGCACCACACGGCTACCTTGCGGTTGGCCAGCGGCGTGTTCGGCCTGGCGAACACGCATCATGCCGCTGACTTCATCTGCTACACGGCTATATGGCACGTCTACCGCGGTACCTTCCCCAATAACCAACGCTGGACTGAGTGATGACTGCTCTGAGATTTTTTTCATCCCCTCTTCTGCAGCGTCCCTATAAAAAACAGCAGTCGATAGCAACGAGCGTAGCCGCCGGTCATCCCACGGGTTGGCGTATTGGACGTCAGCATGCAACGTATTGTATACATTCGTCGGTGCTGCGGGCTGGCCGGTCACCGGGTCGGCATGAACGATAGTTACACCATACAGACCTTCGACAGAAAGCGGATCAGCCTTACGTATCCATACTGGCCAGCCCTCTTGTGAGCCAGTGTCAATGTCGGCAGACAATACGCCGACCCACATGCCAATGGCGCTACCGTCGGCATCATAGCCAACGGCCATGTCGTCCAGGCGTGTGCGGTACAACTCCTGTAAATCATACATGGTCAAAATGCGCTCTTGCTGCGCGTGATCCCCACCGAAATCCGGCTGTTCAGGACCCGACATGTTGCCGCCTATTTGTTGCTTTTGCGCTTCTTGGGGTCGAGCTCGCGTTTGCGCAGGCGCAGGTTCTTCGGGGTAACTTCGAGGAGTTCGTCGTTTTCAATAAAGTCTAGACACTCTTCCAGGCTAAAGATAACCGGTGGCGTCAGCTGTACGACGCCGTCGCTGCTGGATGAACGCATATTTGTGAGGTGCTTGGCCTTACAGACGTTGATCTCCAGGTCGTCCTGGCGGGTGTTCAGCCCAATAATCTGGCCAGCATATACCTTTTCGGCCGGGCCAACAAACGTGGTGCCGCGGGCTTCGGCGTTCTGGAGTGCATACGCGGTCGTGATGCCAGCTTCAAAAGAAATCAGTACGCCACTGCGCAATTGCTGCAGCGCGCCGCCCATTTCCTGATAACCGGTCATTAGGCTGTTCATCACCAGCGTGCCCTTTGTTTTGGTCATGAGGATGTTGCGCATACCCAGCATGGCGCGGGTTGGCATTTCGTATACCAGTTTTGTTACGCCCTTCGGGCTGGCAAACTGCTCCTTGAGGGTTGCACGGCGTTGGCCGAGTTCCATCTGGACGGTACCGACCTGCTCGGCAGGGACTTCAATAATCACTTCTTCGAGTGGTTCCATGGTCTTGCCGTTTTCTTCGTGCGTGACCACCTGCGGGCGGCCGACTTCAAATTCGTAGCCTTCACGGCGCATGGTTTCAATCAAGACAGACAAGTGCAGTTCACCGCGGCCAGCAACAGTAAAGCCAATGCCGTTGTCTTCAACGCGCAAACCAACATTGGTTTCCAGCTCTTTGGTCAGGCGGTCACCAATCTGGCGGGAGGTGTTAAATTCACCTTCCTGACCCTTGAATGGCGAGGTGTTTGGCCCAAGGTAAATACGCAATGTCGGGGCTTCTACTTCCATAACCGGCAGGGCTTCCGGGTTAGCGGCGTCGGCAATCGTCTCGCCAATGCGCGCTTCGGCAATGCCGGTCAGCTGTACGATGTCACCGGCGATACCGCCAGGTACTTCAAACTTGGTAACGCCGCGGCTCATGAAGACTAATTCAACCTTCGCCTTCTGCTGTGTGCCATCGGTCTTGCAGAGTACTACAGGGTCGCCGCTCTTTACGCTACCGCGGGTAATGCGGCCAACGGCGTATTTGCCCTTAAAGCTGTCCCAACTCAAGGCTGTTACTAACATTTGGAAGGGCTTGTCTTGCTCGACGTTCGGTGCCGGAATCTGGTTGATAATGGCGTCAAAGATAACGCTCAAATCACCGTCAACGGTGGCATCAGCCGGCAGGTCTTTCCAGGCCTTGCCTTCGCGGCCAATGGCGTAGTACACCGGGTAGTGCAGCTGGTCTTCGTGCACGGCAAGCTCTAGGAACAGGTCAGCTAGTTCGTCTTCGACTTCGCTGATACGGCGGCCGTCTTTGTCGATTTTGTTGATGATGACAATTGGCTTGAGGCCGTTGGCCAGTGCCTTGGTAAGCACGAACTTGGTCTGTGGCATAGGGCCTTCTTGGGCGTCCACAATCAGCAGACAGCCGTCGGCCATGTTCAAGGTGCGCTCAACTTCACCGCTGAAGTCGGCGTGGCCGGGAGTGTCGATGATATTAATGCGATAGTCATCGTGCTGTACGGCGGTGATCTTGGCCGTGATGGTGATGCCGCGCTCACGTTCCTGGTCACCACTGTCCATAATCAGCGACTGGCTCATTTCAGCCTGGTTGTCGCGGAATGTTTTCGATTGCTTTAACAGGCCATCCACGAGCGTTGTTTTGCCGTGGTCGACGTGCGCAATAATAGCGATATTGCGAATCTTGGCCGGGTCTTGGAGATGGTCTTGCATAACTTAAAAATAGAGCGCCGTGCGCGCCTCTATAACCTTTCCTATTTATTATAGCACATGCTGGTGTTGATTTAAATACATAAACATTACATAATTAAGTATTGTTACGCCGTCTGCTTTTGGTACACTATACAGGCATGGAACTCCTAACCACTATTGTTATAGTCACCTTATTCATTCTCCTTTCAGCGGTATGTTCAGGCCTCAATATCTCATTTATGTCGCTGGACGTAGCCGATCTGCGCCGCAAGGCAAAGCTGGGGAATGTTGACGCCAAGCGTGTGCTGCCGCTGCGTAAAAACGGCCACCTGGCGCTCGCCGCCATCCTCCTTACTAACGTCGCCGCAGTGTCCGCTACCTCGCTCTTCCTGGAAAGTGTCGCCGGCGGCATTATTGCCGGCATAGCCAGCACGCTGCTGATCGTTATTTTTGGCGAAATTATGCCGCAGGCATTATTTGCAAAACAAGCCCTGAAGTGGAACTCGCGGCTGGTACCAGTCATGCGCGCCATGATCGCTATAACATACATAATATCCAAGCCCCTTCAGCTGCTCCTCGATAGGCTGTTCGGCCTGGAGCAAACGACGCTGCAAAGCCGCCATGAGCTGGGTATCATGATTACCGAGCACCTGGGCGACAACACCAGCGAGTTAGATGAAGACGAAGTAGAGATTATCCGCGGTGCGTTGCAGCTGAGCGAAAAACGTGTCCGCGATATTATGGCACCCTGGCGCAGCGTATTCTGGCTAACGCCCGAAACCATGATCGACGCCGCCAAAATCGACGAGATCAAAGAACGCGGCTGGAGCCGTATCCCAGTCATGAACAAACAGCACACCACCTGTTATGGTTTATTGCTGATGAAAGACCTGGTGGACATCGATTTTGACAATCAGGAAATCCACGTCAATGAGCTGCCGCTCTACCCCGTGCAGGTCGTGGGCAGCATGACCGCCCTCGACACGATGTTCCGTAAGTTTATTACTGGTGGCGCGCACCTGATACCCGTTGAAAAAGACGACCGCATTGTCGGTATCGTAACTATCGAGGATTTGCTGGAAGAAATCGTCGGCCACGAAATTGAGGATGAAACCGACCGTTCGCGCCGCCTCAAACGGCCGGTTGCCGTAAAGCCGCGCAAAAAGAAAACCTAAAGATAGGCGTCCAAACCACCAGGCTTTGGTATAAACGAACGCGCAAAAGCCGTCTGATTACAGGCTTCCAGCTCGTCGGCACTTAATAACCCCTGGCTGCGCAACATAGCGAATTGCTTCGTCAACCGGCAGCCTTCTATCATTTCTGGCCAGTCGGTATTAATACAAAACGGCACGTTGTATTCGATGAACGTACGCAGGATGCGCTTCATTTCTACAATATCCTTCACCGCTTTAGTAGCAATATTGGACATCGGGCACACCTCCAGCACCACTTGCTGCTTCACGAGTTCTTTCATTAACGCCGGGTCGTACGCCGCCCGGATGCCGTGGCCTATACGGTCCGGTTTGGCGTACTGCAGCGCGTCCCACATATCGGACGTACCAATCGTTTCGCCCGAATGAACGGTAATGCGCAGCCCAGCACGGCGGGCCTTGCGGAACAGCCACGCGTACTCCGACAACTTAAAGCTGGGCACAGCCGGCCCGGCAACGTCAATTGCTACGACGCCGCGCGAACGGTACTTGATGGCCTTTTCAACGACCACCGCGTTTTCTTCAACGGTTGCCGCCCGGTCCATGCAAAATATCAGCCCGGCGCTCAGCCCCGGACATTCCAATAATGCCCGCTCCATGCCGCGCAGCATAGCCATGATGATATGGTCAAGGTCAAACTCGGCATCGCGGTTATGCTTCATCGGATTATTGCGCAACTCAATGAGCGTAATATTATTCTTGCGATACGCGCCGCTCATAGTATGGTAAGTTGCCTGCTCTACAGCATGTGCGCCAGAGCTTAGCCTATCAAGAATAGGATGATAGATTTTTGTAAAATAGTCTTCCATTTTTACGCGGCGGGTAGCAGACAGCGTAATATAATCGCGGAATTCATTGAATTCCTTTTTAGGCAGTTTGACGCCCAACTCATGGGCAATTTGCCACAATACTTCAGCGCTAACGGACGTTCCCAGATGGGCATGGAGTTCAGCAAGAGGATAATCGGGAAACGGCGATTCTTCCATATTGTAGTAAAGCTTGTATTGCACAGGCCTGTCAACAAGTGCAGATGCCAACAGGTGTTTTTCAAAGATGCGCTCACGCGCGGAACGGGCCGCCACTGGCGGCGCCTTTTCCGGCTGCACTTCCGTTTTGATCTTTGAAAAACACCTGTTGGCATCTGCACGAGATAAAGCTGTACAATATATAGTATGGATCGTCCATTAGCCGAACGAATGCGCCCTGAAAGCCTCGACCACGTCGTGGGCCAGAAACACCTGCTGGAGCAAGGCCAGATTATTCAGCAGATCATCGAACGCAAGCAGCCGACCAGCCTCATATTGTGGGGCCCGCCAGGTAGCGGCAAGACGACGCTAGCACGTATTATCGCCCGCGAAACAGGTGCCGAATTTGTGGAACTCAGCGCCGTGACTGCTAAAAAAGACGATGTCCGTAAAGTGGTCGAAACCGCCCAAGCCAACCGCCGGTTAGGCATGCAAACAATACTATTCGTGGACGAAATCCACCGCTTTAACAAAGCCCAGCAGGACGCCTTCCTCCCGTACGTCGAAGACGGCACGCTCATACTCATCGGCGCGACCACCGAGAACCCAAGCTTTGAAGTCATTACGCCGCTGCTCAGCCGCTCGCGCGTACTCGTGCTGCAGCCGCTTACGAAAGATGATATTATCACCATCCTCAAGCAAACGGCCAAAGCCGAAAAAATTACCGCAAAACGGCTGCCAGCTAAAAGTATCGACTTGCTGGCCGAATTATCAGGCGGCGATGCCCGGGTGGCGCTCGGTAACTTGGAACTGGCGCTGCGCTTGACCGATAAAACCATCACCACGGATACGGTAACAACGGCCGCCCAAAAGCGAGTACCCGGCTACGATAAAGCCGGCGAGCAACACTACAATATCATCAGCGCCTTCATTAAAAGTATGCGCGGCAGCGACGCCACTGCAGCGCTGTATTATATGGCCCGCATGTTGCAAGCTGGCGAAGACCCGAAGTTTATTGCCCGCCGGATGGTTATTTTTGCTTCAGAAGACATCGGCATTGCCGCACCGGCAGCGCTCAACCTAGCAGTCTCAACCTTTCAGGCCGTAGAACGCATCGGCCTGCCAGAGTGTGAATATAACCTGTACCACTGCGCCACAGTCATGGCCAAAGCGCCCAAATCGCGCGAAGTCGCCAACGCCATGGGCGCCGCAAAAGCAGCCGCCCGCGATAACCCAGACCTGGCCGTGCCGCTGCATCTGCGCAATGCACCCACCAAACTGATGAAAGATCTGGAATACGGCAAAGGCTATAAATGGGAAGCTGGTTTCCAGCACAGCAAAGGCTTTTTGCCGTCAGAAATCAGCGGCCTGGACTTCTTTCGTTAAACTACTTCTTACGAGCGCTGTGTTTGGCACTATAGTTAAGCTTTGGGGGCGCAGCGACAGCAGGCGCGATGTGCTTAGCACCGGTCTTGTGTGCCGCCAAGCGGCGTTCACGCAACAACGCACGTGCGGTATTTTCCAAGCCGGCGCGTTGTTTTGGATCAACCGCACCCCGGAAGCCGCCACTGGCAATTTCAACCAATGTTTCGTCGGCGATAGTGTCCGGTGATGTATCGCGGTAGTCATCGTGTGCCGGTGCCTGGGGCATGGTGTCGTAGTGGTCCTTGCCATGGACGTGCCATTTCATAAGCTGTACGGCGCGGCGCGGGTCAATATCCGCAGCAGCAGTCAGCCAGCTATCCAACTGACGCCCTTCGTGATATGCCTGAGCCACGACCTGCTGCATGTACTTCTTACGTATTTCAAGACCGGCCGTCCCCAGCAAGGCAATCATAGCTAGTGGCAATAGTGCCTTTCTCCATGGTTCTTCCGGGTGCTCAGGTTGCGTTTGCGCAACATACTCTTGTGCCTGCTGCTTCCAAACCCCATCCAGCTCATTGGTAGGTTTACTGACAGGCGCGTTAGAATTGGCGTCGGTCTTTGTGGCGGTCGCATCAATTATTCCTAACTTATGCGTATTTTGATAAGGGATACGGACGTCGAGCCACGCATGGG